>Ga0209006_10001941_pt1 | contig 18750 bp, 13 predicted proteins | sample JacPin_JW_Ref_O2_FD_188567 | JGI IMG/M metagenome (GOLD analysis project Ga0209006, IMG submission 188567) | Forest soil microbial communities from Algoma, Ontario, Canada - Jack Pine, Ontario site 1_JW_Ref_O2 (SPAdes) (version 2) | ecosystem: Environmental > Terrestrial > Soil > Boreal...
GCCGCGCAGCACTGCGGATCCCACATAGCAGTAGCCGGGCTGTTTTTGCGGATGGATGCCAATGTGATCCCGGTACACATCCGACGGCGGCTTCTGGGGTTCAGCAGGATCGAGTTCAAATCCGATTCGGCGCTCGAGATCTTTTTGGAAGTCGTTCGGAGTCCAACCATGGCGCAGGAAAAGGAATTTCAGTCGGGCGCGCTCGCGATGTTCGCGCAAAGGTTCGGATTCGCGAAACAACTCGGCAATTCCTTTGACCACTGGTAAAACCTGATTCCAGCGAACAAAAGCATCTAAGGGCGCGCCGAGATAGGGCTCGGTAGAGAGTCCGCCACCAACGCGCAGAGCAAATCCGATCTCAGACTTGCCGCGAATTACACGCTCGATCGCAGTCAGGCCGACGTCGTTGATCTCCGGATACGGGCACCAGACACGGCATCCGGTGATGGAAATCTTGAACTTGCGAGGCAGGTTGTAGAACTCCGCATTGCCCGCCAGCATGCGATCGACCTCCAGAGCGAGAGGAGAAGCGTCGCAGATTTCATCCGCATCGACTCCCGCAACCGGGCAACCCGTGATGTTGCGGGTCACGTCGCCACACGCGCCCATGGTGTTCAGGTCGACGCGCCAGAGTTCCTCGAGCACTTCAGGAAGATCTTCGATCGTTACCCAGTGCAGTTGTATGTTCTGCCGCACGGTGAGGTCGGCGGTTCCACGAGCATAGCGGCGGGTGAGATGAGCGATGGCACGGAGTTGGTCGGAGCGCAAAAGGCCGTTGGGAATTCGAATCCGCAACATGAAAAAGGGGAGGGCTCGTCCTTGGCCGCCTTGGCCTCCGACCACGCCTGCGCCATCCCCTTGTGTGTAAACGCCCCACCAACGGAAATACGTTCCAATCCACTCAGCGGGAATGGAATCGAAGCCTTCGCGGGCGAAACGGCGAATCTGATCCAGCCCTTCCCACGGATTCATGGCACGCTTCAGCCGCTCGGATTTTTGTGCTTTGCTTTCCTTCACTGCATTGGTCATATTGGCCGCCAAAAAGAAAAACCCACCACCAGATGATTTCTGGCGGTGGGTATATATGCCGTTAGTAATTAAATTTCTAAGTCAGCAATTTCCCTGCGCCAGAGCACACGAATGCACAACAACAACATGCACACATGCACTCCTGGCGAAAATTGCCGAAACTTGTCATACTTTCGCGATATTAGCTGCACACCGCGACGGCGTCAAGCTTACTATCGGGGTGAAGTGATGCAAAATTTCGATACCGATGATCACTTTTCGCGCTAGCGGTCATCCGGGCAAGGATCTATCGCTTCTTCGAACCGCTATTTAAGCGAGGAATCGTCGTTGACTGATCCGACATCAAACACCTCTTAAGAAAGGGCTTATATGTCAATTCGACCGGTGAAAAGGCTCATTCAAGCGAAACCAACTCTGGAAGGCGCAGGCGTGCATCTGCGCCGGGCGTTCGGCTTCGGTAACACAAAAGACTTCGATCCATTTCTTTTGCTCGACGATTTTCGAAATGATGTACCGGAAGACTATCTTGCCGGCTTCCCGTGGCATCCGCATCGTGGGATTGAAACCATTACATACGTTCTCGCAGGTACAGTGGAACACGGCGACAGCATGGGAAACCGCGGAGCCATCGCAGCCGGCGATGTGCAGTGGATGACGGCGGGGAGTGGAATCATTCATCAGGAGATGCCGAAAGGCGATCCGGCCGGGCGGATGCATGGATTTCAGTTGTGGGCAAATCTTCCGTCGTCGCTGAAAATGACTCCGCCACGTTATCAGGAAATAAAGACGGGAGAGATCCCTGCAGTTACGGATGACGATGGCACGCATGTGCGGATTGTATGCGGAAATTTCTGGGGCAAAAAAGGCCCGGTGGATGGCATAGCCGCAGACCCGATTTATCTGGACGTTTCGGTGGCTCCGGGGAAAAGAAAGACCCTGCCGATGGAGACGACGCGTCACGCTTTCGCCTACGTTTTTGGCGGCGGGGGTAAGTTCTGCAACGCCTCGGGGCCACTCGCAGTCCCCACCGAGTCGGTGAAGTGGGCAGACACGCATCCGCCTGTGGAAGCGGACAATCGCTCGCTTGTCCTGTTTGACCGCGGCGACGAGGTGACGGTGCAGGCTGGAGCTGACGGGATCCGCTTCTTGTTAGTCTCTGGCAAGCCGCTGGAGGAGCCCGTCGCCTGGTATGGGCCGATCGTGATGAACACGCAGGAGCAACTGCAGCGAGCGTTCACGGAACTGGAAGAAGGAACGTTCCTGAAGGACGGGAGTCACAAGTAAGGTGGAGTGCCAGAACGCGGCAGAGGTCTGATTGACAATTCCCCTTCATCCGCCCTACCTTTTCGGGGGCGACTGGAGGGCTGGTCAATTGCGGAGACTGATCTCATGTTCTAGTTCTTTCTTCATCACCTCGCATACTGGATCGTTATGCGCGTAGGAGTTTTCACGCCGCTCCTCTCGCAGCTTCCGCTTCCAGCCGTGCTCGAGAAGCTGAAGGCACTCCAGATTACAACCGTAGAACTTGGCACCGGCAACTATCCGGGCGACGCTCATTGCAAACTCTCAATGCTGGAAGATTCTTCGGCTCTCACCGAATTTCAAAAATCACTGGCGGATCAAGGCGCCACTATCAGCGCGTTGAGTTGTCACGGCAATCCCTTGCATCCCGACCAAGCGCGAGCGCAACACGACAGAGAAGTGAGCCGGAAAACCATTCTGCTGGCGGAGAAGTTAGGCATCGCGGTGGTGATCGATTTCTCGGGATGTCCCGGCGATTCGTTACAGGCAACGGCTCCCAACTGGGTGACCTGCCCGTGGCCGCCAGAATATCTGAAGGTGCTGGACTGGCAGTGGAATGAAGTCGTCTCGCCTTACTGGATTGAACATGCGAAGTTTGCTGCCGATCACGGAGTTAAGATTGCCATCGAAATGCATCCGGGATTCGTGGTTTATAGTCCGGAGACGATGCTCAAGTTGCGCTCGATTGCCGGACCAAGCGTAGGTTGCAACTTCGATCCCAGCCATCTTTTCTGGCAGAGCATCGATCCCATTGCTGCTATTCGCGTTCTGGAAGGCGCAATTTTCCACGTGCACGCGAAAGATACGCAGATTTACGCGGCGAATCTGCCGCGTGCCGGCGTGCTCGATACCAAACAGTACACTAACGAACGAGCGCGGTCTTGGATCTTTCGTACGTGCGGGTACGGCCATGGCGCGGAGTGGTGGAGTGAGTTCATTTCGACTCTGCGCATGTTTGGCTACGATCATGTTCTCTCCATCGAGCACGAAGACAGCCTGCTCTCGCCAGAAGAAGGGCTCACCAAAGCCGCACACTTTCTTAATAGCATCGTCATCCGCGAGCAGCCTGGCGCCGCCTGGTGGGTCTAACCAAGTAGATGAGAGCTAAACCGATCAAGACGGCGATCATTGGTACGGGCTTCATGGGCCGGGTGCATTTAGAGGCGCTGCAGCGCGTGGAGTTTGTTGAAGTTTTGGCGATCGCGGGACGAAACTTGGAGGCCGCGAGAAAACTAGGCTCAGGGTTTTCTATCTCTACGATTGTCACCGACTATCGCGATCTCCTGCGCGACCCGTCCATCGAAGCCGTGCACATTTGCACTCCGAATGCGCTGCACTTTTCGATGGCGAAAGAAGCGCTTCAGGCGGGCAAACACGTGATCTGCGAAAAACCGCTGGCAACCACCGTGGAAGAAGCAGAGGAGCTAGTCTCGCGTGCGAAGCAAAAAGAAGTACGCAACTGCGTTTGCCACAACCTGCGTTATTACCCGATGGTGCAGCAGATGCGGCGAATGCGGGAAGACGGCGACCTGGGAGAAATTCTGGCGGTGCAAGGAACTTATTTTCAGGACTGGCTATTGTACGAAACCGATTGGAACTGGCGGGTGGACGCCGCCTTTGGCGGCCCTTCGCGATGCATGGCCGATATCGGCTCTCATTGGTTTGATATGGCCGAGCATGTTACCGGTCTGCGGGTAACTTCGCTTTGTGCGGATCTGCAGACATTTCATTCCACGCGCAAAAAGCCGAAGCAGGCTGGAGATACTTTCTCTAAGAAAAAACTCAGCCCTGAGGATTACGTCGAAACCGCCGTGGATACGGAAGACTACGGCGCGGTGATCTTTCGCATGGGCGAGCGATCACGCGGCAGCGTTGCCGCCAGCCAGGTTTCCGCGGGACGCAAGAACCGGCTCAGCCTTGAGATCTGTGGCACGCGCGCTTCCGCTGCGTGGAATCAGGAGCGTCCCGATGAATTGTGGGTAGGCCATCGCGATACGGGCAACCAGATTTTCCTGAAGGACCCATCTTTGCTGAAGCCTGCGGCTCGAAGCTACGCCGATCTGCCGGGCGGCCACAGTGAAGGCTACGACGATACATTCAAGCAAGTGTTCCGGCGATTTTACGCGGCAATCGGTGAGGCAAGCAGCGAGACCGATTATCCGCAATTTGGCGATGGGCTTCGCCAACTGCAAATCGTAACTGCTGCCCTCGAGAGCAACCGGTCACGAAGTTGGCGGGACGTTTCTGCATTTCACTCACACCCTTGATACCTGAAAGAGGCCTGAACCGTGTTGATGGTCGCCGCAAGTCTTGCCATCTTTGTGTACGGGATGATCGCATCCATGCTGGGCACGGTGTTGCACAATTTGTCCGAACGCTTCAAACTCACCCCCAGCCAGAACGGCACCATCGCGCTGGCGCAGGCGTTAGGACTCATCCTGGCATCATTGTCAGTAGGGCCGCTCCTCGACAACGAAGGCAAAAAAGTCGGGTTGATACTCGGGCTCACAGTGATTTGCTTCGTGCTGTTCTTGCTGCCGCGCAGTTCAGGATTTCGCGGCATCCTCATCCTTCTGTTCGCCCTCGGAATAGGTGGCGGCATTGTTGTGACAGCTGCCAATGCGCTGGTGAGCGACGTGGGCGAAGCGCATCGAGCAACCGCTCTGAATCTGGCGAATCTTTTCTTTGGACTTGGGGGTTTCGCAACGCCCTTTATCGCGGCGAATTTCTTTGGCAAGAACTGGGTTCGGCTCTGCTACACCATCGCATCGCTAGCCGTGATCGCGCTGGCAATTCAGGCAGTGATCCAGATGCCTCCGCCTGCAAAGGCCGACCGGTTCGTGCTGGCGGAAGCGATCCCCGTATTGGGTCACCCGCTCTTGTTCCTGCTGGCGTTTTTTTTGTTTCTTTATATCACCTGTGAAGTGGGAATCTGGAACTGGCTGCCGCGGCATTTAATTGCACAGGGATTCTCGGAATCGCGTGCGCTGAACATTCTCTCGGTGGGATTCGCCTTGGGCCTGCTGATCGGCCGCATGGCAGTGCTCCCGGTACTGGCTCACGTGCCGCCGGTGACTGTGACTCTCGTCGGGTCCATGGCGATGGCTGTCACAACTTTCCTGATGATCCGGGGGAAACAGCCTACAGCAGTGCTTGCGCTCGTTTTCCTCGCCGGACTTGCTTTAGCTCCGGTCTTCCCTACTACGATTGCAATTGTGGGAAATGCCTTCCCGCGCATGACCGGGACCGCGATCGGGTTCGTCATCACTTGCGGCTGGGCAGGTTTGGCAGTGAGTTCACGCGTCATCGGACTTATCGCTGGCGGCGATCCCCGGCGACTGAAGACAGCCTTGATGGTGATTCCCGCATCCTCGGTTGTAATGGTTGGTCTGGATCTCGCGATCCGCAGCCTGCTCCGCTGAGACGGAGCGAGCTAAGCCGAGAAAGCGCGCATATAGTCCACGTCGATCTTCAGCGCTTCCATCAGCGGCATATCGAACTCTTCCTGCTCTACAAAAACGTGTTCGATTTTCGCTGTCTTGGCTGCCTCAAAGATCGGATGGTAATCGATCACTCCGTGACCCATTTCGGTGGAAGGCGGAACCGGTAACGGCACAACGCCGTGACCCATCTTGAAATCTTTCACGTGCAGCATGGAAAAGCGATTGGCATGGTGGGAGAGCAGATCCGCGGGTTTCTGCCCAGCTACCGCCGCCCAGCCGCAATCTAATTCCATCGTCACTTTCGCCGGATCGGTTAGCTTCAATAATTCGTCATAGAACATCACACCATTTTCCGATCGGAACTCCGGCGTGTGGTTGTGATAGGCGAAGCGCATTCCGGCGGCATTCACTTTTTCCCCAATGCGGTTGAACTGGTCGGCATTCCAGCGCCAGTCTTCGAGCGTCATCGACTCTCTCGCGGCCGGGGAATTAGGATCTTTCACGCGAGACGGATCCTTGAGCATGGGGGACGCGCAGACGATATATCCGAGTCCGAGATCTTTGCCGAATTGAATCGTTTCATCCACCTTGGGCAGAAGATCTCTCAGCGGATAGTGCGCGCTCACGCAATGCAATCCGGCGTGATCCATCGCTTGCTTGACTTCGGTTGGACTGTGGCCGAAAAATCCTGCGGCCTCAACCTCGCGGTAACCGATCGCGCCTAACTGCCGGAGCGTTCCTTCGTAGTCTTTGGGAAGAACATTGCGCACGGAATACAACTGCAGCCCCAGCGGAAGTCCGAGAGGATTCGCCATCAACCGGGGGACTCTATTCCATAAAACGGCGCCAGCGGCCAAGGCGGACGCTGTCTTCAAAAAACTTCTTCTGGAAATTCGATACATTATGATGCCCTCAATTTGGTGTCGTTCCCTATGAAACGAGGCTAGAACTCTTATCCCGAATCGTCTTCGTCTTCCCATCCCAGGTTGCGCTTGTGTTTTTGAAGTAAGAGTAGTTGGCGAGGTGGCAACCGATGGCGGCATTGTTCCCGAAGACTTCGTCCTCCATTACATGCTTGCGAGTTCGAACCGCGCTGAAGAAATTCGCCTGATGAGCCGACACGTCGCTGTAGCCCTGCGGCGCCGAGAACGTCTCTGCCTCAACCGATTGATAGTCGAGCGGCCCGGGTTGTGGATGTTCGGCGTTCCACTGCGCCAGATATTCCTTGCGCAGTCGGATCGGCCAGCCCTTCATGGAATATTCTTCCGGCTTGGGCGTTATGTCCTGGGGAACGAACGTGAGTGTTTGCCCGATGATTTCCATTGTGCCCTTGGTTCCGTGAAACTTGATCGGTTCGCCGCCGGCGTTGTTCAAATTGCAGCGCAGGACCACGCGGAATTTCGGGTAGTCATACAGAGTCTCGATCAAATCCGGGAAATCCCTTCCATCTTTCCAGCGAAACAATCCTCCACTCGACTGAGCCCGCTGCGCCGCCTCATTTGTCCCGGAGATGAAGTGAATTCCTGAAAGCAAGTGTACGAAAAGATCGCCTGCCAGGCCCTCGCCATAATCTGAGAAACAGCGCCAGCGGAAGAAGCGTGCTGCGTCGAATGGACGTTTTGGCGCGTCTCCAAGGAATGCATTCCAGTCGATAGTCTGCTCGCTGGCATCGGGTGGAATCGGGTAAACCCATGCGCCGCTAGGCGAATTGCGGTCGGAAGAGCCCTCGATGAAGAACACATCGCCGAGGGCGCCCGATGCGTAAAGATCGCGCGCTTTTTCATACACGATAGAACTCACGCGCTGGCTGCCCACCTGCATAATGCGATTTCCCTTGTGCACCGCATCGACCATCGCGAAGCCGTCTTCCACAGTGTGCGACATTGGTTTTTCGCAGTACACATCCTTGCCGGCCGCGCAGGCATCGATCACGATGCGCCGATGTTGGTGGTCGGGAACGGCCACGATCACCGCATCCACATCTTTGCGGTCGAGAATTTCCTTGTAGCTGCGTGTGACGGGAACTTGCTTCTGAAGCGTCTCAAGCGCCGCTTCGTGGCGACCGTCATAGAGATCGCAGACTGCGACGCATTCGATTCCCGGCACCGCAAGCGAAGCTTGCAGAAGTTCGCATCCGCGGGTTCCTGTGCCAATCGAGGCGAACTGGACTCGATCACTAGGCGCCACTGCGCGATTGGCGCCCCACAATGCCGTCGGTTCGAGGAGGGTGAACTTGACCGCGGCCCCTGCAGCCACTGAGCCGGTACCGATCCGCATAAAGTCGCGACGCGTTAAAGAGTGCATTCGGCTTTTTCTCTCCAGCCCTGGAGACTAAGACTATCGAGTGGTCAAGTCAACATAGTGGCCGAAGTTGGAGAGCGAAACCTGGTCGTTGCCGGGAATGTAGAAGCCGAATTTTCCGAGGCTGAGATTCGTTGCCGGAGAGTTCCAGCGATCGAGCACAATCCAGTTGTCGCCTTGCCGGATTTGGTGAACGATCTCGTTCGCTCCTACCCGAATGAGCAACGTTCGAAAGCTTTTCTTCTCGTTCTTATGTGGAATCTTAACTTCCTCGCCTTTCTGGCCGTTCTTGATCACACTGCGATAGAAGTTATTGTCGTCCATTTGGAAAAGGATGTAGTTATTAGCGTCCACACAGTTGAGCATCCATTGCAGGCGATGCCCTTTGTTGAGCATCGCGGAAAAAACAAACGTGCCCGAGGTGGGTGACAAGTTGTACATTACGAAGTCGCCGCCCTTTCGGACGAATGCACCGTTCTCGGGCTTCCAGCCCGCGGCATCCGCCCACTTCGCCATGCCATCGGGAGAGAGAGACAGGTCCAATGCCTTGGATTGTCCGGCGGTGAGTTCCAGCGTTGACGTTCGAACGAAATTGTCGGGCGTTTTCGTGGTGAGCGTGTAAGAACCGGCGGGCAAACTCATAGAACTGCCGCTGCTGACTTTCGCCGGAGTCTCGCCGGCTTTCGCCAGGGTTACCTGAGCATCGGCAGGAGTGAATGTAATTTTGACTTCTGCAGGAGTAACTTCGAGTGCCAAATCCGCTGCCCCGAGCGTAACTGCCGATCCAACAACGAAGTGCTTTTTAATCAGTTTCGGCTTGAACCGGTCTTTACGGATTTCGATCGTGTGATCCCCAGGAGTGACGGTGGCAAGGTTCAGCGTCCCGTCGGGCTGCACGGTCCCCACGGAGGCCTGATCCAGAAGAATCGTCGCCCCAGGCATCCCACCCTCGATCACGAGCGATGCCAAGTGTGGCAGCGGCTGCAGGCTGAAAATCAGTTTGGCTGCCTCGCCCTTGCGAACTCGAATCTTCTGTTGAGGAAGATCTTGAAACCCAGTCTTGGAAACCTGGACAACATAATCCTTGGGTTCAAGATTCGGTATACGCAACTGGCCGCCTTGCGTGAGCTGCGGCTGAGGCTTGCCATTCAGGAAAACTTTGGCCTTGTCTTGACCGGTAACCACAACCAGCGTACCCATGTCGCCCGATGTCGTTTTCTCCGTGGTTGCCTCTGGCGGAGGCTCGACCGCCGGCGCAACGGGTTCTGCGGGAACAGGAACAGGTGCTGATACGGCTGCCGGCTCCGCTGCCGGGGCGATCGGAGCGGGCACTGAGCGATTTCGTCGGGAGAATACAAAGACCGCAATCAGCAAAACGATTATGGCGGCGGAGACCATGACCGATGAGTATCGCTTCGGCGTCGTAGCCTTCGGCCTCTTATCGGGAGCGGTTGGTGGTTTCATCGCAACCGCTGCAGTCTCGACAGAAGGCGCTACCGGGGCGGCCGCGACCGGCAACGTCGGAACGGCAGTGTTCGGTGGAGCTGGTTGAGCAGGAACCACAGTAAGCTCAACCGCGGAAGATATAGAACCGCTCTTCGCGTCTAATAATGCAGTCTCCTGCGCCTTGCCCACCGGTGTGTTATAGGTGCGGGTTGGGCTGTCGCTTTCAGGAGACTCAATGGCTATCGTCCGGTTTACTTCCAGCAACCCAAGGCGGTGTAACAATCCATTCCCAATGGATAAGACTTCCCCATCCCCCGCATATTTTTCAGCCACAGCCTGGACACGCTCGCCCAGCGCCCGTTTTGAGGCGGGATCAGCGGCCGCATCAATCTCGCTCTCCATCCGGCGAAGGTCTTCCATATCGCGGCGGCGAACCTGGCGTCGCTGGGTTTGCAATTCGCGCTGCACGGTTTCCTGAATCTGTACCAGCCGGGGCTCGCGCGGATAAACAGATAGTCCCTCCTCGATTCGTCCCATGGCGCCGGCAAGATCCGTGGCCGTTTGCATCTTGCGCGCTTGGGAAACGCATTCTTCGACGAATCTTTCCTTCTTCTGGTCAAGAATCAGGTTCTTAATTGTCTTGCCCATCGGGTGCGCAGGATTCAAATCGTGCGCTTCCTGCGCCAGTTTCTCAGCTTCGCGCCAATCGGAATCCACGATGGCATGTGCCCGTTCGACCAGGGCGTTCGCCAGAACGGCGCGCGCCAGTGAGTTGTTTTCGTCCAGTTCGTAAGCTTCGCGCAGCAACTTCAGCCCGTCAGAAGATTTTTGCTGTCCAAGCAATTCCTGGCCTTCGGTCATCAGCCGGTGAGCTTCAGTCTTTCGCTTCACTCCGTCTTGGGCAAGCTTCTCCAGTTCGGTTAATTCCGCATCATTGGGATATTGAGCGGCTGCTTCTTGCAGAAGATCGAGCGCTCGCGCGTAGTCGCTGGAATGCAAGCACGTGTCGATCTGCTCCACCAGCCGCGTTTTCGATTCGGTTCTGGCTTGCTGGTCTCGCCTCTTCTGTAAACGCTCGACTTCGAAGGTCAATCCCGGATATTGGCTGTAGATGGTGCGAAGGATTTCCCAGTCATTGAGCGCATCGCTATACGCTCGCTGCTCCTCGTGCAAGTGCGCTCGCGCAACGATGGAGTTGACCAGATCACGTTTGTCCTGCACCAGCCGCAGCGCGCGCTCGAAATGCGATTCTCCCGGATGCAAATCCAGCGCCTCTCGCAGGATGTTCACCCGCCTGTCGAGATCGGGCTCGGTTTCCACCTGGCGATCCACGCTGGCGATGAAGGCGGAAAGCTCCTGCCTCTGCTGCTCTTCAATGTCGTAGCGAAGAGCTTGAAAAATTGCATTGTTCGGATACTTATCCAGATACGTCTGACATGTGGCCATGGCCTTTGTGAAATTATGCTCACCCAGTTGCCGGCGAGCATCCGCATAGGCAGTGTTCATGGCATCGTGTTCGGACCGGACTTCGTTGTAGAAACTTTGATAGTTCGCGCCGCTCTCCCGGTTGATGGAGTCTGGTGCACGCCGGTCCAACTCAAGTACAACGCCTAACTTCGAGAGAGCGTTACTCACATCGCCCTTGTGCCATGCATCCATGGCGGCGCGATGGATTTGCTCCTTCTCCTGCCGGAGCTTCTTGTATTCCTGCTCATCACGATCGACTTCCGCGAGCAACTGGAGAGCACGAGCTTCTTGTGGCCGGAGTTGGAGAACATTCTGCAGCGCCTCGCGGGCATGGCCGTAAGCGTGGTTGTCGATATGCTGCCGTGCAAGGCGATACCAGTTATCGATCTGCCGTTCGCTGCGGCGGTTTTCGATTCTGCTCTTCAGGGCAAGTGCAACCGCGTTGTCCGGCTCGATCTGCAGGGCTTCCTGCAATTTCTGCAGCGCCAGCGGATCTTCTTCCTCTTCAAAGCGGGCACGGGCGGCATCGAGCAATTGCGAGAGAGTTTTTCGCCGCACCGCACCGTCGAGACGACGGCGCAGAGAGCCGATGGCCTCATCCATATGGCCTTCCGCTTCCAGTTCCCCCAGAATTTCAGCTGCGAACTGGAAGTCGCCTTCCTCCAGCGCCTTGGTGGCTCGCTGCAAACGCGGACGCGTGCGTTCGGGATCGAAAAATTCAATCGGATCGTTGCGCAGCGCTTTGTTAAGCGTGTCGCCGAAATCGCGGGCGCTGGCAAACCGATGCCAGGATTGTTTGGCCATCGCCTTGTGCAGGACGCGGCTTACCGGCTGGTTTATCGTCGAGTTCAATTCCGTGGCCAGCGGCGGAATATGACGAAGGATTGCGTCGACCACCTCGTCGGCACGGGCCCGCTGGAACGGATTGCGGCCGGTCAGGGCCTCGTAGCAAACGACGCTCAAGGAAAAAATGTCGGAAGCCGGCGATAGTGCCTTGAGCTCAAGCTGCTCGGGAGACATGTAGAGCAGAGTGCCTCTTTGAGCGCGTGTGGTATGGGCGTCAGACATGTGCGCCACACCAAAATCGATGATCTTCACCGAGTCGTCTTCCATCACGAAGATGTTGCTCGGCTTCAGGTCGCGATGCACCAGGCCGCGTTCGTGCGCTGCCTGCAGGCCGCGGCAGGTTTGAGAAATGATGTCGACCGTTCGTTCCACCGTAAGCCGGTGGCTGGCCTTGCGAATGAAATATTCCAGCGTGGTGCCGGGCAACAGAGGCATCACGAAGTAGGGCTTTTTCTTGCCGTCGTCCTCAAATTCTCCGATGTCAAATATCTCGACGATATTCGGATGGCTCATGGAGGCGAGCACATCGCACTCCTTGTAAAAAAGCTGGAGCGAAGCGGGATCAGGGATATCGAGGATGGTCTTGACCGCTACTTCGCGGCGCACCACGGTGTCGTAGGCGCGATATACCAGGCCCATGCCACCCTGGCCGAGGATCTGCCTGACCTCGTAGCGGCCTGCAAGTTTTTTGGGCGAAGAGGGACTATCCATGGCGCACCCCGGTTTCGAGGGCCCTAGCATCTTAATCGATGCAGGCAAAAAGTATAGTCCCCGGATTTAGGAGCGCAAGAAATTGCGCATGATGAACAAAACGTTCGCCGGGCGTTCGCCCAGCCGCCTCATAAAGTATGGATACCATTCCGTACCGAAAGGGATGTAAACGCGTACGCGCCACCCCGCACGAACGAGACGCTGTTGCAGGTCCCGGCGGATGCCGTAAAGCATCTGAAACTCGAAAGAATCACGAGAGAGGTTCTCGCGTTTGGCAAACTCCTCCGCCTGCCGCACGATGTTTTCATCATGAGTCGCCAACCCATGGTAGATACCGCTCTTCATCAGGATCTTCATCAGCTTGACGTAATTGGCATCGACGTCGTGCTTAGCGGCAAATGCAATGTCAGCAGGCTCCTTATACGCGCCCTTGCACAGCCGGATTCGAATTCCTTCCGCCAAAAGCTTTTCGATGTCGCTCTCGGAACGCTTCAGATATGCCTGGATCACGGTGCCTACCGAGTTTGCGTTCCCCGGCGTGCGGTGTAGTTCGTGGACGAAATCAAGCGTTCGCTGCGTGTAGGGCGAGCCCTCCATGTCAACGCGCACAAACCCGGGTGGGTTCATGGAGGCAGCCTTGGCCACCAGGCTGGTGACAATCTCACGGGCCAACCTCTCGTCCACATCAAGCCCCATGTGTGTGAGTTTGAGGCTGATATTCGCGTTGAGGTTATTCGCGGTAATGGCGTCCAGAATCTGGTGGTAGAGCTGGCCGCTGTGGCGGGCCTCTTCGGGATTGGTGACATTTTCCCCGAGATTATCGATCGAAACGCTCATCCCGGCGCGGTTGATGACTTGTGTAACGCGGACCGCGTCTGCGATCTCCGTGCCGGCGACAAAGCGTCCGGAGACGCGGCGGCCGATGGTAGAACGCTCGGCAAAATTTCGTAACGAGGGATTTTCGGACAGATTAACAAAGAAGGCTCTTAACATGCCTCACCTGAAAAATGGTAAGCCGCCTGCTCGGATTTTCGCGTGAAGATCACTGAACGTTGTATCACATAAGTATGAATGAGATGGGTTTGGCTGGGAAAGGATGGCGATCACACTCGCATGGCAGCCGGAAGTGCCAGAACGGAGCAGAAGTTAAGACGAGCTAAAGACTGAATTTCAGTTCAACGGTTTCGTGGGTTTCGCGCGGTCCCGGTTCCCATTTCCACTCTCTCAGGGCATTCTGCGCGGACTGAGCAAGCAATGGGTGCCCGCCCTTGATTTCAATCGACTTCACGGTTCCGTTCGGCGCCACCACCACTTCCGCCTTCACACTTCCCTGGATGTTCAGCGAACGCGCCACCGCAGGATATTGAGGAGCGACTCGGGAAACCACTCTCCGGCCAGTATCCGATGTCGTTTGCGCTGATGGACGCCCGGTGACAATCGCCAGTCCCGAAACTAAGATAAGTGCAGCAACTGCAGTCTTTCGAAGCACCGTCCCCCCGCTCCACTTAAAGTCAGGGTAACGGCAAAGCTAAGCGAGTCCCAGATTACGCTGGTAACATACAACACCCTTTCTGAGACTGAGGCCCAATCCGGTCTATTTCCCGTGTTCTTCGAGAAATTTCTCGACTTCGATCGCGGCCATGCACCCACTTCCCGCGGCGGTGATCGCTTGCCGGTACCGCCGATCCTGCACATCCCCGCAAGCGAAAACACCACGGACGCGCGTGAGTACGTAGTTGTGCGTTTTTAGATAGCCGTCCGCATCTGTCTCGAGTTGCCCAGCGAACATCTTGGCGTTCGGTTCGTGCCCGATTCCGAGGAACATCGCACTGGTAGGGAGATCCCACACTTCGTTCGTCTTCAAATTTCGCAGCTTCAGCCCGGTGACCTCCTGTTTGATCGGATCGTACACATCCTCCACCACTGTGTTCGTGAGGAAGTGGATCTTCTCATGTTTCTGTGCGCGCTCCAGCATGATTTTGGAAGCACGAAAATCTTCTCGCCGGTGAATCAGAGTGACCTTGGAGGCAAACCGGGTGAGGAACAAAGCTTCTTCCATCGCGGAATCGCCTCCGCCAATCACCACAATTTCCTTCCCCGAGAAGAAGAATCCATCGCACGTGGCACAGGAGGATACGCCGTGGCCGATCAATTTATGTTCGTTGGGCAGGCCGAGCCAACGCGCGGAAGCACCACTGGCGATAATCAATGACTGAGCGTGCACCTGGTGTTTGCCGAGATGCAGCAGAAACGGACGCTGGCTGAGGTCGGCGCTGGTAAGGTGAGCCATGCGATATTCCGCGCCAAACCGCTCTGCTTGCTTGCGCATGTTCTCGACCAGTTGCGGTCCCATGATCCCTTCGGGGAAGCCGGGAAAATTCTCCACCAAGGTGGTCAGGGAGAGTTGCCCGCCAGGCTCATGCCCCTCCACCAGCAGCGGCTTCAAGTTAGCCCGGGCGGCGTAAAGAGCCGCAGTGTGCCCGGCGCAGCCGGAACCGATGATCACGACGTTGCGAATTTCACTCATGTTTTTACAGGTCTCTTGTTAGATTGAAAATTTAAGATTTCGATGCATCGCGCAGCTTTGCCTGGAAGATACAGCCTCGAACGACACTAAGTCGTACAAGGAAATCTTGATCATTTGTTGGACTTCGCCGGCGGGGCGGATTTCCTGTTCGCCGATGTCTTTGCCTGCGCCGAAGGAATTTGCGCCAGCTCCGCGGTCACTGTACGCCCAACTCCAAGCAGGTGGCGATAGTTTGCCAGCACCTCGGACGCACTGCGGAAAAGCGATTCATAAGCGCTCTGATCGGGTGGAGGTCCATTGTCCGCTCCACTGCAACGCGCCAGGGCCACCGAAGATTTTCCAAAACGTTCGAGCCGGATGCGGTTGGCTGGTGTGTTGGCAGCCACCATCGTCGCGGGACTGCTGATAGCTGAAGCGCTATCCTCCATCGAAACCTGGATCAGATCCTTCGGGTCGCGCACATGCAGTACCAGAGTTTCCACCATGTTCTGCCCATCATTGCTGAAGGAATACTGCACGCTGGAGAACAGGGCTTGGACGGAGAACTCGCGCCGAATCCGAACATAACGGGCGACGGAGGGTTCCCCCGAAACTTGAGTACCCTGTCCGGGCTGCAAGAAATTCGGCGCATCCGTGAGGGTGGAGACACCGTGGGAGATTTCGAAGTCCGACCCGAACAACGGCTGCTTGGGTATGCGCGCCAGGGCCGCCGCGATTTCCTTTTGCTCCGCGGCGGAAGGGTTGCACACGTTCAAAACGTTCACTTTCACTTGCGGCTGGGCTGTTGGCGACTCGGACTGCTGAGCGCAAACTGGAACCGCCAGCAGCAGGCCGGCAAGGATCGGGAAGTATTTAGGGAGCACTGCGGAATTCTAAATGATTGACCGGGAAAAAGGCTGACCCCACGGAGCGTTTTGCCCAGGCTTCGAACACGGTTAGAATTCAGGGATGGCGAATCTAACGCTGGTTTATGGCATGCGGCTGCTGCCCTCCGAAGACGTGATTGAAGTGGGACAGGCTCCAGTAAAGCTTTCCAACGGACGCGATGCGCACGTGACCATGCATGTGCTCGAAGGCAGCAAGGACGAAATCGAAAAACAACTGCGCACCAGTCTGGAAGCTTTCTTCGATCTTTATCCGGAGATCTAGCGAATCTAGGGACGGAGTCGTTTTTGTGGGCGCGCCCAGCTCTCTACGTCGCGGGTTGAAAAATGCGAGAGTCTTACTGGAAATTACGTGCAAGGATCGTGGCCGCGGGGTTATGGCCGCACGGTTGGATTGCGCGCGGCGGCTGTTACTCGCTGGGCCTCGCCATTGGACTCTTCGTTCTGCAAATGCTACTGCGGTTAGTGGCTCCTGCAGCCAGCGAGAGCCTTGGCGGCTGGGTTAAGTTTCTTCTTTTCGATGCCGCGCTATTGTTTTCCATCCTTGCGTACCGGACGCTGAAGAAGAAAGTTCTGTGGCGTCTGCGCAACCGGCTGATCGTCACCTACGTTTTTATCGGTGTCATTCCTTCGGTCTTGCTGGTGGCGATGAGCCTTATCACCATCTATCTTTTCGCCGGGCAGTTTGCGAGCTTCGTCGTGACCTCGGAGATCAACTCGCAGCTGCGCAGCATGCAGGCCGTAAACGCAGCGGTCAGCAACGAGCTTGCGGCGCGCCTGGAAAAAGGGGAGGCTCCCACAGTGGAATCCCTGGCCGGATTGCGAAAGCGCGACCGCGCCTGGCTTCGACGTCACGTGGGAGCGTGGCACGGCCAGCGCGTTCTGTTGCTCAGCAACGGAACTCAAAATGCCTCCGAGATGACCTATCCGGATTTCTTCAACAACGACAAGAGCGACTTTTCACAAGCCGTCCGCGAGGGCCGGCCTTTCAAGGAAATCGTTCGCGATCATGACGAATTGTATTTGCGGGTCGCTACAGTTTTTGACGTGGGCCAGGAAAAGCTGACGGTCATCACTGGGGAGCCCCTGGATAAGGATCTAATCACCGATATCGCCGCAAATCTCGGGGAAATCACACTCTACGCGGCGGGCATAAATCTGGAAGACAAACATCCCGATCGGCAAAATAAGAACAAAGGGCCAGAGGGCGTCGCCCCAACGGACATGCCCGGAAAACCACGAGGCGAGATCGTCATCAGCCAGAGCCAAAGCCAGAGTAAGACGGGTGTGCAGAGTGCGGAAAAAGATCAGGTTTTGCGTCCGACATTTACGGTGGGTTCAGTCGCCACGCCTGCAAGTATGATGGACCGCGAAATTACGTTTGGCACGCCGCTTTCAGTCGTGGATTGGAAAACCGGTGAGCGGGCGCGCGCCGGCGCCCTGGTTTGGGTTCGCACTCGGCCTTCTGTTCTCTACACCCACTTGTTCGCCGCACTCGGCGATATCGCGCGCGGCGTGGAATACATTCTGCTGGCAGTGCTCATCTTCTTTGCGGTGATTGAGTGTGTTGCCTTGATCATCGGCACCCGCATGACCGGCACGGTCACGGGCGCGGTGGCGCAGCTTTACAACGCGACACGCAATGTCGATCGCGGCGATTTTAGCCACCGCATTCCAGTGAAATCCGCGGACCAGTTGGCGCAACTTTCCCTATCGTTCAACTCGATGACAGAATCCATCGAGAAACTAATTCTTGAGCAGAAGGAAAAGCAGCGTCTGGAAGGGGAACTCGCCATTGCGCAGGAAGTACAGGCGCAGCTGTTTCCGCGACAGGTTACGGAGCTGGAGTCTCTGGAAGTCCACGGCTTCTGCCGTCCGGCGCGGACCGTCAGCGGCGACTATTATGATTTTCTGACGGCCAGTTCGCACAAGCTGATTCTGGCTGTGGGCGACATCAGCGGCAAAGGAATTTCAGCGGCGCTGCTGATGGCGACGATTCACTCCGCTGTACGCGCCTACAGTGTGGAGAGCCTGCCGCAAATGCGCGAGCCTGTGGCCGTGGGCGCGGTGGCCGGGGCGGGCCGGATCATGGCCGCATGGCCCGAGGGCATTGAAGTTTCTCCAGGCGCCCTGCTGGGCTTGCTGAATCATCAACTCTACGAGAGCACTCCGCCGGAGAAATACGCCACTTTGTTTCTGGGCATTTACGACGGCCGCACGCAACAGTTGACCTACAGCAACGGAGGCCATCTCCCACCGATTTTGATCGGCGAAAATGGCTCGGTGCGGCGCCTCGAGGCCGGCGGCACCGTCGTCGGACTTTTCGACAACATGACGTACGACGAAGGATCGGTGCAAATGCATCCCGGCGAAATCTTCATCGCTTACAGCGACGGAGTCACCGAACCGGAAAACGAGTTTGGGGAATTCGGCGAGGAGCGCCTCATCGACCTCGTCGGCGCCCATCGCCACCTCCCGCTGCTGCAGATCAGCCAGGAAGTCACCTCTGCCGTGGACGACTGGATCGGAGACAACGAGCAGCCGGATGACATTACCCTTGTGCTGGCCAGAGCGCGGTAGGGCCGCCTTGGTTCTCGTTCCCAGTTCCCTCGGCGCTCGGCTTTGATCTTTTCATGCAGAGAGCTCCTTTCACCGCTCATATGGTTGATCATGCTTAGATTTTCTTCTTCTTCCAGCGCCCTTGCTTGAACAAGATTGCGCTGGCCACGGCCATGGAACTTTCGGCGATGGCGATCGCGGCGAAGACGCCGTTCGAATGCATCTTCAGCGGCAG
>Ga0209006_10001942_pt1 | contig 18749 bp, 17 predicted proteins | sample JacPin_JW_Ref_O2_FD_188567 | JGI IMG/M metagenome (GOLD analysis project Ga0209006, IMG submission 188567) | Forest soil microbial communities from Algoma, Ontario, Canada - Jack Pine, Ontario site 1_JW_Ref_O2 (SPAdes) (version 2) | ecosystem: Environmental > Terrestrial > Soil > Boreal...
ATCCGAGAGCGAAGGCGCGCCAGGAATCGTCGATTGCTGATTCTTGATTCTTGATTATTGATTTTTCAACCAACTCGGTTAGGAGCGAAAGATAGGTGCAGATTCTTCAATCGACAATCAGAAATCAACAATCAACAATGCCAAAGCCCAACCCAGTCGCCAAAGCCGTCGCCGACTTCCTCCGCCATCTGCGCGAGCGCAATGCTTCCCCGCACACGGTCAAGGCCTACAGCGGCGATCTCGCGAACTTCGCTGCCTATGCAGGTTCACGCGGCTGGAAGGACATCGATCATATTGCAATTCGCGGTTTCCTGTCGCAGCTCTACGACAAAGGTCTAAGCAAGACTTCCGTGGCCCGCTCGCTGGCTGCCGTGCGCTCGCTCTATCGCTGGCTGGCCCGGGAAGGCGTCGTCGAACAGAATCCCGCGAAGCTTGTTTCCACCCCGAAGCTAGCCAAGAAACTCCCGCGCGTTCCAACCATCGAAGAAATGAATGGAGTCCTCGACAGCGCAATGCCCGAGGTTGCCGCGTTCCCCGAACGCGACCGGCTTATGCTGGAACTGTTGTACGGATGCGGCATTCGCAATTCGGAACTCACGGGAATCAACATCGACGACATTCGTGCGAGCGCAGAAATAATTCTCATTCGCGGCAAAGGAAAGAAGGAAAGGTACGTGCCCTTCGGCGCATCTGTCGCTCAAGCCCTGGCCCACTATCTACCGCAACGTCAGCATGTTCTGCAAGAGTCTCGAAAAAGCACAAACGCATTACTCATCAACAGTCGCGGCGGGCGCCTCACCACGCGCAGCGTAGGCCGAATCATCAAGAAAATCGCTGTCGCGAAGGGTCTTTCCCCCGACGTTCATCCACACACGCTGCGCCACGCCTTCGGCACCCACATGCTTGAGGAGGGCGCCGACCTGCGTGCGATTCAGGAATTGCTTGGCCATGAGCGCCTCGCCACAACGCAACGCTACACCCAACTTTCGATGAAGCACGTGTTGCAAGTCTACGATCAGACGCACCCGCGCGCGAAGTGATGTTCCAGTCCGAATGTGGATCTTCGTTTTAAGATTGTGGGCTTTCTAATCGCGCCGCCTCTGTTGCGCGTTACCGACGAAGTTGCCCTTTCGATCCCTCGCTCAACTCCCACCAAACAGATAGTCTGTAACTTGGTTACCCGGAGTGCATTCGTGAAATCCAAGTCCCACAAGAATCCAAATGTTTCCGTGCGCGTGAATAGCGCCATCAAGGAATTGCGGGCGCTCCAGAACCTGTTGCAGTTTGACGATCTCGATCCCCGCGCCATGGGCGATTTTCGCGATGCACTGAATGCCGTTCGAAATTCCGCATGGGCGGCGCAACAGGCTTCCGCCAACAAGTTTCTCGGGCACAGCCCAGATAGCATGGCGTCTCTATTGGCGGCGCAACGGGTGCGCGCCGCCTACCTTCTCTGCCGCTCCATCGGCGCGGACCTGGAAGCCGACCGTATCAGTTTTCAGAGAGGGCAATTGGCCGAGCTTTCGGGCGTAGTAAGGCAACTCGCGGAGCAATTAAAAGAGAAGCTCTGACCGAGATTCGCGGTCGGCTATCTCCGAAGCTCTTCCCACATCTCAACGACTCGCGCTTTCAACTCCGCCGTCAGTTGTTCATAAGCGGCTTCCGAAGCTGCGCTTTCCGGAGGCGGAAGGATTGGTTTGCCGAAGCGCATTCTAAGCGGATTTATTTGCCGAATGAATCCCTTGCCTCGCGGCCAAACATCATGAAAGCCTTCGATAGCCACAGGTACGATCGCCACCTGCATGTGAATCGCTAAAATCGCAGCCCCCTTCTTAAAAATCTTGGGAGCGCCATCGATCGACCGTTCACCCTCCGGATAAAGGAGCAGCACCCGCCCGTGCCGCAACCCGAAAGCCCCAGCCCGCATAGCGGGAACCAGGTTCGCATCGGGGTCCAGGACCACCACGCGCAGCAAGCGAGCCAGCCGCTTCATAATCCCTTGGCCAAATATCTCGCTGGTGCCCACGGCGAAACTGTCGCGCAGAATATTTTCCGGCAGCACTCCGGCCATCGCTACCGGATCAAGATAGCTTTGATGATTGGAGGAAATTATGCACGGGCCCTCGGCGGGAAGGTTCTCCAGCCCTGACACTCGCAGCCGAAAAATATCCAGCGAGATTATCTGAGCCAGCCGCGACACCAGTAACCAAAACGTCTCAATAAACGGCTGGGGCTTGCCCAGAGCCAAAACATCGGGGTCGGTGGGATCCTCCGACAAAATCGCTTTCCACCCAGCGAAGGCTGCTTTTGTTCCCGGAGCGCCGGCACCGCTCGCCGCGCTCTGTAATACGGCATCGACCAGATCGCGCAAGGTGTAGATTTCAGCCAGTTGCGATTCCGGAACGTCGCCGCCAACTTCCTCTTCCAGCCGGCTGAGAGCTTCCACCCTCTGCATCGAATCGAGACCAAGATCCAGTTCCAGGCTTAGCCCGGGCCGCAGGTTCTCCGGAGCGGAACCGCCCGCGTCGCGCACTACAGCCAACGCGCGACGCACATCCGGCTGATCCATCCACGCCGTTTCCTCGGCGCTAAGCGGCTTCTCGGCCGGCAAATCGGAATCGCGATCACCCCTCCGTCCCAGATTTGCTCTAACTCTCGCTTCCACTTCAAAGCGCTTTATCTTGCGCGTGGTGGTCCGCGGCAAGTCGTCCGGCCAGATTTCGTAGCTGCCAATCCGTTTGGTGGACGCGATCTGCGGCGAGAGTCCTTCAATATCGAAACGGATAGCTTCTTTGGCATTTACAATCTTGCGCTGCCGCAACACATCGAAGTTCGGCACGATCACCGCGTGCAATCGGTCTCCGCCCGCGCCCGGCTTGCCTTCCAATCCCATCACGGCGATCTCTTTGATGAACGGCGATTTCAAATAGTGCGCTTCAATCTCTTCGGGATAAACATTCTTTCCGTTGCTGAGCACTATCACTTCTTTCTTTCGTCCGGTGAGAAAGAGATTGCTGTCATCATCGAAATATCCCAGATCGCCGGTGTAGAACCATCCATCGCGCAATACCGCGGCTGTTGCGTCCGGCCGCTTCCAATAGCCTTTCATCACGACCTTGCCGCGCACCGCAACCTCGCCCACCGCTGGACCACCTTCTTCCTGCGGTTGCGGGTCAACGATCTTTCCTTCCACGCCTTTCATCGCCTTGCCCACAGAGCCAAACACGATGTCCCCGGGAGGGTTAACAAATATTGCCGCCGCCGTTTCGGTTAAGCCGAGGGCTTGCATCACATCAATGCCCAAGTCATAAAAGTCGCGAGAAATTGCGGGATCAAAGCGTGACCCGCCGGTGGCCAGATAGCGCATCTTCTTGCCAAAGGTGTCGTGAATCTTGCCGAAAAACAACCGTCCGGCATTGAGGCCTATCTTTCGCAAAGCGTGGTTCATCGCCATCATCATGCGAAAAACCTTTGTCGTGATCACTCCGCGTTTGTCCACCTCCTGAAAAATCCGCTCGTGAATCAGATAGAAAAACTGCGGTACTACGGCAAACGCCGTGATCTTTCGCTCGCGCAGGGCGCGCAGAAGTTCCGTCGTATTCAGCGTTTCCAGATAAACGACGCGCGATCCCTTAACCAGCGGCAGCAGCAGATTCGCCATCATCGCCAGCACATGAAATAGCGGCAACACGCCCAGCAGGGCATCGGAGGGCCCAATGTCCACCCAGTTGAATACCGCCTCCACTTCGCCCAGATAGTTGCCATGCGTTAGCATCACTCCCTTAGGGTCGGCGGTGGTTCCCGAGGTGTAGAGCAGAGAGGCAAGATCGTCAGTGTTAACGGACACGGGCGCAAACTTTTCAGGACCGGCACGAAAGATGTTCGTCAAATCCCCCATCCACTGCGGGCTTGCGCCGCCCGTCATCCGCTCGGGATCGATCAACACCAATCCAACCGTTGTTTCCGCCCCCGCTTCCGTGGCGACCGAAACATGCTTCGCATCGCAAAAGAGCGCCGAGGTCGCGCTGTCTCTGAGTAGCTTGATAAGTTGGTCAGCGTGCAATGCGGTATCGAGAGGCACCGCAACGCAACCCGCCGCAATGATTCCTAAATATGCGGCCACCCATCGCGGATGGTTGTCGGCGAGAATTGCCAGCCGCGCTCCACGATCGAACTTCTGCTCCCCAATCCAACGCCCAATGGACTCCGCCATTTTCCGCAGTTCGGCATAAGTACAGCTCTCAAGTTGATCGTTGCGCTGAAGTTCCAGCGCAACATTCTCCGGCCAGCGCTCGGAGCACTCCACAAATCGGTCGTAGAAAGTGGGCATGGATCAATTTGCCTAAGGTCGTGGGGAATATACACGAAAAACATTTTCATCGCCGAGAGCGCCAAGTTCGCCGAACAATCCAGAGATCTGCTGCGTTTTGTTCTCGGCGTTCTTGGCGATCTCGGCGTTGAATCCTTTGGTTTCCTCCGAAGCTTCCCGCGTGCTCTTCCAGCATCTAAATATGCTAGGCTTCTAAAGATAGCCTTGGGCGTGCCGCCCTCCGAAGGATTTCTTTTTGATTAACAAAGCAATTGCCAAGGTTTTTGGCACCAAGAACGAACGCGTGGTCAAGAGTCTGATGCCCAAAGTGGTGGCCATCAACGCTCTTGAGCCGCAGATGCAGAAGCTCACTGACGATGAACTGCGCGCCAAAACGGACGAATTCCGCGGGCGCATTCAGGAGCGGCTCAGCCGTTTCGGCGGCGGTAACGGAATGCAGCCTCCCGGCACAGCATCCGGTGAAGAAGCGGATGGCGAAGACGATGCCGACCGCAGCAAGCGCCTCGAAAAAGAACATTACGATGCCCTCCAGGAAGTGCTCGACGAAATCCTCCCCGAAGCCTTTGCCGTCGCCCGCGAAGCCGGCCGCCGCGTCCTCAACATGCGCCACTTTGATGTGCAGCTTATCGGCGGCATGATCCTGCACAAGGGCACCATCGCGGAAATGAAAACCGGCGAAGGCAAAACGCTGGTCGCAACATTGCCTGTTTATCTCAACGCGCTCAGCGGACGAGGCGTCCACGTCGTCACGGTCAACGACTACCTCGCCAAACGCGACTCCGAATGGATGGGCAAGCTCTACCGCTTCCTCGGCCTTACCGTGGGCGTCATCGTCCACGATCTCGACGACGAAGAGCGCCGCGCAGCCTACGCCGCTGACGTGACCTACGGCACCAACAACGAATTTGGCTTCGACTACCTGCGCGACAACATGAAGTTCGATCTGAAAGATTGCGTGCAGCGCGGCCACAACTATGCCATCGTCGATGAGGTCGATTCGATCCTGATCGATGAAGCCCGTACGCCGCTCATCATCTCCGGCGCCAGTGAGGAATCCACCGACAAGTACTACAAAGTCAATCGCATCATTTCCAAGCTGGAAAAAGGCGAAGAACTCGACGTTGCTCCCGGCGAGCCCGCGCAGCTCACCGGCGATTTTGTGGTCGACGAAAAACATCGCAACATCACGGTCACCGACGAAGGCTGGGAAAAAGTCGAAGGACTGCTCGGCATCGGCAACATCGCCGATCCGGAAAACTGGCCGCTCAAACATCACGTCGAAACCGCCATCAAGGCGCACGCCCTGTACCGCAAAGACGTGGAATACGTGAATAAAGACGGCGAAATCATCATCGTCGATGAATTCACCGGACGCATGATGCCCGGGCGCCGCTGGTCAGACGGCCTGCACCAGGCCATTGAAGCGAAAGAAGGGGTCAAGATCGAGCGCGAGAATCAGACTCTCGCGACTATCACCTTCCAGAATTATTTCCGCATGTTCAAGAAGCTGGCGGGCATGACCGGCACGGCGGAAACCGAAGCCACTGAGTTCGACAAAATCTACAAACTCGAAGTCGTCGTGATTCCCACCAACAAGCAGTTGCTCCGTGTCGAAAACCCTGACATTGTTTATCGCACGGAAAAAGAAAAATACTTCGCCGCGGCGGATGAAATACAGCAGCTCAACGCCAAGGGCCAACCCATTCTGGTCGGCACTACTTCCATCGAAAAGTCCGAACGTCTCTCCGACTTACTTAAGAAAAAGGGCGTCAAGCACTCGGTCTTGAATGCGAAGCAGCATGAGCGCGAAGCCGAGATCGTGGCCCAGGCCGGCCGCAAAGGAATGGTCACGATTGCCACGAATATGGCCGGCCGCGGCACCGACATTCTCTTGGGCGGTAACTCCGAGTTCATGGCCAAGCAAGAATTGGTCAAGAAGGGAATTGCACAGCAGTTGCGCGTCGCCCAAGGCAAAATTGAGGGTCCGCAGGAAGACGGCCAGATTTCAGTCTTCTATTACAACGGCAACGAGTACACCGTTCCCACCGATCAGTGGAACGAAGCGAACGCCCGTTACAAATTGCACACGGACAAAGAGCACGATGAAGTCACGGCCGTCGGCGGTCTGCACATTCTTGGCACCGAGCGCCACGAATCTCGCCGCATCGACAATCAGCTTCGCGGACGTGCCGGCCGCCAGGGCGATCCTGGTTCTTCGCGCTTTTATCTTGCCCTTGAAGATGACCTCATGCGCATCTTCGCGAAAGAATGGATTTCGAATTTATTGCAGCGCCTGGGCATGGAAGAGGGCGTGCCGATCGAATCCAAGATGATCAGCCGCCGCATCGAAACTGCGCAGAAGGCGGTCGAAGGACAGCACTTCGAATCGCGCAAACATCTGCTCGAATACGACGATGTGATGAACAAACAGCGCGAGGCCGTCTATGGACTGCGCCGCCGCCTGCTCGAAGGCATGGATCAGAAGGATCTGATCCTCGAAGATTACGTCTCCGCGACTCTCGGCGAACTAATGGATGAGTACTGCCCGCCGAAAGCCCATGCCGACGACTGGAATATCAAGGGGTTGAAAGACGCAGTATTCACGCGCTTTGGCGTGGATTTTATCGCCGAAGGGGTAAAGCCCGAAACGCTGGAACGCCAGCAACTCGGCGACGCCATCTTCGAAAAACTGAAAGAGCGTTACGAGGCGAAAGAAAAGCTCATCGGCCCTGACGCCATGCGCCATCACGAGCGCATGATCATGCTCAGTGTGATCGACCAGCAATGGAAAGATCACCTGCTCAGCATGGACCACCTCAAAGAAGGCATCGGCCTGCGCGGCTACGGCCAGCACGATCCGCTGGTCGAGTACAAAAAAGAATCGTTCGACATGTTCGAGGCCATGCTCCAGCGCTTCCAGGAAGACACGGTCCGTTATCTCTATCTGATGCAGATTTTGGAGCGCCCGCCGGATGCAGCTCCCGGCGGCCCGCCGTCAGATGCCCCCGCGGGACAAGGCCCCGGAGACTCCGGCGTGCCCGCCCATCGAGACGGCGATGGCAACGGCCGCCGACCACCGCGCATGGTTTCGACTTCCGCCGACGAACTGGAAGAGGCCTTCATGCGCCGCAAGCGGCGTGAACTGGAACAAGCCCGCATGGCCGGCGCCGGAGACGCACAGCAGGTGCAGCAGGTCGTCCGCTCGCAGGAAAAAGTAGGCCGCAATGATCCTTGCCCCTGTGGATCGGGCAAGAAATACAAGAAGTGCCACGGCACGTAGCCGTCACCAGCGAAGCGAAAATAGAGATCATGTGGGGACGGCCCCCTTCGGCCGTCCAGCCAAGCGTAGCGAGGCGTTTTGCTTCGATAGTGGCACTAAGACCTGCTTCTTCGCACCGCCTTAAACGTCATCTCCTCCGCCCGACTCCCCATTTCCTGCTTCCAGTCCAAAAACAAAGTCGCATAGTTTTTCGTAATGTAGTCCCCCGCGCCCACTCCTAACTTCCCAGCCGTCGCATCAATCCACCGCGACGCTCCCTCAATCTCGCAGAAATTCCCAATCGGCGTCTCATCCACCACAACCTGCCCCTTCCCATCCGACCACTCGGCACGAAACTTCTCATAGCGAAACGACGGCGCATATCCCAGCGCCCGCAGAATCAAGTCCACCTTTTTCCCGTCGCCCACCGAAGTCTCCAGCTCAACCCGGCTGCTGTGCCGAGCCTTGACCCCTCCGCTCTTATGAGTCAACGTCCATTCCGCCCCATACTGCCGCAGCCGCAACAACTCGCGCCTCGCCCGCAACACCTCGCCCGGCAGGTCATACAGAGTATTCATCTCGTGCGCGCGCCGCGTGACCAGACGAAAACCGGCAGCTTGCAGCTTACGCGCCAGGGCCCTCAAGTCAGCCACGCGAAACTTGATTTCGATTTCCCGTTTGGATGCCATGGCAATCCGCTCGCCGCCGATCTGATGCTATCATTTGCCCTTCGGCGAAGCTTCGCACAGGGGAGGGAGACCAACATGAAGGATCTATTCCAGCCGGATGCGGTCGACGAAGTAGTCTCCCGGATCGACACTCTGCAACCCGCGGCCCAACGCCAATGGGGAAAGATGGATGTGGCGCAGATGATGGCACATTGCTGCGCCGCACTCGACATGGCTGCCGGGCGCTTAAATCGGCCGCGCGTGTTCATTGGCCGGGTGCTTGGTCCTTTTGTGCGGCCCATCTATTCGAACGACCAGCCATTTTCGAAGAACAATCCCACCGACCAGAAACTCGTAATCTCCGATCCGCGAGATTTCAACCGGGAGCAGGAGCAACTAAAGCTTAAGATCCGGGAATTTCACCAGGGCGGAGAAGCGCAATGCACTAAGCACCCGCATCCTTTCTTCGGCGCGTTAACACCGCGGGAATGGGCGACCGGAATGTACAAACACCTCGATCACCACCTCCGGCAATTCGGTGCCTGAACAAGGCGAAGCCCCTACGGCCGACGACGACTTATGAAAACGTCGGCAGCTTCACCAAGTCATTCGCTGGCACACCCTCGGTCGGCTCACCGGCCTTGCGCCACGCCGTCAGTCCTCCGACGATCACAAACGTGTTGAAGCCTTTATCCCGCAATAAGTGCGCCACCCGGGCGCTGGTCGCTTCGCGCGCTCAAGTACAGTAAAGGTAAATATCTTTATCCTTGGGCAGATTCTTGATCTCTTCGTCCAGGTTATTCGGCTCAATGCGAATCGAGTTCTTGATCCGCGCCCCTCCAGAGTCGTAATAGCCGTGGCTGCGCACATCGACGATCTGCACTTTGCTTGCATCATCAGAAGCAAGGCGCGCCGCCAGTTCCTGCACCTGAATTCGCGGTACCAGCCGATCCAAACGATGCTTCCGGAACTGGATGACTCGGTAGATTGCATACGCGATGAGGGCCGCTAGCACCACTATTTCCATCGCCAGCCCCGCCCGATGAAAACCGCGCAAAATCGATGCCAGAAAATCCCGCGAAACGTAACCCAGCATCAGGTAGGTCAGCGCATAAAGCGTCGCCCCGGCAAAATCCAGCCGCAGAAATTGCCAGAAGCGCATCTTCATGCTGCCTGCCAGCGGAGCAGCCATGGTATTAACTCCGGGAATAAACTTTGCGATCACCAAAGTCATCCTGCCGCGCTTGTAAAAAGATTCCGCCGATCGCAGGATGCAGGTTTCCGGGTTGATGGAAACGCGGCAGAGAAATCCCAGCAAAGCCCAGCCCATATACCGGCCCAGCCAGAACTGGCAGGAATCGCCCAGCAGCAACGCCACAACCGCGCCGAGCAGAACCAGCGGTCCCCACAGAGCGTTCGACGCCACCGCCGCGCCCGCCGCCACCAGCGCGAGGGCCGCCGGGAAGGGAAGTCCCACGGCTTCAGCAAACAACAAACAGAATGTCAGCGTATAGCCATGCCGCACCATCAACAGCAACATGTCTGTCATAAAGAGTGTTGGATAGGGGAAAACAGGAAACGGTTCAGTATAACCAAAACCTCACGCTGGTCGGGCAAGACCGCCGCCCTTCCGGGCGTGGCGGGAGAAGAAAAAGGGGCGGATTCCTCCGCCCCTCGCACTGCCACCAATTTCCGAAATACTACTGGTTCATCGAACCGCTAGTCTTGGCGACCGGTTTTAGCATCTTGACGCTCATCACGTGAATTTGATTCTTGTCGGAATAAACGTGAGCGCTAAGCTGCACGTGGTGTCCGTCATGGGCTTTCAGTTCGTCTGGGTTCATCACGTCCCAACTCTTGCCGTCCTTGTCGTTCACAAATGTAACCTTGTCACCGTCGGTTTTAACCGTGCCCTTGAGAGTCATCAGCGGCGCCTTTGCCGCTGCCTGATCCGAGGGCGCCGACATTGTGTCTTGCGCGAAGGCGGGCATTGCTAATGCGAATGCCAAAATCAGTAAACTCGTCATCAAATGTTTCATGGATCGCTCCTGTGAGTTCGATTTAGTTGAACACTACTTGCCAGGCCTGCTTGGCGCTGCTCTAAACAGGGTGAGGAGTCTAACGTAGACTGGCCCTGCCACCGCTCACAGCCCTAATCATGTTGGTCCGCTTGGGACTGGGAGCCAGCAACATCGCGACCAGCGAACCAATCCCCAACCCGGCCATCAGAAATGTAACCGCGGTCGGCAAATCGTATTGTCGGCGACTAAAGGTGATTTCCATGTCGAAGTCTCCCCTTTGTGATACGTATATGACGCAGACAAAAGCTCAGTGCCCCTTGGGCATCTATTTTCAATCCGTAGACACAGTTTCGATGCCGGTCACGTGAATCGTGTTGCTGTTGATATCCAGCGTGCCCGTTACCTTCACCTCTTTGCCCATATAAACCTTCACCTTGGAAGCGTCGTCGATCCTGTACGTGGTTTTCGTGACCGGATCCATCAGAACGATTCTTCCGCTCTGCCTCACGATTTTGCCGGTGAATGCTTGCGCATCCTGGGTCTTCGCGTCCGCGCCAGCCGCCGGCATTTGCGGCTCGTTCTGCTGGGCGCTGGCTGCCGGATCGGTCGCAGTCCCAGCCGCAGGTTCCTGCGGCGTCGCCGACGGAGTTTGCGCTGGATCCTGCGCGCTGGCAGGCGCCTGCTGTTGCGGCGGAGCCGTCGCCGCAGGGTCTTGCGAGCCTGGTTGTTGGGCATGGGCCGATGTGCCCAATGCCATGCCCGCGACTACCACGGTACCCGCCAAAAAAATTCGACCAAGAAAGTTTTTCATTAGGATCCTCCCAAGCCTCTGACTCGTCGCAACCAAATTTTCGTGCAAGAGCCTTGCCAATTCAGTTGAGGCTTGCATTGCTTATGGTTGGCAGGAATCGCCCGAATCAGAAAGCGAAGACGGCAGTGCAAGGCTTGCCATTTCTGTCGCATTTGTTACCGTGGTGTCGCCCCTACGGAATTCACCCTAGTTTCATCGCTGCGTCCTTTGCGTATGGTCAATCAAGCAATCGTCTCCGGCTGCCACAGCGTCTTCATTCCAAACAATCCAAACGGAGTTAATAATGACCACCCCCGCCGCCTACGGAATCTACCCGCCCTCCGCCGCTTTGAACGACATCGTTCACACGCTGAACCATGCAGGCTTCGTAAACGAGGACATCTGCATGATGCTTTCTCCGTCGCATCCAATCGCAGGGATGGTCCGTGAGGCGGGCTTTCACGATTCTGATCGTCAAACCGATTCGGTGGCGGCCAAACTCATCGGCTGGCTTTCCGAATTTGGAGCCGTGATGATTCCCACCGTCGGCTTCTTCATCCGTTCGCAGAATTTTTTCCGCGCCCTGGTCTCCGCCGACGATGCCCCCGGTCTCTGCGGCGAATCCACCGCACTGTCTGGCCTCGGCTTCAACGCGAACGACGCATTCCGGTTCGAAGAGCAGTTGCGCCACACCGGAGTTCTTATTTATGTTGCCTGCCCGGAAGGCTCCAAGACGGACTCGGCAATGGAATTGCTCCGCAGCACGGGCGCGCGGGAAGCGGCGACCTTGGAAACCGGCGAAGACGCGGAAGCGGCGATCGCGTAGAAGTGGTTAGGCGAACTGCTTGAAGTTGGAAGAAAGCCTTTGCGGGGTGCGAAGCGGCTCAATGGAGATTCTAGTTTGAAGCGTCGTCCTGCGAATTTTCCAAGTCGCGCTTCCTGCTATAGCGGAACGCGAATCCCACTCCAAAACTCATAATCCCCAGCGGCGGCGCCAGCAAAACAATAATCGCCCGATTCAAACTCTTCTGCGCCTCTTTAGGCGTTGCCCGGGCTGTGGCGTAGCACATAGCGCACGACTGCCCAAATGCCGGCGCGGCCCAAAGTCCGCCCAGCAACAACATAATCGCCAGTCGCCTTGTTTTTAACCGCCGCATATTTACTTCACTCCCAGCCGAAGAATCCGCCCCGCATCCGGGAAAAAGAAAAAATACATGATAAAAAAGCAGGCCACCACGGAAATCATCAGCATCCAGCGCATGATCGCTTTTTCAAACTTTAAGTGCATGAAATACCCGATGATCAGCGCTGACTTGATCACCGAGAGTACCAGCAAAACTTCCAGCATCACCACCGGCTGAAAAACCTGCCGATAAGCCAATATCACCTCAGCCGCCGTCAAAACCAGCAGACCGCCCCAAACCCAAAAATAGGTTATCTTGTGGTCCTCATGCGCTGCAACGTCATGCATATACTTTGCACCTCAAAGCCAAATGGTTGAACCCTCACTACTCACCGCTCATTGCTCACTGCTACCCCTAAATCTTCGTCGACATCAAATACACCAGCGGAAAAATAAACATCCACACCAGATCCACAAAATGCCAGTACAGCCCCGAGACTTCCACATCGTGCGCGTCGTAATCCTTCGGCTTCAAAAATAAGATCACAGCCGACACGATCAACCCAATGCCCAGCACGTGAATGCCATAGTGAAAAACATTATCCGCGGGAATCAGGAAATACCCGCCAATCCACAGCACCGCCAGCGCGGGTAAAAACCACTTGCGGAACGCGATCACGCCCAAATAAATCACGCCGATGGTCACGTGCAGCATATGCATCCCGGTCAGCGTAAAAAACGTCCCGCCAAATTGCGGCACCGACGGAGCCCACGGGTTGGCGAACGGCGTCATACCCTTGTCGATCAAGTGGGTCCACTCAATTCCATGCAACACGGCAAACGCTGTGCCGAAGGCCATCGTCGCTAGCAGCCAATTGCGCGTCCAGGCCTTATCGCCCCGCTGCGCCGCGAACACCCCCAGCACCATCGTCAATGAACTCGACAGCAGGCACGACGTCATAATAGTGGCGTTGGTGATGCTTTCCACCGCAAACGGAGTCGGCCACGCCGGGTTGGAAATGCGGTTGTAGCTGAAGGCAAACAGCAGCGCCCCGAAAGTCAGCGAGTCCGAGGCCAGAAATAGCCACATCCCAACTTTTTTCGAATAAGCCCCGAAGAACGGAGCTTCAAATTCTCCCGGAAGTCCGTGCTGCACCGAACCAGCCGTGCCGTGCGTCAGCGTGGCGTCCGCCATTCCTCAAGCCCCCCTTATCGGCCAGCCCTTATCGGGCGAACCCTAACAGCGCAAAAACGTATAGCCAAAGCAAAGCCATGAAATGCCAATACCATGCCGTAATGTCGACCATGATGCGTCGTGCCTCAATCGGCTTCCGCGAACGCCAGGCCAGCACCGACCACAACAGCGCGACCATGCCGCCGGCTAAGTGCACCGCATGAGTCGCAGTCAGCAGATAGACGAACGAACTGCTGGGGTTTGTATCCACATAAAACCCGCGCCGATGCAGTTCGCTCCATGCCATCCACTGTCCTGCAAAAAATCCAAAGCCGAGCACCACGCTGACCCACAGCCATGGAAACCTGCGTTCGTTTCCCAACGAGACTCCGGGAATCGACTTGATCGGAGCCAGCGCCGCCTGCCGTGTGATGTCTCGGCGCGCACCTTCCATGGTCAAACTGCTCAGCAGCAACAGAAAAGTATTGATCCCCAGCAGCAGCCAGGGCAACTGCACTTCGCCCCAGTCGTGTACGTAACTGTTTGAAGTTCCGTCGAACGTCGGCAATCCCTGGCGCACAATGTAAGCGCTGGTGAGCGAAATAAATACCATGCTCACCGTCGCAATCGCACAGGCCAATCCCAGCCGCGCGCGCCGCAACCGCGCCCCATAATTAGGCCCGCAGTTGCCGCCGCCATCCCCTCCGCCGCCCGTAGGCGGCATCGGTGGTTCGCCCCCGCGTCCCAATCCCTGAATCGGAGTACTTGGAGTGTAAGTTGCCATGCAAAAATTCTAATCGCCGTTGTCTACCCTGTGTACCTCTGTGCCCTCTGTGTTAAAGATTTTGACTTTGACTCTTCTAATGCGCTGAAACACTCACCGGATCGGTCTGCATCACGAAATCCTTAGCCGCCCCAGGTACTCCATACTCATAAGGCCCGTGATAAACCACCGGAGTCACTCCCGCAAAATTGTCGTGCGGGGGCGGAGTCGCCGTCGTCCACTCCAGAGTCGTCGCTTCCCACGGATTGTCGCTCGCCTTTGGCCCCTTAAACATGCTCCAGAAAAGATTCACCATAAAGATAAACTGCGCCCCAATGGTGATAATCGCCGCATAAGTCATGAACTGATGCAGCGGAATCAGTGTGGCCAGATACTTCACTTCGCGGTAATCCGAATATCGCCGCGTGCCGCCGGCCATGCCTAGATAATGCATCGGCATGAAAATGGCGTAAGTTCCCGCCAGCGTGAGGAAGAAGTGAATCCGCCCCCAGGTCTCATTCATCATCCGCCCAAACATCTTGGGGAACCAATAGTAAGTCGCAGCGAACATTCCAAAGATAGCTGCGACTCCCATGATCAGATGAAAGTGACCTACCACAAAGTAAGTGTCGTGTAACTGAATATCCAGCACCGGTTGCGCCAGGAACGGCCCGCTTAGTCCGCCGGATACAAACAACGAAACAAATCCGATGGCATAAAGCATCGGAGTCTGAAAGCGAATCCGCGCCTTATACATGGTCCCCAGCCAGTTGAATGTCTTGATCGCCGAAGGCACTCCGATGCACATGGTCAATATCGAGAACGTGAAGGCCGAATACGGGCTCATCCCGCTCATAAACATGTGATGGCCCCAAACCATGAAGCCGAAAAACCCTATGGCCAGCATGGCGTAGACCATCGCCTTGTAACCGAAAATCGGCTTGCGCGAGAACGTGGAGAGAACCTGCGACGCCACGCCCATGCCCGGCAGAATGGCGATGTAAACCTCCGGATGCCCGAAGAACCAGAACAGATGCTGCCACAGCAAGGGCGATCCGCCCTTGTGCCCCATGATCTGCCCATTCACCACGACCAGCGGAACATAAAAGCTGGTTCCAATGTTGCGATCCATCAGCAGCAAAATGCCCGCCGAAAGCAGCACGCCGAAAGCCAGCAATCCGAGAATCGCCGTGATGAACCACGACCAAACCGTCAGTGGCATGCGCATTAGAGTCATGCCCTTGGCCCGCAGATCGAGCGTCGTCGTAATAAAATTCAACGCTCCCATCAGCGACGCGATACAGAAAATCGCAATGCTGGTCACCCACAAATCAGCGCCCAGTCCCTCACCCGGTCCCGCCGATTGCACCGCGCTCAGCGGTGGATATCCCGTCCAGCCATGCAATGGCGCGCCCCCGGTCACGAAGAACGCAGCCAGCATTACCATGAAGGCAACAAATGTTGTCCAGAACGACAACATATTCAGCACCGGAAACGCCATGTCCGGTGCTCCTATCTGGATCGGGAGAAAGTAATTTCCAAATCCTCCCTGCGGCGCCGTGGTCAGCACAAAAAACACCATGATGGTGCCGTGCATGGTCAGCAGGCTCAAATAAGTTTCCGGCTTAATCTCACCCATCAGAGGAATCACTGCCGAAGGCCACAGGAGATGAATGCGCATCAGCAGCGACAGAAACATCCCCACCCACACCGCCGTCAGCGCCAGAAAGAAATACTGAATTCCAATGACTTTGTGATCGAGACTAAAAATATATTTTCGGATGAATCCCTGAGGAGCATGTGAATGGATTGTTGCCGCCGTTGCCATTACTGTTTCTCCGCCTCCCTCGCCGCCAGCCACTTGTCGAAATCTTCCTGGCTGACCACGTGTACAACCCCGTGCATCTTGTAGTGTCCCAGTCCACACAACTCGGCGCAAAGAAGTTCATACTCGCCTATCGCGGTGGGCTTAATGTGCATGTGAATGTTAAGTCCCGGCACCGCGTCCTGCTTAAAGCGCAGTGAAGGAATAAAAAAGCTGTGAATTACATCCACCGCGCGCAGGCTCAAATCCACTTCGCGGTTCACCGGCAAATACATCGTACCCGTGACCACATCATCCTTCGCGGCCGCGTCGGAACTACTCAACCCAATCGCCGCTTCGCCGCCGGCCGATGGATCCATCAGTTTGGGACTCGTCGCCCCGTATTTTCCATCCGGCCCCGGATAGCGGAAATACCAGGCAAATTGCATACCCGTAACTTCCACCTGCACCGAGTCGGCCGCCGGCGGATCCCACCTCTGGCTCGCCCACACCGGCCCGCCCATCAGATTCAGCCCCACGAACAAAATCGTGGTAAGCACGGTCCACATAATTTCCAGTCGATTATTGCCGTGTGAATATTTCACCGGCGCCGCGCCAGGGTGGTCGCGGTATTTCCAGGCAAAGTAACCCAGGGAGAGCTGGGCGGCCAAAAAAACCACGCCCATGATGACGAAGGTCAGGGCGAATTGGTGGTCGATAAAGCCCGCGGCCTCAGCCGCGCCTACGGGCAACCACCATGTCTTAGCGACAAAAAAATAGGTACTGGCTAACGTAATCAGCCAGATCACGGCCATTAACGCGAGGCCCATTCCACAGCCCTCCTGGGCGCGAAAGAATTTCTCCACAGCATCAGTCGGCGGCGAGTGTACCACAGCCACACGTAGCCAACGCAAGGGAAGAAATGCGCCGCTGATTTTACGGATCACACGGATTCGAACTGGGCGATTCTAATCCGCGAGAATCCGCAAAATCCGTGGCCAGATTTTATTTTTCCGACCACACCGGCACCCTCCCCGGCGTCCACGGCGCTCCCGCCGCTTCCATATCTTTCTCCAGTTTGCTCAAGGCGGACTCGACCAATGCATGCAGCTTCGCCAATTGATCCGCAAACTCCGATGCTGCAATGTTGTAATTGTCGATGTGTGTCTGCGTCGGCTTGTTCAGCGAGAACCGCTCCCCCTCCATCGCCGCGCTCACCCGATCGTCAATCGACGCAGGAACATTCTCGTTGCGCCGCGCCAGCACCCGGTCTCCCGTCAACGCCCGCTGAATCTCGCGGTCCCGCTGTTGCAGCGAATCCGCAACCGCTCCCAGGTCTTTCTCTACCGCCGGTACTTCACGCAGCGCCTCGCGAATCGATTTCAAGCGCGACTCTACTTCATCCGCCGAACGCTCCGCGCCCCACACTGCCCGATACAACCGCGCCACCTTCCGCCGGAACTCTTCCTGCGCCGCGCGATCCGCAACACTCATCGCCGACGCCCCCTCTGCCTCAACCTTGAACGATTGTGCCGCCGCCAACTCCGTCACCCTACCGTCGATCTTCTGAAACATCCGCACCGAGTAATTCCCCGGCATCACCAATTGTCCCATCGCCGCCGCCGGCGGGAAATCCTCTTCCTCCTCGTCGCCGTGCCCTTCGCGTAGAGTCGGCGCCGCATACCGCAAATCCCACGCCACTCGCTGAAATCCGCCGTCCAAGCTTCCGTCCACGCGCCGAATCGGCGCTCCGCTCTCGTCATAAATCACAAGATACAATTCTGGCTTTGCCTCTTCCGCCTCGGCGCGGAACTCCTCATTGGAGGGATAAGGCAACGTCTGATTCTTTTTTGCCGCGTCCTTTTCCGCCTCCTGTCGCTTTTCCTTCTTGGTCTTGATCTTGTCCTTCAAGTACGCAGTAAACACCGCGCCATACGGCGGATTCTCCGCCGTGTAAAACGCATCCCCCTGAAACCCCTTCTTCGGAATGCCGAGCGGATGCCGCTCGATATAAAGCAACGAGTCTTTGACCGGCAAAAGCATCGACGCCTGATCCAGCGATTCCGCCTTCATCTGCCGCAGCGGCGCAATGTTATCCAGCACATAAAATCCGCGCCCAAACGTCGCGATCACCAAATCGCTCTCGCGTGCCTGAATCACCATGTCGCGCACCGCAATGGTCGGCAACCCACCCTTCAGCTTTACCCAATGCGTCCCGCCATCGACAGTAAAAAATGCCCCAAACTCCGTCCCCGCAAACAGAAGATTCGCGTTCACCAGATCTTCCGCAAACGCCAACACCGTCCCGTCCGGCAAATCTCCTGCAATCGACACCCACGTCTTGCCCGCATCCGTCGATTTCAACAAATAAGGCTTGAAGTCCTCATTCTTATGATTGTCAAACGCCGCGTAAACAGTATTTTCATCATGCGACGAAGCCGCGAGCCGGCTCACATAAGTCATCTCCGGCACGCCCGTGAACGTCCCGTACTTTGTCCACGAAGTCCCGCCATCGCCGGTCACCTGGATCAAGCCATCATCCGTGCCCACATAAATCAGTCCTTCTTTTTTCGGCGACTCCGAAAGCGCCACAATATTTCCGTAAAACGAAGTCGACGCATTCTTCGCCACCGCATCCGGACCCCAAACCTTTCCCATTACGGGCAACTTGTTGCGGTCAATCTGCCGCGTCAAATCGCCGCTAATCGCCTTCCACGTATCTCCACGATCGTCGCTGCGAAAAAGTTTGTTCGCGGCAAAATAAAGCCGCGTATGCGAATGGGGACTGATAATGACCGGCGAATCCCAATTCCAAAG
>Ga0209006_10001943_pt1 | contig 18744 bp, 14 predicted proteins | sample JacPin_JW_Ref_O2_FD_188567 | JGI IMG/M metagenome (GOLD analysis project Ga0209006, IMG submission 188567) | Forest soil microbial communities from Algoma, Ontario, Canada - Jack Pine, Ontario site 1_JW_Ref_O2 (SPAdes) (version 2) | ecosystem: Environmental > Terrestrial > Soil > Boreal...
CTATCGAATTATGAAGTCATTCGATAATTGTATGAATGATCGGCGACGGCAATTGGATTGCGCCCGGTCTGCGCGACGCAGCGCGATCAAGCCGCCTTCAAAATGGGCAATGCCGTAAAGCCGCCGCTCGCGGCGCGCCGCACCGGTATGGCAACATCAGCGCGCGCACATGCGGCGGGGCTGCCAGTCCCGCACATCGGCGATCGATCGTCGGGCGTCGCCGCTTTTCCGTCGCGGTTGCGAAACTCCGACCGCGGTCACCCATTCCCTAAAAGAAACTTTTGCGTCGAGGTCATTTATAATTGTTATGATACGGGATCGGTGTGACGCATGATCTTATATAAACACTTTTCATTGTGTTAAACGATTTTGGAGCGGCGAGGATGGAGTTGCTGCCATTGCGGAATTTTCTCACGGTCGCGGATGGCGGGACGTTTGACGATGCCGCCCGCAGACTCCCTGTGACCCGGCCGGCTCCAACCGAAAGCTTCTCGTCTCGGCGGCGGCGCGAACGTCGCGCACGCGCATCCAGAGCGTATGCGTGGAATCGCGCGGGGTCGCCGCGACAATGACCCGGGGAACCAGCCCGCCGAAGCCCCGTAGATCCAACAAAGCCATCGATGTGCATGTCGGATCGCGGCTGCGCCTGCGACGCATGCTGCTGGGCATGAGCCAGCAGAAATTAGCCCGGACCATCGGCCTGTCTTTTCAACAGGTGCAGAAATACGAGTGCGGCAACAACCGCATCGGCGCCGGACGGCTTTATGATTTGGCGCGCGCACTCGACGTGCCGGTGTCGTTCTTCTACGAAGGCGTCATTCCCGTTCCGCTTGAACCGGCCAAGAGCGCGAAAGACGGCGCCGGCAATGACGCAACCGTTGCCGCCCATTTGGGCGCGCCGATCATGAATCGCGAGACTCTCGAACTGGTGCGCGCCTATCTCAGAATTACCGACCCGCAATTGCGCCGCCGGGTGTTCGAGCTGGCCAAGGCCATCGCCAAACTGTAGCCGCCGCCGGCGCGGCCGCACCGGCGCCGGTCAATCCTGGGGCGGGCCCGCGCCGGCCAGGCGGGATTTTGGCGCCGCCTTCATTTGCCGAACATTTCCGCCCGATACAGGCCATTTATACCGCATTTATGAATTATTAACGGCGCTCCACCTAAGGTTGAGAATTCAACCGAATCGAGCCGGATGAATGTCGCCGTGAAACGGTCGCTGTCTATGATTATGAGGCCCAGCAGCATGATGCTGGTGCTCGGCGCCGCCGTCGTCATCGGCATCGTCGCGGTCACCACGATATCGCTGTGGTTCCAGTACGACCGCGAGATCGCCGACGCGCAGCGCTCGATGGACGGATTGAGCCGGGCGCTGTCCATCCAGACCGAGCGCGAAATCAAGAGCGCGGACCGCACGCTGGTCAATTTCCTCCTGCAAAAACACGCCGCGTCGGCGCAGGGCTTCAGCCAGGGCATGTCCGCCACCGCCTTCGGCGCCGCCAATCCGATGATCGTTTCGCTGGCCTATGTTTCGGTCGCGGAAGGGGGACAGGACGTGACGGCCGAGGCGGCGGCGCGGCGCGCCTTCGCCGAATCCGGCGGCGATCCCGTGCTGGTGCCGCGGACGGACGGGCTGGTGTCGGTGGTCAGGCGCGATATCGATCCCGACGGCATGATCCGCGGTGCGGCCGTCGCGGTGATCGACCCGGGATGGCTCGCCGATTTCAACCGCGCCATGAATTTCTCGGGCGAGACCGTGGTCACCCTGACCGACGATTACGGCGTGGTGGTGGCGCGCAACGGCACCGACGACGGCGGCGAAAGGCTGACCAGCAGCGCCGCGGTCGGCGAATACGCGTTGACCGCGAACATCTCACTGCCGAAATTCGTGCTGCTGAGCAATTGGTATCGCGCGCTTTTCCTGTTCGCGAGCTATGCGGCGATCGCCTGCTTCGCCCTCGGCATGCTGGTGTTTATGTTCGCGCGCCAATGGGCGCAGCGCGAGCGCGCCGAAGCCGCCGCGCAGATCACCGAGGGCCGTTTTCGCGATTTCGCCGAGGCCGCGTCGGACTGGCTGTGGGAGACCGACAAGGACCATCGTTTCGTCTATATCTCCGAGCGCTTCACCGAATGGACCGGCGCCGACATCGCCGACTATCTGGGTCGCAACCGGCTCGAGATGGCGGCGGCGACGGCGGACATGGAGGCGGTTCGCCGCCACATGGAGGACTTCGCGGCGCATCGGCCGTTCCGCGATTTCGTCTACTCGATCAGCACGCCGACCGGCATCCACTATCTTCGGATCAGCGGCCAGCCGCGCTTCGACCCCGACGGCAGCTTCGCGGGATACCGCGGCACCTCGAGCGACGTCACCGAAATGGTCCAGGCCGAGAACCGGCTGCGCGAGGCCAAGAACGAGGCGGAAATGGCGAGCCGCACCAAGTCCGAGTTCCTCGCCAATATGAGCCACGAGCTCCGCACCCCCTTGAACGCCGTCATCGGCTTCTCGGAAATCATCCGTGACCAGCTTTTCGGCAAGATCCAGCCGCGCTACGTCGATTATGCGCGCGACATCAACATGAGCGGCAAGCATCTACTCGACCTGATCAACGACGTGCTCGACATGTCGAAGGTCGAAGCCGGGCGCTACGCGCTGAACGAGGAGCCGGTCAATCTGGGCGATACCGCCCGCATCTGCGACACGCTGATGGCCACCCGGATCAAGGAAGGCCGAGTGAAAGTGAACTACGCCGCCGAGCTCGCCTCGACCGCGCTCTACGCCGACGCCCGCGCGGTCAAGCAGATCCTGCTCAACATCCTCTCGAATGCGGTCAAGTTCACGCCGCCCGAGGGCCAGGTGACGGTGACGGTCGGACAGACGCAGGACGGCGGCGTGGCGTTGACCGTGGCCGACACCGGAATCGGGATCGACGGAAAGGCCATGCGGCACATCGCCGAACCCTTCTATCAGGCGGATTCGTCGATCAGCCGGAAATACGGCGGCTCCGGATTGGGACTCGCCATCTGCAGCAAGCTGATTTCGCTGCACGGCGGCACGCTCGAATTTTCCAGCCCGCCGGGCGGCGGGACCGCCGTGCGGGTTCTTTTCCCGCGCGAACGGGTGTTGTCGGCGCCGCCGCGCGACAGCGCTTCGCGGCTGACGGCGGCCTGACGGCAAATGCACATCGGACGGAGCACGACCATGTTTTTGACATCGAGGCATAGGATTGCCGCCGCGGCGCGGCTGATCACCGGCGCGATCGCGGCCTGCGTCTTGGCATCGGCCGCCGCGCCGGCATTCGCCGACGAGCCCGGTGTGAACACCAGCCGCATCATCTTCGGCCAGGTGGCGGCGCTGAGCGGCCCCGCCGCCGCGCTCGGCACCGGAATGCGCGACGGCATCCGCGCCGCCTTCGCCGAGGCGAACCGCACCGGCGGCGTCCAGGGCCGCGAATTGGTGCTCGAATCGCGCGACGACGGCTACGAGCCGAATAACACGATCGCCGCGACCACGCAGATATTGGGCGACAACGTCTTCGCGCTGATCGGATCGGTCGGTACGCCGACGACCAACGCCATTCTGCCGCTGCTCGCGGAAAGCGGCGTGCCGCTGATCGGGCCGTTCACCGGCTCGGAGGGCCTGCGCAACCCGCGCAATCCGCTGGTGGTCAATGTGCGGGCGTCTTATTTCCAGGAAACCGAGGTCATAGTCGACCATTTGACCACCGACCTCGGCTATCACCGCATTGCCATCTTCTACCAGGACGATTCCTACGGCCGCGCCGGACTTGCCGGCGTGCAGCAGGCGCTCGACCGGCGCGGCATGAAGCTGGTGAGCGAAGGCGCCTACCAGCGCAACACCACGGCGGTGAGCGGCTCGCTGCTCGACATCCAGCGCGGCAATCCCGAGGCGGTGATCATGATCGGCGCCTATGCGCCGTGCGCCGAGTTCATCAAGCTCGCGCACGCCAAGAAAATGAACGCCACGTTCCTCAACATCTCGTTCGTGGGAGCCGACGCGCTGGCCAAGGCGCTGGGTCCCGACGGCGACGGCGTCGTAGTGACCCAGGTGGTGCCGTTCCCGACGAACACGTCGATACCGCTGGTGGCCTCGTATCAGGCGGCGCTGAAAGCCTACGACCCCGCGGCCAAGCCCGGCTTCGTCTCGCTCGAAGGCTACATGGCCGGCCGGCTGGCGGTGATGGCCCTGCGCGATATCAATGGGCCGGTGACGCGCAAGGCGCTGCTCGACACGATCGCGCAGACCGGCAATTTCGATCTCGGCGGCGTGTGGCTGTCGTTCTCGCCGACCAGCAACCAGGGTTCGAACCAAGTGTGGCTGACGATGATCGACGGCGAAGGCGGCATCGTCCCGGTCAAGACGCTCAAGCGTCAGACCAGCGACGCCAACGATGTCGTCAAAACGACACCCGGCGAGAATTAGGGCCCGGAGCGCTCCAAGCGCGCCGCGCCGCGGTGCGCCGCGTCGGCCGGTTCGCCATTGAAGCGGGAAACATCGGCATCCGGCGACACCCTTGCCGCCGGAAAGACGACGGTGACGCGCAGCCCCGGGTGATTGTCCGACAACGAGATCGCGGCCTCGTGCAGCTCCGCGACCGCCGCGGCGAGACTGAGCCCCAGCCCGTTTCCCGGGCTCGTTCGGCTGGTTTCCAGGCGGTAGAAGCGCTGGAAAACCTTTTGACGATAGGCGGATGGAATGCCCGGACCGCTGTCGGATATGACGGCCTCGAGGCCGCGGGCGTTTTGGGACGATCCCACGCCGATCGATATTCCCGGCGGCGCGTGATTGATCGCGTTCTCGATCAAATTGGCGAACAGCTGCGTCAGCAGTTCGCGGTCGCCCTCGATCGAGAGCTCGGGCGCGATCGCGCCGGCGAGACGCTGGTTCTTCTCCTCCGCGACCGGCTGATAAGTCTCGACCAGCCCTTCCAGCAGCTCGCTCAGATCGATACGGGTGAATTTGGCCTTGCGGCTGCCGGATTCGATCTGCGCGATGCGCAGGATGGCGCCGAAGGTGTCGAGGATGGCGTCGATGTCCCGGATCGAATGGTCGAACGCTGCGTGCAGCGTCTCGACGTTGGTTCCGCGGCGCCGCGCCAGTTCGAGTCTTTGCCGCAAGAGGGTGAGCGGCGTGCGCAAATCGTGGGCGACGTCGCTCGACACCTGCTGGAGCCCGTTCATCAGCGCCTGGATGCGGTTCAACATGGCGTTCAGGCTGGAAGCGAGACGGTCGAATTCGTCGCCGCTGCCGCGCAAGGCGATCCTGCGGCCGAGATCGCCGCCCATGATGTCGCGGCTGGCCCGGCTGATCGCCTCGACGCGGCGCAGCGGGCCGAGGCTCATCGCCGCCCCGCCGCACAACGCCAGCACCAGCGTGACCGCCAGGCTCCACAGGAAGGCGCGGTCGAGCGCGGTCTGCATCCGCCGCAGCTCGTTGCTGCTCAAGCCGACGAAGAGATAGGCGCCGTCGGCGACCTTCATGCCGTAGCCGCGGATGCCTTTGGCCGCGTTGCCGAGACCGGCCGGCGGCGGCTCGGATCTCCAGGACAGCTTGCGCAGGCCCAGCTCGGGCGCGAGGGACGGCAGGTTTCCCGCCAGCACCCTCCCGTCCGCGCCCTGAAGAAGATAGAAAAAGCTCGGCGAACGCGCCGCATATTCCTTGACCACCTGCTGCAGCTCCGCCAGGCCGCCGCCCGGCGCCGCGGTTTGCAGTTCGATCAATTCGTTGCGGACGGTCTCGTCGATCTGGCGCGACATCAGGCCGACGGTCGACCAATAGACCGCGCCGAACAGAAACAGCACCGACAGGCTGAACAACCCGGCATAAAGCAGGGTCAGCCGGAAACTCGTCGTCCGGAACAGCCTAGGCAGGCGCACGGATGGAATATCCGCTGCCGCGAATGGTGTGAATCAGCTCGATCCCGCTTTTGTTGAGCTTGCTGCGCAGCCGGCTGATGTGGCTTTCGACGATGTTGGTGCGCGGATCGAAATGGAAGTCCCACACGTTCTCGAGCAGCATGGTTCGCGTCACCAGCTGTTCCGCGTGCCGCATCAGGTATTCGAGCAGACGGAATTCCCGGGGCTGCAACTCGATCGTCCGGCCGGCGCGCCGCACCGAACGCGCCAGCAGATCCATCTCCAGATCGGCCACCCGCAGCACCGTTTCCACCGCGGTCTGATGCGGCCGGCGGCCAAGCGCGTCGACGCGCGCGATCAGCTCGGCGAAGGCGAACGGTTTCACCAGATAGTCGTCGCCGCCGGCATTGAGGCCGGCGACCCGGTCGTCGATGCCGCCGAGCGCGGTCAGAAACAGCACCGGCGTGTGGACGCCGCCGCCGCGCAAGGTGTGGACCAGCGCCAGACCGTCCATGCTGGGCAACAGGCGGTCGACGATCAGCATGTCCCAACTCTCGCTGGCGGCGCGGAACAGGCCTTCGCGGCCATCCTGGCTGACCGAAGCCACATGGCCTTTCTCCTGCAGCCCGTGGAAGATGTAATCCGCGGTCTCGCGATTATCCTCGATCAGCAGGATCTTCACGCCGTTGTCTCCCCCTTCCCCTTTAACTTTTAACTTTCTACGCCCTTACTCGGCGTTTCTTACTTTTGATTGTTGCCCACGAACCACAGGCCGACGAAACCTTTCCGGAATGCTCTAGGTTGACGAATACCAACCTTCCAGCCACCGGCAGCCAATCTTTTGCCCACTATACTGGCGTCAAAGCTAAATAAATCAATAGGGGGAGCGTGAATCATGGAAAAAACCGCTTGGGGCCTGCGTTTCCGGCAGGCGGGGTTGGCGTTCGGGCTTTCCGCGGCGCTCATTCTCGGGGCGACCGGAGCTTCGAACGCGCAGGCAACGGACGCGCAGATCAAGGCGCTCCAGGACCAGATCAATCAGCTGCAAAAAGCGATCAGCGCGCTGACGGCGGCGCAGGCGCAATCGGCGGCGCAAGCGAAGGCGGCCGAGGCGAAAGCCGCCCAGGCGCAGAGCCAGGCGAGCCAAGCGCAGAGCCAGGCCAACCAGGCGCAGAGCCAGGCGGCGCAAGCCTCGGCCAAGGCGGGAACGGCCGAGCTCGACGCGAACGGCCACGGCTTCCTCGAGCACAAGAAGGGCACGCCGCTCACCTTCTACACACCGGGCGGCGAAATTTCGGGCTACGGCAATCTCGACGTTTCGCTCGAAGCCGCAACCAAGAATGTCGGCTCTCTCCCATCGGCCGGCGGACAACATCCGGTCGGAAATTGGGGTTGGATGCCCGACATTTCGACCAACAATTCCTATTTCGGCATCCGCGGCTTCCAGCGGCTTGGCGATCATCCCTTCCAATTCGTCTATCAGTTGGAAGGCGGGTTCGAGATTTCGGCGACGCCGGGCTTGAAGGAAAGCAACAGCAACGAAAGCAACCAAGTCAACGGCGCCTTGTTCAGCCGCAACAGCTATATCGGCATAGCCTCTCCCACCTGGGGCGCGCTCAAGATCGGCAAGACCGACGCTCCCTATAAAAATTCGACCGCGATGTTGAATCCGTTCGCCGGCGAGGAGGGCGATTACGCGGTCATCATGGGTAATTCGGGCGGCGACAACCGCGTCGAATTCGGCACCCGGCTCGACCACGCGCTATGGTACGAATCGCCGACCTTCGCCGGTTTCCAGGCCAATCTCTTGTTTTCGCCGGGCCAGAACCGGGCCACCGACAGCGACAATCTCGGCGCGGGCGAATCCGATTGCGCCGGCGGCAACATTCCCGAAAGCGGCGGAAACCTGCCGGTGGCGTGCAACGACGGCGCGTTCAGCAACGTCGTCAGCACCAGCATCAGCTATACCAACGGGCCGCTTTATATCGTCGGCGCCTATGAAATTCACCAGAACGTCAACCGGCAGAGCGACATCACCGCCATCTACGGCGCCGTTCCCACCACCACCCTGGGGCAAAACCTGTTCACCCAGGACGTGGCGAACGAGGACGCCGCCAAGATCGCGGCGATGTACGCCTTCCCGACCCGGACCACGGTCGGCGGCATCATCGAGAGGCTGCATCGCTACGTGCCGAACGACCTGGAGTTCCAGAACGAGCGCCAGCGCTACGGCACCTGGTTCGTCGTGAGCCAGCAGATCACCGACATCGACAGCATCCATTTCGGCTGGGCGCACGCGTTCCGCACGCCGGGCGATCCGGGGCAGCATAACGACAGCACGCTCACCACCGCCGACGGCGCCACTTACGCGACCAACAACAATTCGGCGAACATGTTCACGATCGCGTTCAAGCACATGCTCAGCCCGAACCTGACCTGGTACACGGATTGGGCGGTGACCATGAACGGGCCTTCCGCCCATTTCGATCTCGGCGCCGGCGGACGGGCGGTCACGACCGATTGCCACGACGCCAACGGCGCGACCGGCGGCAATCTCTCCACCCCGCATTGCTGGACCGGCCAGACCCTGATGGGTGTTTCGACCGGCCTGAAATGGACCTTCTGAGGCGGCGTTGAGCATCGTCTAGCGTTCAAAGGGGGGCTGCGGCCCCCCTTTACTTTTGCGCGGCGGATCATCGGGGAGGGGTTTGGGCAAGTAAGCCCAACCGGCCTGTCTCCGATCTGGGGCTCTACGCCAATCCTCTCCGGGATGCTGGAGCCCCTTCTTTCGGTTTTTTTATAGGGCTTCGCTCTTAACGGGCGGCGGCTTTTTATTCGGCTTCGCTCTTAACGAGCTACGGCTTTTTATTCGGCTTCACTCTTAACGAGCTACGGCTTTTTATTCGGCTTCGCTCTTAACGAGCTACGCGTTCCGCTTGCGCCGGGCCTTGGGTTTCGCCTTGGCGATCTTTTTCAGCCGTTTTTCGAACGCGGCCTCGTCGTGATCCGCCTCGAGCATATGTTCGGCCCGGACCAATTTCCTGCGTTGGGCGGTTGTCTTCTTACGTTTCATCACCGCACTCCTATCCCGCTATTCCGCCGCCGCGTCGAGCGGCACGCGTTGCTCGATTTGCGCCAAGGTCCGGGCCAGGCTTTCGCCGTCGGGATCGGCCAACGCCGCGGCATAGGCGCTTGCCACCGCGTCGGCAGCGAGACTGGCCGGCAGACGCCGCTTGAGCGCGGGCCGCAACACGCGTTCGATGATGGCGCGGTAGCTCGCCATGCCGCGCTTGTGGGTATCGCCGTAGCCCTTGACCAGATTGGCGCATTCCGCCGTTGCCAGCGCGAGTTCGGGCGCGAGCGAAGCCGCTTCGGCGATGAAGCCCAGCCAGCTCTCGATCTCGCGTTGCTCCTCCTTGTAGCGGTGGCTCCAACGCCGCCAGGAGCGCAAGGAAGCGAGCGCTTTCAAACGCAGATAGCCCGAAACCGCGGTGGTCTGGATCTCCATGCCCCAATAGGCCCGGCCCAGCCAGCCGCGCTTTTCCGCGATGTGCAAAATAGGCCGGGCGAAAAGCGGCGGCAGGATGGAGCAGAACTCGTCGATGCCGGGCTTGAAGAATTCGAAGATCGCCACCTTGTCGCCCGGCTTGGCGCCCATCTCCTGCCGGATGCGGGCGATGCGCGCCGGATCGGATTTCACCTGCGCCACGCGGATCACGTCCTCGAAGGACATGCGCACCGCCAGGTGACGCGCGGTCTCGGCCACAAGCCTGCCGTTCAGGCCGAGGGCCGCGTCGGCCGCGGCGATCGGCGCCAGGCGGTCGAGATAGAGCCTGGCATAGGCCAGATCCTGGTAATCGGCCAGGCGGCGCACGCCTTCGATCGCGAGCGCCCGGGCGGCTTGGGGCAGTTGGCCGGCGCGGGATTCGAGCTGGGCGAGCGAGGGCTTGGTGTCGCGCCAACGCTTCTCGGGCGCGCGCAGCGCGGCGGGCGTGCCGGCTTGCGCCGCCTTGAGCCCGGCCTGGAATCCCCGCAGGTTGCTCTCCGCCGCCTTGCCTTCGGCGCGGATCGCGGCGGCGAAGCTTTCGGCCGGGATCGGCAGCACGCCGGTTCCCGCCAGCGCGCCCAGCATCACCGCGTTGACCATCGAGCCCGCCGATTTGGCGAGCTCTTCCATGTCCAGGATCAGGCTCGCCAGCGCGTGGCCGGATATGATCTGCAACAGCCTGTCGCCCGAAAGCCGCCCGTCGGCCATCGCCGTCTTCTCGGGCATGAGATAGGAGCGGTTGGTCGAAGCGATGACCTTGGTGCGGTCGGGCGTGACGAAACCCGACGATACCGCGCGCGCGGTTTCGGCGAGCTCGCTCGCCAGCAGCACGTCGACCTCGCCGAGGTCGGGGGTGAGCGCCAGGATCGGCCGCCGCTCACCGAGCTCGGGCAAGGGAATGGGCAGGATCTCGATGTAATAGGTGGTGGCGCCGGTGCGCTGCGCCACGCCCGGGATCGAGGTGCTTTGCGCGGGAAAGCCCAGCGATTCGGCGGCGCCGACGATCCAGTTGGTGAGCACGCCGCCGCCCTCGCCGCCGAGCGCGGCGATCAGCAGCGAAACCGGCCTCACATCCTCGGTCACGGCGTATCGGCCGCGGCGGTCTCGGGAGACGCGCCGAGCCAGGCCAGCACGCGGCCGCGCCAGCGCTCGAGCTTCACTTCCCAATCATGCGGATTGCGCACGATCTCGGCGCGGTAGAAGGACGGGCACAGCACCGCGGCGTGCGCGACCTCGCCGCACAGGCCGCAGCCGACGCAGCTCTCGACCACGCTCGCCACCGGATCCTTGCGCAGCGGATCGGGGTTGGGCTTGACCGTGAGCGAGGGGCAACCCGACAGCCGGATGCAGGAGTGGTCGCCGGTGCAGATCGCGTCGTCGACGCCGTAGCGCGCCTTGACCACGCGTAAGCCCTTGGCAAGGCGGGAGGAATCGACGGCGCGCACGCGCCGTTGGCGCGCCAGCTGGCATTCGCCGTCGGCGATGATGACCTTCAAGCCTTTGGCCTTGGTCTTCATCGCCTCGCGCAGCGCCTTGACCATGGTGGCGACGTTGTAGCTGCGGATGGTCTTGAGCCATTTGACGCCGAGCGCCTTGAGCGTGCGTTCGATGTCGACGCCGGTGGTCGAGCCGCTGCGGTGGGCATGGCTCGACGGCACGTATTGCAGGCCGGTGGCCGAGGCGTAGCCGTTCTGCATCACGATCAGCACGCCGTCGCCGTTATTGAACAGCGACGAGGCGACGCCGGTGATGACGCCGTTATGCCAGAAGCCGCCGTCGCCCATGATGGCGATCGGCCGCTTGTTGATGTTGGGCCCGACCGCGGCGGATGAGGCCAGGCTCATGCCGTATCCCAAAATGGAATTGCCCAGGCTGAAGGGCGCGAAGGTCGCGAAGGAATGACAGCCGATATCGGTGCTGATATGGGTCGGGCCTAAATCCTTCTGCATCAGCTTGATGGCGCTGAACACCGGGCGCTCGGGACAGCCGGTGCAGAAATTGGGCGGCCGCGGCGGCAGCGGGCCGGCGTCTTCGGCGGCCTGGCGCTTGCGCTCGACCAGCTGGCCGACGAACTTGCCGACGATTCCGGCGTCGATGCCCGCGGGCCTGGTCTCGGCCAGGAAGGCCGCCAATCCCTGCAGCATCACCTCGGAGGTGTATTCGCCGGCCATCGGCAGCATGCCCTTGCCGAAAACGCCGGTGTTGAGATCGGCGCGGCGCAGCTCGACGTTGATCTGGCTTTCGATGTAGTCGGGATGGCCCTCTTCGATCACCAGCACGGCGCGTTTTCCCGCGCAGAAGCCCCGCACCTCCTCCGGCACCAGCGGATAGACCGCGTTGAGGCAATAGATCGGGATGCGCGTCTCGCCGTAGAGATCGGCCAGGCCGAGGCGGTAGAGCGCGCGCATGAGGCCGTTATAGAGCCCGCCCATGACGACGATGCCGATGTCGGTGAGATCGCCGGCGAAGAACTCGTTGAGCTTATGGTCGCGGATGAAGGCGCGCGCGGCCGGCAGGCGCTCTTCCACCTTGAGCTTTTCCTGGGCGAAGGTCACCGGCGGATGCGACAGCCGCCTGTATTCGTGAGGCGCGGGCGAAGCGCGGTTCAAGCCGGAAAAACTTCCGGCGCGGTTGTCCTTGGCGGTGAATTCGCCGGTGACGTGACAGGCGCGAATGCGCAATTCAAGCATCACCGGCGCGTGCGAAGCCTCGGAGAGTTCGAAGCCCTTTTCCACCGCGTTGACGATGGAAGGCAAATCGGGACGCGGATCCAAGAGCCAGATCGAGGATTTCATGGCATAGGCGTAGGAGCGCTCGAGGATGACCGAGGCGCCTTCGCCGTAATCCTCGCCCAGGATGATGAGCGCGCCGCCCTTGACGCCGGGCGAGGAGAGATTCGACAGCGCGTCCGAAGCGATGTTGGTGCCGACGATCGATTTCCAGGTGACCGCGCCGCGGATGGGATAGTTGATCGAGGCGCCGAGCATGGCGGCCGCCGCGGCTTCGTTGGTGCAGGTTTCGAGATGGACGCCCAGATCGCCCATGATGTCCCGGGCGTCGACCAACACGTCCAAGAGATGCGAGACCGGCGCGCCCTGATATCCCCCCACATAGCTCACGCCCGATTGCAGCAGCGCCTTGGTGACGGCGACGATGCCCTCGCCGCGGAAGGTCTGGCCGGCGCCGAGCCTGAGCGATTCGACCTCGTGCTTGAAGGAACGTTCCATGATTCTATCCTAGCACTCCCGCACCCTTAGCCCCAAACCTCGCGCGCGGTTTCGGCCACCAGCCGCAGCTTGGCGGCCTGCTCGGCGATCGACAGATCGTTGCCTTCGAGGGTCGAGGAGAAGCCGCATTGCGGCGAGAGACAAAGCTGCTCCAAAGGCGCGTATTTCGCGGCCTGGTCGATGCGCCGTTTCAGATCGTCCTTCGATTCGAGTTCGCCCTTCTTGGTGGTGACCAGGCCCAGCACCACCACCTTGCCCTTGGGCAGGAAACGCAGCGGCGCGAAGGAGCCGGAACGCTCGTCGTCGTATTCGAGGAAAAACCCGTCCACCTTCAATTCGTTGAACAGCGCCTCGGCGAGAAAATCATAGCCGCCCGATGCAATCCAGGAGGAGCGGAAATTGCCGCGGCAGCTGTGGGTGCACACCGCCATCGAAGCGGGTTTCCGCGCCAGCGCGCCGTTGACCAGGGCGATGTATTTCAAATGCATGTGCTCGCCGTCGTCGCCGGCCTTGGACAGCCCCTGGCGCTGGTCCGGATCGCACAGCGTGGCGAAGGTGGTGTCGTCCATCTGAAGATATGTGAGGCCCATTTGGCCGAGCCGCTCGATTTCCTCGGCATAGGCTTTCGCCACGTCGGCGAACAACTCGTCGACGTCCTTATAAGGCGAGTTCTCGAAGATCTTGCCGCCGCGGCGGTGGATCATGCTGGGCGAGGGAATGGTGAGCTTGGGCACCGCTTTGGCGACGGATTTGAGATAGGCGAAATCCTCGCCGAAGATGGTTTCCTCGAGGCCGAGCTTGCCTGTGATGCGCAGGCCCTCGGCGGCGTAGGGAATGTCGCCCGCCGCGCCGTGGAACTGCACCGTCACTTTGGTGTCGGCCTTCTCCACCCCGCCGAGGCGGTAGAGGAAATCCATGTGCCAGGATTTGCGCCGCATTTCGCCGTCGGTCACGGCCTGGAGGCCGGCGTCCTCTTGCATTTTGACCGCCTGGCGGATGGCCTTGTCCTCGACGGCGCGCAGCTGCTTGGGCGCGATGCGCCCGGCTTCGCGGTCGGCGCGCGCCTGCAACACCTCGCGCGGACGCAACAGGCTGCCCACATGATCGGCGCGGAAGGGCGGCGAAACGCGGCGTGACATGGCGGCGACTTTAGCCGGGCGGAGTCCCGCGCGCAATCGGCGGCGCCGTCTTGGCGAGCACCGCCAGCAGCGACGCGACGTAATCCGGCACGATTTCGCTCGCCTTGCCGTAGCGGCGTTCGGCGAACAGGCTTTCGCCCTGCGAGGGTTCGAGGTTGAGCTCGACGGTGCGCGCGCCGCGCGCGCTGGCCTCGGCGACGAAGCCCGCCGCCGGATAGACGTTGCCCGAGGTGCCGATGGAAATGAACAAGCCGCAATCGGCGAGCGCCGATCCTATGCGCTCCATCTCAAACGGCATTTCGCCGAACCACACCACGTGGGGGCGCAAGCCGCCCGTGAAGCCGCAAGACGGGCAGCGGCTGGCGAGCGACAGATCGCCCTCGAACACCCGCACCTCGCCGCAAGGCGCGCAACGCACCTTGCGCATCTCGCCATGCATGTGGATGAGGCGCCGCGAGCCGGCGCGTTCGTGCAGATCGTCGATGTTCTGGGTCACCAGCAGGAAATCGCCCGGCCAATCGGCTTCGAGCGCGGCGAGCGCGCGGTGCGCGGCGTTGGGCTGGACGTGGCCCGCCAGCAGATTGCGCCGCCGCAGATTGTAGAATTCGTGCACCTTGGCGGGGTCGCGGGCGAAGGCATCCGGCGTGGCGACGTCCTCGACGCGATGGCGCGCCCAGATGCCGTCGGGATCGCGGAACGTGGAAAGCCCGGATTCCTGGGAGATGCCGGCGCCGGTCAGCACCACGATCGAAGGCGCGTTCATGCCGGCAAATTATCACGCCGGCGCAGCGGCAGGCCAGGATTCGCCGCCTTATATAAGCCGGATATCCTGCCCGCGCGTGACGGTTTCCGCGCCGAGCGGCGTCGCCAGGAAGCCCATGACCTCGAACACGCCGCGATGCGGCGAGCCGGGATAGCCGCGCTTCTTCAGCACCCCGGCGAGAGCCTCCAGAACCGGAAGATCGCGCCGCCCGGTCGTTGGATTGGCCTCGATGGCCGGGCAGCGTTCGCAGGCGTCCTGGATGCGGAATTTGAGCCTGCCCACCATGAATTCCCGCGTGCCGGGGAAATCGTCGGCCCATTCCAGCTCGGAGAAGGGCTGGCCGTCGTCGTACCAGATATTCATGCGGAAGCGTTCGGGCTCGATCGTCCAGCCGGTTTCGGCGGCAAGCGCGCGCACCGTGGCGAGGTTGAGGAAGGACACGGTCGGTCCGTGGGCGAACGGATCGGTGTCGACCAGGTTGAATTTTCCCTGGGTATCGACCGTCGCCAATTCGGTTTCGCCGATGGCGCCGGCGACCTGCTTGAGCCAGGACGGAGCCGGCGCGCCGTTTGCGAATTCCGGCGTCTGCGCGGCCATCTCCGGCGTGTTCATGCAGACGCGGAAATGAATCTTCTCGGCCCAGCCGTCGACCGGACGCGGCGTGCGCTTGATGCCGAAGCGGCGGTCGCCGACGATTCCCACCGCGGGATTGATGCTGAGCTTTTCCGGACGCTGGCCGCGCGCACCTTTCACCGGAAAGGTATAGATGTCTTCAACCTTCGTCATGGAGCACTCCTTGCTTCATGGAGCCGGACGGAAGGCGGCCGCCCCGCCCGGCGCCGGATTTCTCCGGCGCCGGACGTGGCGCTCACAGGGGGTAACCCATCACCATGACCCAACGCAATGCCGGCTAGGCGTGCGCATCCTTGAAACGGGCGTGGCTGCGCTCGAGATCCGCCTGGACCACTTCCATCGCCTTGGGTTTGCGGCGATAGACCGACATGATCCAGATGATGCCGATCGCCATATAGACCAGGAAGCCGTAGGGGAAGTACTTCACCGGCGGATCCGGGATCGGATAGACGCTGCCCACGGCCGGGATCGCGAGCAAGATCAAGGCCGCGACGCAGCCGAACACATGCGAGCCCTTCATTTCGCCGAGCCGCTTCAGATAAACCGGCGCAGCGAGCGTGACCAGGCCGTAAGCCACGATGAAGCCGAAAGCCGCGCAGGTGCCGACATCGTTGAAGGCATCGAGCGGCGCGACCCCGCCGATGATCATCGCCGACGGCACCGAGAAGGCGAGCACGCTCATCAGGATGACGGCGATGTGCGGTGTCTCGTTGGTTTCATGCGAATGAGCCGTCGACGCATGGAACAGCCCGTGCCGCCCCATCGCGTAGATCACCCTTCCGCCGGCGTTGAGGCACGACATGCACAGCGCGAAGAAGCTGACCATGGCGCCGATCGACAAGGGTATCTGCAGCAGCGGCACACTCGCGAGCTGGGCCAGCACGTTCAAGGGCGCATCGATCTGGTCCAGCGTCGTCGAATAGCCGCGCGTACCCATGACCTCGACATAGGTGACGAAGACGAAGAACGCTCCCGCGAGTATGAGGCTCACGGAGACCGAGCGCGGGATGGTCTTGAGCGGATCTTTCGCTTCGTCGCCGAAGGCGGTGGCGGATTCGAACCCGACCAGGCTGAAGATCGCCACCACGACGCCGAGGCCGACGCTCGACCAAGGCAGGGCGCTCACCGTGAACTGCGGGGTGTCCAAGGTGAAATGATGCTGGAACAGCACGATGAAGCACAGCAGCAGGATGAAGGACACCGAAAGGCCCTCGAGGATGAGCGTCAGGACCAACGAGAGCTGGACGTCCCTCCACGCGCAATACCCGCCGATCAAGACGCAGACCGCGAACAGGATGATGAACGGCACGTGCAGGCCCATCATGCCCAGAAGCGTGTCGGCGAAGATCGAAAAGCCGGTGACGCCGGCCATGGAGATGCCGAGATAGGCCCAGATCAACGCCCAGCCGCTGATGGCGCCGGCGGTGAGGCCGAGGCCGCGGCAGGTATAGGCGTACATCGAGCCCGATGTCGTCGACCGGCTCGCGAACTGGTTGAGGTTGTAGGCGACGAACAGGAGCATGACCGTCCCCAACGCATAGGACAACCAGCTCCAATCCCCGGTGTTCGAATACATCACCGGAACGATCAGCGCCGCCGTCATGGTCGGCGAGATCAGCGCGATGTTCTGCGCCAGCAATTGGGAGAAATTCAGGCAATTCGGCCTCAGCCGGGAAGACGTAGACATGTGACAGCCCCCTGTTCACAAGGCTGGCGACCTCCCGCGCCATGTCGGGGCCCGATCCTCCCTTTAAGCCCACTGTTTATCGACCGTCAGAGCAGGCTATCCTGGGCATGGCCCAGTCAGAACAGCCAGTTTTTAAATGTTAGGGGGTCCAAGTGCTGCGCCCGTGGGATTTCAAGATCGCCATCCGCCGCGGCGGCCGTAACGCGGTCTATCTGCAGATCGCCTACGCGCTGATCGAGGAGATCCGCCGCGGCCGGCTGGCGCCCGGAGCCGCGCTTCCGGGCACGCGCGAACTGGCCGAGAGCCTCGAGATCAACCGCAAGACGGCGGTCGAAGCCTATGACGAGCTGGCCGCGCAAGGTTGGGTCAAGACCGACCGCACCCGCGGCACGTTCGTTTCATCGGAATTGCCGATCTTGAAAGAAAATACCGGCGGCGCGCAAACGCCGCCGCAGCCGCACATGCCGGACCGGCCCGATTACCGCCTGGTCGGCACGGCGCCCAATATTCCGGCATTCCTGCCCGAAAAAAGTCTGCAAATCTTCGACGACGGCGCGCCCGACACGCGCCAGGTTCCGGTCACCGCGCTCGGCCGCGCCTATCGCTCGGCGCTGACCCGCGCGGCCAAACGCAACGGGCTCGGTTACGGCGACCCGCGCGGCTCGCTGGCCTTGCGCGTGGCGGTTTCCACCATGCTCAACGTCGACCGCGGCCTGACCACGACTCCGGACAACATCTGTCTCACCCGCGGCAGCCAGATGGCGATCTATCTGGCGACGCGCATCCTCGCCGGACCGCGCGACCCGGTGGTGATGGAAGAGTTGAGCTATCCGCCGGCGCGCGAGGCCTTTCGCGCGACCGGCGCCGAAGTCCTGTCCATCGGCATCGACGCGGCGGGCATGCGTCTCGACGAACTGGAATCGATCTGCCGCAAGCAGCGCGTTCGCGTCGTCTATGTGACGCCGCATCATCAATTTCCGACCACCGTGCTGTTGCGGCCGGACCGGCGCCTGCGGCTGCTGGCGCTGGCCGAGCAGTTCGGTTTCGCCATCGTCGAGGACGATTACGATCACGAGTTTCATTTCGTCCATCAGCCGATGTGGCCGCTGGCGAGCGCCGATCCGTGGGGCAAGGTCGTCTATATCGGCTCGATGTCGAAATTGCTCACGCCGAGCCTGCGCCTGGGTTACATCGCCGCGCCCAAGGCCTTCATCGACCGCGCCGCCGCCGAGATCATGATGATCGACCGCCAGGGCGACCCGGCGACCGAGCTCGCCGTGGCCGAGCTGATCGCCGACGGCGAGCTTCACCGCCACACGCGCAAGGCGATGCGGCTTTACGCCGAACGCCGGCTTTTGATGGCCAAGCTTCTGACCGAGCGTTTTCACGGGCGGATCGATTTCACCTTGCCCGATGGCGGCCTGGCCATCTGGGTGAAATTCACCGACAAGATCGACATGGACGATCTGGTCGGCGCCGCCTATGCCAAGGGCGTCAAGATTCTGCCCGGCAACGCCTTCACCGTCTCCGGCCGGTCGATCCGGGCGACGCGGCTGGGCTTCGCCAGCATGAACGCCGCCGAACTCGACAGCGCGACGCGCAAGCTGCGCCAAGCGCTGGGCGCGGTGGCGTGAGCCACGCCGCCGTTCAGGCACGGCGCTTGCAGGCCTAAGGGATGATGCTGGACCCGCTCACGCTTTTCGGGCTGTTCGCCGTGACGGCGATGCTGGTCTGTTACGCGCTGGAAAGCCGCAGCCCCTGGTTCATCCTGGCTTTTGCCGGCGCCTGCGCGCTCGGCTCGGCCTATGGATTCCTGCAAGGCGCCTGGCCGCTCGGCGCGGTCGAGGCGATTTGGGCGGTGGTGGCCGCGCGCC
>Ga0209006_10001944_pt1 | contig 18744 bp, 14 predicted proteins | sample JacPin_JW_Ref_O2_FD_188567 | JGI IMG/M metagenome (GOLD analysis project Ga0209006, IMG submission 188567) | Forest soil microbial communities from Algoma, Ontario, Canada - Jack Pine, Ontario site 1_JW_Ref_O2 (SPAdes) (version 2) | ecosystem: Environmental > Terrestrial > Soil > Boreal...
CACCAGCGGAGAAGAATTCCACTCGCTGAACACCACGCCGTACCCTTTCGATTCCAGCCATTTGTGCAGCAGGTCTAATTGCGTGGACTTCCCCGACCCATCAATTCCTTCCACAATGAACAGCCGCCCCGGATATCCATCGTCGCCCTGCCGTTGAGGCCTTCGCAATGCGGAGTGAATCGGAAGAAACACTTCAAAAGGTCCAAAACCATTGCCGGACGTAATTTCCATTTGTTCTGTTGACCCCATCCCTTCATCGCAACGATTTTTCAATCGCCTAGATGCTTCCATCCCTATTTGCGACCCCATAAAATTCATCATCTAGCCCAACTTTGCATTAAGAATTTCTTAACCGTGTATCGAATTGGAGACTACGCCCAAGCTGGGGCGCTCCGGCGAATGTACATAAGCTGCCAATGTCGTCACGGTTGACGAGCGTTTGAGCACCACCAGCTGCCTCCTGAATGCCTGTTCTGCCGCCTTTGCCCCAAAGGGGTGCTATTGGGCAACGCGCACGTAACTTTCCCCACCGGCAACCAGCGAATATTGCAAAATGTTGTTCAAGAGGGCCTGGCGCGAGTCGCGAATTTGCCCCTCTGCAACCGGCACTCACCAGCCCGGTACACCTTACTTAGGGGGTCGGAGCTTCAGCTCCGACATTACCCCGCTTTCCCATCAGGGGTTTTAACCCCTGAGGCAGAATTTCGCAGTTTCTTACGCTTGCAGGCACGCAGGGGGATCAAATGACTGAGGCTGCCACAAAACAGATCGACCAAGTCATCGACGGAAAATTCCGCCTCGGCCAATTAGTCGGCCGAACTGAACGCAGCGCCGTTTTCCTCACCGACTACGCCGGCCAGCGAGTCAAAAAAGCCGCTATCAAGTTAATCCCCGCGGATTCGGTCGATGCCCCTGCCCAACTAGCTCGCTGGAAACACGCCGCAAAACTTTCTCATCCTCACTTGGTCCGCATCCTGGAAATGGGACGTTGCGAGCTCGATCACATCGACATGCTCTACGTGGTGATGGAATACGCCGAGGAAAACCTCTCGCTAGTGATCAAGCGCAGACCGCTTACCCCCGAGGAAGCTCGCGCTCTCCTCGGTCCCGTAGTGGACGCGCTTGCCTACGTTCACGCCCAAGGCTTCGTTCATTGCCGCCTGAAGCCCTCCAACATCATGGCCGATGACGATCTCCTGAAAATTTCGAGCGATGGACTTTGCCGCATTGGCGAATCCGGCGGCAGCCCGGGCAAGCCCGGAGCCTACGATCCGCCCGAAGCTGCTGGCGGAAGAATTTCGCCGGCCGGCGATGTCTGGTCCCTGGGTATGACGCTGACCGAATCCCTCACGCAGCGCCTGCCGGTGTGGGAGCGAACCAACCAAGCCGAACCCTCCTTACCCTCAAATCTCCGGCCGGAGATTCTCGATTTGGCGCGCCACTGTTTGCGCCGCGACCCGCAAATGCGTTGGACGGTCGCCGACATCGCCGCCCGCCTTCAACCAAATTCCTCCGCGCCTCCGAAGCAGATACCGCTAAATCCGCAGCCGTCGTTCGCAAACCCGCGCGCCATCGGTGGAGTAGTCCTGGCAGGCGTAGCCTTGCTAGCAATCCTCGGAGGCCTTCTTCTCGGTCCGCGGCTCTTCAAACGCCCGTCGCAAACTGAGCCCGTTCCTTCAGCCACGCCGGCAGTTACGGTTAAACAAACGAATGCACAAGCGTCTGAACATGTGCAGACTCGGCCGCCAGCTCAGCCGTCAACGCAGTCGCCAGATCAATCAAAGGTTCATTCGTCAGCGCCATCAACTCAGGCCCCAGCTCAATCAAAAGTTCAGCCGGCTGCGCCGTCAGCAGCGCAGCTAAAACCGGAGAGCAAGCCCGCGCCCTCCGCCAAATCGCCTTCTCCGGCCCAGACAGCGCCTCAACAGCCGGCACCTCAGCTCGCAGCGAATTCCACCGAGCATTCCGTGAACTCCTCAACGAAGCTCACCGAGAAAAAACTCGCAGCCAGTAACCCTGCTCCACTGCCACCGCCGGTTCGATCCGAACCGCCTGTATCAACGCCCAACGGCGGCATCGTGCGCGGCAAAGTCGTCCAACAAATCTTGCCCGACGCCCCGCAAAAAGCCCGAGACACAATCCGCGGCAAAGTAAGACTAAGCGTAAAAGTGAACGTGGACGAATCCGGCAACGTAACCCAAGCCACCCTCGACGCTCCCGGCCCCAGCCAATATTTCGCCGACCGCACCCTGGCAGCCGCGAAACTCTGGAAATTTGCCCCCGCAAAAATGAACGGCCGCAACGTCCCCAGCCAATGGCTCCTCTACTTCGAAATCGACCCCGCCGCCACCACCGTCCACCCCAAGCAAACCGCCCCGTAGCGCCACGTCGGGGCACGGCGAGACGATTTCATCAAGAGAAAATTTCGTCCCTGCGCCTGGGTTATTTTTTCAGTTCCGCGGGCCAATTTGTGAGCAAGGCGATCGATGAGGATTTAGTGCGGTCGGCGGTAAGCACGGCGAAATGCTGGCCGTCGGGGCTGACGTCGTACATGGGATCCGAGGAAGCCGCATTCGGAAAATCCAACTGAAAAAGCGGCTTGATGGAATCCACGCCGAAGCTCGGCTGCGTATGAATCTCCGCCACCATCAAGCGGTTCGCCAGCGTCACATAAAATAATTCGTTGCCCCTGAAACGCGCCAGCCACCCTCCCGTATTCGATACCTGGGTCTTGGCGCCGGTGCCGGGAAACGGCACAACGTACACTTCCGGCCGGCCGGTTTCGTATGCGAAATACGTCAGCCAGCGGCCATCAGCGGAAAATCTGCCTTCAAATTCACTCTCTGTCAGGCTGGCTGTTGCGGCAGGACGAAACGCCTGCCCGCCTCCTACGGGCAAACTCCAGTTGGTGAAAAGCCCCTGTTTGCCGCTCACATGCATCGAAATGTATTTCCCGTCAGAGGTCCAGTCGATCGGAAGCGCGAACAGATCAGCGTCGTTCCTGTAGAGCGTATCTTCCGGACGGCTGCCATCCAGCGGCCGCCGCCGAATCGAGGTCTTTCCGTTCTCATTGACCCAGTAGGCGATCTCTTTTCCGTTCGGCGACCAAATAAAAAATGAATCATTCGGTCCGAAGGTAAGGCGGGAGGGTTGTCCCCCCGCTACTGGAAATGACCAAATATCGTTCTTTCCGGTTCGCGGGTCCGCGATCGTGACGCCGACCGATTTGCCATCCGGGGAGAAGCGCGGTGACTCATAAAACGCAAGCGGCCCAGGGGTGGCGATCACGTTGCCGGTGCGATCGTAGATTTTCAGCTCGGATACGCCGGAACCTTCGTGGTACGCCAGCACGCCGTTTGTCGAGACGGAGAAGAATTCGGCTTCCCCCAAAGTCCGCGGGTCGCCCGAGAGCTTCCATGTGCGGAGGTCGAATGGTTGCGTCTCGATGTGTCCGCGCTGGACAAAGAGCAGGCGCCCGAAGGCAAAGTGCGGCATCGAGCCGGCCACAACCACAATGCCTGCCTGACCCGGTTTATCAATATCACCGACCCTTATTTCAGGGGAAAAATCGTGATATTGGGCCACGTACAGGAAATGTTTTCCGTCGGGCAAGAAGAATGGTTGCCGGTGGACAAAGTCAGTCGTCTCGAGCTTTGTCACCTCCGAAACTTCCCCTCCCGCCGCTGCCACCCGATAGATAACGCCATAATGTTCTTTGCAGAAAAGGATGGTGCCGTCTTCGCTCCAGGCGCCAATACCCGGTTCGGCTCCAACCCCATCCACCAGCGTTTGCGAATCTCCGGCCGACGCGCCGATTTTCTTCAGCATTCCACCGGCAAAAAAAGCGAGGTACTGGCTGTCTGGCGACCAGAACGGGTACGCGGCGTCTTCGGTTCCGGCCAAAACTGTTGCTTGCTGTGAATCGAGACGGCGAAGCCACAGCTTCGTCACTCCTTTCTCGTCCACCGCGGAGAACGCCAGCGTTTTACCGTCGGGAGATACGGCGACCGGCCCGACGTCCAAGCCGCCGGAGGCGCGAAAGGCCGTTCCCGGCGGAGGCGGAATGTACGCCAAAACCGAAAGCGACGGCGCGTCCGAACGTTGCGCTCGAAAATAAATCACTCCGGCTGCGACAAGCAAAAGCGCCGCGCCCGCAAGCGCCAGCCATGGCCACAACTTTTGCTGTGATTCCTCGGGGACTACCGCGGCGCTCCCCGCTGGACTTTGTGAAATTCCCTTCAACTGCAGCCGCACATCATGCGCCGTCTGAATCCGCTCTTCGCGATCTTTCGTCAGGCACGTTGACACCAGGTATTCCAACGACGCAGGCGTCACCGGATTCACCGCGCTGATCGGCTCCGGCTCTTTTTCCAAAATCGCGCTGGCCACGCTAAGCTGGCTCTTGCCTTCGAACGGCCGTTTTCCGGTCGCCATTTCGTACAGCACCGCGCCGAACGAAAAAATATCCGCCCTCGCATCCGCTTCCTTGCCTTCAATCTGCTCGGGTGACATATACAGAATCGTCCCCACAATCATTCCCGCCGTAGTCAGCGGACTCATTGGACTCGGTCCGCTGATCGTTTGCGCCGCGGACAAAAGCGGCGCCGTCCCCGCTCCGCTCATCACTGCCGGCTTCGCCAATCCGAAATCCATCAGCTTCGCGCCGGCTTTCGTCAACATGATGTTTCCAGGCTTCAGGTCGCGGTGAACGATCCCCGCGCGATGCGCCACTTCCAACGCTTCCGCGATTTCCATCGCCGTCTTGAGCAATTCGTTCAGCGGCAACGCGCCCTTGCGCAGCCGTTCCGCCAACGTCTCTCCCTCGAGGTATTCCATCACCAAATACTCGGAGCCGGCCTGCGAGCCCACGTCGTACAGTTGGCAAATATGCGCATGATTCAGCGCAGAGACGCTGCGCGCCTCGCGTTCAAACCGTTGTTTCTGTTCCGGGGAGGAAGACAGATGCGCCGCCAGGACTTTAATCGCGACCGTGCGGTCGAGCCGCGTGTCTTTTGCGCGATAGACTTCGCCCATCCCGCCCGCACCGATGGGGGCGACGATTTCGTAGGGGCCTAACCTGGTACCGCCGAGAAGCGCCATTGTTTGACCGCATTATACAGACTCGGTAGCCAAAAGCAGTTCGCCCGTTACAAACTGATATCAACAACTGATTGTCGCGCCTATCGGAATTGAGGCACCGGCAGATTTCTCCCTGGTTTGCGGCCGGCAGTGGCCTGCTGACCCTGCGTTTCCTTCGCCCCTCTATCTTCCAATCTCGCGCTTCAATTTCAGCCGTTCGATTGCATTCCCTTGCTTCCCGCAGCGGCTTCTGATTACACTCCAAGTTTGTGGCAAGAGGAAAAAATGCGACTGAGAAGGAAAAGTCATGGCGGCGCTGAGGAGGTTGATAGCCAATCGCACGAAATCTCTCGCTCCATCACGCCAAGCGAGCCAAAATCGAAAGTACAGAAATGGACCGAAACCAGCCCTTATTTCCGCAAGTTAAATCGCCAAATTCCTGATTTAGAATCTCCTGTAACTCTCAGAAAACAAACAACCGCGATCTGCTCAAATCGCCAAAAAATCCAATTTTGCAAAAATGAAATCTTCACTCAAAAACTCCGCAGCTCATTCAGGACCAGTTCAGTAACCGACGAGAGCGATCCACACATATCTAATCGCGAACTGACGATGCGACGAGCATCGGCATTCCGAGCGAGTGCGCCACGGCACACGACGAGAGGAATCTGCTCTGCGCTTTCTAATCGCGAACTCTTGGGATTAGAAGTTCTGCAACCTGTTGAAAACAAAGACCGGCAACGCGCTCTAATCGCGAACTTTGAACCAAACGATCTCCTCAATTTTGAAGCTTGCTTGGCCGCCCTCCGAGCCTGCGTCACAACCGATCGTCTCGGAAGGGCGGGGCTTCAGCCCCGCCGTAAAGTCCGCAACCTCAACAGGGCTTTAGCCCCTGAAGCCGATTCCTTGAAATTCTCGCGCAGACCTTCGATGCGGCCGTGTTTCTCGCTTTCACCCGCAGCCCTGGTGGAAAAATTAGCCCAACAGGAACCCGGTACCAAATGAGTGCTATTCCGGGCCTCCACCTTTCCAGCGCGGGCAGCTACCCGCGCATCGGCGATTCCCCGGAACTGCAACTCCTCCGCCGAACGATTGCCGCGCTTGACCGCGGAGAACGCTCCCACGCCGATCTCCTCGACGTTCAAAACGAAGTCACCCGCCACGTGATCGCCGAACAAGTAAGAGCCGGGCTCGACGTGGTCACTGACGGCCTGATTCGCTGGTACGACCCGATCTCGCATCTCGCCGGCAAGCTCGACAACATCGAAATCAAAGGCCTCGTTCGATTCTTCGATACCAACACCTATTTCCGTCAACCGGTCTTCGTCGGAGCGCCAATAAAACGTGGCCATCTCGTCGCAGGCGAATACAGCTTCGCTCGAAACGCCTTGGGCCATGTGCCGACTCCGCAAGGCAAAGCCGGAAAGCTCAGCGTCAAGCCGGTGCTAACCGGGCCTTACACGCTCGGAAAATTTTCCCTGGGCGAAAAATCCAGAAATGGATCCGCTGGGACTTTCACCGATTTGGAAAAACGCGTCCAGGCGTACGCGGAAATTCTTGCATCCGAGCTGGAGCCACTTTCGCAAGCAGGCGCAGAATTAGTTCAGATAGACGAGCCCGCCGCAATTAAATATCCGAATGATTGGAAAATTTTTGAAGCTTCGCTTACTCCACTAGTTCAAGCACGCGACAAAATCATCAAGAGCGGACGCAAACTTGAGCTCGCCCTTTACGTTTACTTCCACAATTGTGCGCCGCTTTACGAAAAACTCCTCGCACTACCTGTTGACGTCATTGGCCTGGATTTCACTTATTCTCCCAAGCTCGTGGACCTCGTCGCTTCAAAAGGATCTCCGAAGCCTCTCGGTCTAGGTCTCATCGACGGTCGAAACACACGCCCCGAAGATCCCGCCCAAATCGCGCGCCAGATCGAACGCATGCTGCCGAAAATAAAAGACGAACGCGCCTTCCTCGGGCCTTCTTGCGGCCTCGAATATCTTCCGCGCGATTGCGCCTTCGCAAAACTGGAACTACTTTCAAAAGTCCGCGCGGAACTACAAGGCCGGGAACCCCGATGAGCCGCCAGAAATTGGGAAGACTGTGACTGCTGACCCACTACTTCCGGAAATCGTACCGCCGCCGTCAGGGTTGATGCGAAAAAGACGCCCGGTCTGGGTGTGGATCATGTTCGCGCTTCTGCTCGGCGGCCTCATCGCTCTAATCCTGGTTGGCCTCATCTCGGATTGAATTTCCTCCGGTGAAAAATGTCATCCTGTTCTTGGTTCAAGTCCAGAAATCCTTGCCTCCCTAAATATCTGGAGCTATTGACGGAAGCGCATTTTCCATTGACCATAGTAAATTCTTAATTCGGACCGCACGGGAGCTGCATGCAACGCGTCCTTTCAACGTACCGCTATGTTAACCAGCCGCTGGGAGCTGCGTTGCTAGCCGAAATCTCCCAGGCAGGCATTAAGACCGTCGAGATCTTCTGCTCGCCGCGGCATTTCAACTATCGCGAACCACAAGCGGTACGCGAACTTGCCGACTCGCTCGGCGAATATCATCTGGAATTACACTCCCTGCATTCACCCACCGAGCGCGACCTTTCTCCCGGGCGCGAAAGCGGCGTACCCATTTCAATTTCCGATACCGAGCGCATACGTCGCCTCGACGCTGTGGACGAGCTGAAGCGGACAATCGAAGTTGCGGAGCGGATTCCCTTTCGTTTCCTGGTGCAGCACATCGGCCACGGACGCCAAGCCGCAGATCCCCGCAAACTCGACGCAGCTTTCAGCTCGCTCGAACATCTTTGCATTTTTGCCAAGGCGCGCGGAGTAACCATCGCGCTGGAAAACACACCGGGCGAACTGGGCGCACCGGCCTCGTTACAACATTTCATCACCGATACTCACCTCCACGATTTGCGTCTTTGTTTCGACACAGGCCACGCGCATATCGACGAGGGCGTGGAGGTGAGTTTCGATATCATGCGCGCGCGAGTGGCAACCACGCACGTTCACGATAATCATGGGGAGAAAGACGAACATCTGCTGCCCTATGAAGGCAACATAGATTGGGACGCAACCCTCGCCGCAATCGCTGGCGCGCCCGAGCAGGTGGCAATTGTGCTGGAACTGAAGGGTCAGCCGAACGGTGGCCCGACGCTGGACCAAGTTCGCGCGACATTTGATAAGCTGGAAGAGAATTTCGAGGCCAAGGGCGGACGTACCTCGCGTTCCTGAATCAATTAAAAGAGAAAACAGGCAGGTAGATGACTCAGCCACAGCAGGCAGCTAGAACCATTATCACCATCGAGCACGCCGGGCAGCACGTCGATAGCAGCGTGACCATTCAAGGCTGGCTTTACAACCAGCGCGAATCGGGCAAACTTCTTTTCCCGATTTTTCGCGACGGCACGGGCGTAATCCAGGGCGTCGTGTCGCAGAAGGAGCAGCCCGAAGCGTTCGAAGCGTTGAAGGGCCTGACGCGTGAGTCAAGCGTGATAGTTACTGGAACGATTCGCGCCGAAGCGCGTGCTACGGGCGGGTTCGAAATGCACATCAGCGGGGTTGAAGTGGTGCATCGCGTGTCTGATTCGGAACCGTATCCCATTCAACCGAAAGAGCACGGCGTGGATTTTCTTCTCGACCGGCGGCACCTGTGGATTCGTACGCCGCGCCAGGCGGCGATCCTGCGTATTCGCGCGGAAGTAGAACGCGCTGCACGCAATTATATGGATAGCCAGGATTACACGCTCACAGACGCGCCCGTTTTTACTCCCGCAGCGTGCGAAGGTACGTCCACACTTTTTGAAGTGAATTACATTGACGACCAAAAGGCCTACCTGACGCAATCGGGCCAGCTCTATGTGGAGGCAACTGCCGCCGCGTTGGGCAAGGTGTACACGTTCGGCCCAACATTCCGGGCGGAAAAATCAAAGACGCGCAGGCACTTGACTGAATTTTGGATGTTGGAGCCCGAAGCCTCGTACGCCCATCTGGAAGATATGATGCAGTTGGGTGAAGGCCTCGTGAGTGCGGTGGTGCAGTCCGTGGTTAAAAATCGAGCCCGCGAGCTGGCCACGATTCAGCGCGATGTCGCTAAGCTCGAAAAAATCGTGACGCCGTTTCCGCGCGTGACTTACGACGATGCGATTAAGGTTTTGCAGAAGGCTGGAAATCCCGCGAAGTGGGGCGATGACTTCGGCGGAGACGAAGAGACCATCATCTCCAAAGAGTTCGATAAGCCTGTGATCATTCACCGCTATCCGTCGGCGATGAAGGCCTTTTACATGGCCACAGACGCGGAACGGCCGGAGCTTTCCTTGAGTTTCGACATGATCGCCCCGGAAGGATACGGAGAAATCATCGGCGGCGGCGAACGCCTGGCGGACTACGAAACGCTGGTGAAGCGCCTCCGCGAGCACAACCTGCCGGAGGAATCTTTCCAGTGGTATCTCGACTTGCGCCGCTACGGCAGCGTGGCGCACGCCGGCTTCGGGCTGGGACTGGAACGGACGGTAGCCTGGATTTGCGGAACGGAGCACATCCGCGAAGTGATTCCCTTCCCTCGGATGCTATACCGAGTTTATCCTTAGTGTCCCTGGCCCAGGGATCGGCCCCGTCGGCCGGCCTCGACACAGGACCGCGAAAGACACACTAAAATGCCAGAAAAAATAAGAATCATCGGCGTGCCGATGGACTTGGGACAAAGCCGCCGCGGCGTGGACATGGGCCCGTCGGCGCTGCGTGTAGCTGGTCTCCACGCACGACTCAAACAGCTTGGCCGTCAGGTGGAAGACATCGGCAACGTGATCGTCCCGCAGCCTGAAGAACAGCCCTATGGCGAAAAGCGCGCCAGATATTTGGACGAAATCTCGCAAGCCTGCAAGGGCCTGGCCGAGACTGTGTCGAAAACGCTCGACGAGGATATGGTCCCCTTGGTGTTGGGCGGCGACCATTCAATTGCTGTGGGAACCACAGCGGGCACGGCCGCGCATTTCAACAAACAATCCAAGCGCGTCGGCGTGATTTGGCTTGATGCGCACGGCGACATGAACACGCCCGAGTCGTCCCCTTCAGGAAACGTTCACGGCATGCCTCTCGCTTCGATCATGGGATACGGGCCACCAGAGTTGACCGAGCTTGCAGGGATTAAACCGATGGTGGAACCGCGCAATGTGGCGTTGGTTGGCATACGCGACCTCGACGCCAAAGAGCGGCGCCTGGTGAAAGAGTCGGGCGTGCATATTTTCACCATGCGCGACATTGACGAACGAGGAATGCGCGAAGTGATGGCGGACGCGTTGCGATTTGCTAGCGATGATACAGCGGGAATTTCGGTGAGCCTCGATATGGATTTTGTCGATCCCACTGACGCGCCCGGTGTGGGGACGCCGGTTCGCGGCGGCGTGACCTATCGCGAAGCGCATTTAGCTTTGGAAATGATCGCCGATAGCCGGTCGATGGTTTCCTTCGAACTGGTAGAAGTCAATCCGGTGATCGATTTGCATAATACGACCGCCTTGCTTGGGGTGGAGCTTGTGTTATCCGGTCTGGGAAAGAAAATCCTGTGATCTGTGCGCGGCTGAAGGCGGGGCAGTAACGTGGTTTCCAGTAAACGATTACGCGTAGGTGTGCTATTCGGTGGACGCTCGGGCGAGCATGAAGTTTCGCTGGCTTCCGCCGCCTCCGTGATCCGCGCGCTCGATCCCGAAAAATACGAAGCGGTGCCGATCGGCATTTCGAAGGACGGCCGCTGGCTAGTGGGTCGAGGCGCGCAGGAACTGCTTGCGGACGTCTTGAAATCCGGCGATCGCGTAATTCTGCCGTCCGATCCCACGGCTGCCACTTTGGTTCCACTGGTCCCGGTTGCCGGACGCCCTAGCATCATGGTCGATGTTATTTTCCCGGTGCTGCATGGCACTTTCGGGGAAGATGGCACGGTGCAAGGGCTGATGGAGCTTGCTGGATTGCCGTATGTAGGCGCGGGCGTTCTAGCTTCCGCGGTCGGCATGGATAAAGATGTGCAGAAGCGTCTTTTCGAACAGGCGGGATTGCCGATTGTTCCGTTCATGACCGTGCGGCGGTCTGAGTGGGAACACAAGCGCGCTTCAATATTGAAGGCGATCAAAAAGAAATTTCGGTTTCCGTTCTTTGTTAAGCCGGCCACGCTGGGTTCGTCCGTGGGCATGACGCGTGTGAAAACAGCCGGCGAAATTTCCAGTGCGATGAATTTAGCGGCCGAGTTCGCATTGAAAATAGTGGTCGAGCGTGGAATTGCGGGGCGGGAAATCGAAGTTGCCGTGCTAGGCAACGACGAATTGCGCGCCTCGATTCCGGGCGAAATCGTTCCACACCGGGAATATTACGACTACACGGCGAAATATCTGGAAGGTGGAACGGATTTATTGATTCCGGCACCCCTAACCAAGAAACAGGCCAAGACGTTTCAGGAATACGCTATCAGAGCGTTCCAGGCGATTGATGGCTGCGGGATGGCGCGTTGCGATTTTTTTCTGGAGCGCCGCAGCGGAAAGATCTTTGTGAACGAATTGAATACGATCCCCGGGTTTACGTCTATCAGCATGTATCCTAAATTGTGGGAAGCTTCCGGGCTTCCCTACACGAAATTGATCGACCAACTCATTGAGCTTGCCATTGAGATGCATGGCGAGAAATCCCGCACAAAATACTCCATCGAACTTCCCGAAGGCGCGGCCGGCGCGCTAAACGCCTAGTAACAAATCCCGTTTCTAACCGTATTGATTCGAGAAGCCTTGAAAGCTGAGGCTTTGGACGCGTTGCGCTACGGATTCGCATTGTAAGCAACTCATCCGCCGCGAACCTTGACAGGCAGGGAACATGGCGATTAAACTAACTAGTTGGTTAAATAATTGCTGGCGGGGGCCGCAGAGAGATGCGACTTGGACGAAAAAAGGTCGAAAATCCGTTGACCGCGCGACGCATCCTGGCCGCAGCGGAGGAGCATTTTGCGGCGCAAGGCATGGCGGGTGCGCGAACGGATGAAATCGCGGCGGCCGCCCATGCCAACAAGGCCATGCTTTACTACTACTTCGGGGACAAGCGGCGGCTGCATCGCGCGGTGATGGAAAATCTGTTTCGCCAACTTCGCAACGCTGCCTTCGCTCCAACGGCGGCCAACATTAGCTCGCGAGATCGCTTGATCGGCTGGGTGAACGGCTATTTTGATTTTTTGGCCACGCATCCGAATTATCCGCGCCTGGTTCAGCGAGAAGTAATGGATACGGCCCCGAAGTTCGAGTGGATCGTTCGCGAATATTTCAGGCCATTTCACAAGCGGCTCACGGGTTTGATCGAAGACGGAGTCGCGTCAGGCGAATTTCGTAAAGTGGATGCGCACCAGACTGTTTTCACCGTGTTGGGCATGACCGTTTTTTATTTTGCGGCTGCTCCGGTGATGAGCCAAGTGTCGGGTCGCAATGTCCTGTCGTCCCAAGCGTTGAAAGAGCGAAAGCACGCGCTTCTTGACTTTCTGGATCATGGACTGATGCGCAAAAGACTGATGCGTAAAGAAACGAGGTTGCGATGACCGGACGAAAATTTCTGATGTTTATCGCGGTGATTTTCATAATTTGCGGCGTGGTGTATTACTTCACGACTCCGCAAGGAAATGCCATTCCGCTGATTGGCGTTGTGGATGGCAATGAAGTAGTGGTGAGCCCGCAAATCACAGGACGCATTATCAACTTGACGGTGGATGAAGGCAGCTCCGTTAAGAAGGGCGACTTAATTGCGGAACTAGACCCTGCCGAATTGAACGCAAGTCTTGCCGCCGCAAAGGCCAACGTGGATAGCCTGGAGGCGCAGGTAAACGAGGCGAATCATAATTACTCGTGGATGAACAACCAAACTGGAGCATCTGTAGTCGAGGCGCAGGCCAGGGTCGGTTCCGCGGATGCGCAATTGGCTCCAGCGCGCGCTCAACTTGAACGCGATCAAGACGACCTGAAACGCATGCAGCAGCTTTTTGGGAAGGGCGAAGTTTCCGCGCAAGACCGGGACCACGCAGCCGCAGCAGTGAAGATTTCGCAGGCCACCCTGGCCGCGCTTGAACAAGCGGTGAGAGCTGAAGCTGCCGCGCAAGATGTCGCACAGGCCAACAGGAAACAGGTGGACGCGCGCAAAAGCGCGATAAACACGACGATCGCGCAACTGGAGCAGGCCCGCGCTTCGGCGGCCGAAGTATCGGCGCAACTTAGCTACACGAAAATTTACGCTCCGATTGACGGGATTGTGTCTGTAAGAGTGGCCAAACAAGGAGAAGTTGTGGCGCAGGGCTCGCCGATCGTGGTGGTGGTGGACGTGGATCATCTATGGGTACACGCGGACGTGGAAGAGTCCTACATCGACTCCGTTTCGTTCGGACAACAATTGCGAGTGAAGCTGCCTTCTGGAGACGTCATTGAGGGGCCGGTGTATTTCAAGGGCGTGGAAAACGATTTCGCGACGCAGCGTGACGTGAGCCGCACGAAGCGCGACATCAAAACTTTCGCCATTAAGGTAGCCATTCCGAATCCCGGACGGCGGTTATTCACGGGAATGACGGCGACCGTGCTGCTGCCTCCGCCGGCCAAGAAGAGCTGGTTCGCGCGATTTTGAAGGAAGCTGGAAAATCATGAATGCAATCGAAGTTGACCGTCTCACAAAAAAGTTTGGAGATTTAGTGGCTGTCAACGACGTTAGCTTCAACGTCGCGCAACAGGAGATTTTCGGCTTGTTGGGACCGAACGGCGCGGGAAAAACGACGCTGATACGCATGATGACGACTTTGACGCCTCCAACCTCCGGCACCGCGCGAATCGCCGGCCACGACATTCGCGAAGATGCCAACGGAGTGCGTTTTGCAATGGGAGTGATCCCTCAGGCGCTGACTTCCGACCCGGAACTTACCGCGGTCGAAAATATGGAAGTCCACGCGAAGCTTTACGGCGTGCCTCGCCAGCAACGTGGCCAAATTATTCATGATTTATTGGAGTCGGTTGATTTGCTGAAGTTCAAAGATGCGCTGGTGCGCACATTCTCAGGCGGCATGAGACGGCGGCTGGAAATCGCGCGCGGCCTGATTCATTCGCCCAAGATTTTATTTCTTGACGAGCCGACAACCGGCTTGGACCCAGTTTCGAGAACCAACGTCTGGCAAATGATTCGCAAGCTCCGCGAGCGATCCGAGCTCACGATATTAATCACCACGCATTACATGGAAGAAGCCGACAAGCTGTGCGACCGCATTGCGATTGTGGATCACGGGAAGCTGGCGGCACTGGATACGCCCACGCGATTGAAGGACAGCATCCCCGGCTTAGACACAGTGGAAGCTGAGTTTGAAAAAGCTCCGGGTGATTGGATTTCGCAGCTGCAGGCGTTGGCTCACGTCACCGGCGTAACGCAGCGCGAGGACGTGGTGCATATCGCGTCGAGCGATGGGCCGGCGACTATTGCCGCCTTGATGGACTTGACGCGTTCAAAGGGCGTCGGCGTGCGCAGGGTTTCCGTGCAGAGCACGACGCTCGACGACGTTTTCGTCCACTACACCGGAAGCGATCTGCGAGATGCGTCGAATACAGGAGCACGTTATGACATCGGTCACCTTTATCGCTAGAGCAAACGTGCTAGGGCGATCAGTGGAGAACGTCACAGCATGAATTTCAACCGCACATGGGCGCTCATCGAACGTGACCTGCGCAAATTTTTCCGCAGCCCCGCGCTGATGATGACTTCCATGGTGTTTCCGCTGATGCAATTAGTCGTGCTCGGTTACGCTTTTGGCGGCAAAGTGACGGGCGTTCAAGTGGCCTTCGTGGACATGGATCACTCCGTTGAATCGCTCAAGATTCGCGAGATGTTTAACGGAATCGCCGTAAATGCGCGAACATTTCACGTGATCGATTACGATTCAGAGCAGAAGGCCAGCGAGGATCTGCGCAACGGTTATGTGCGAGCGGTCATTTACGTGCCAAAGGATTTTTCGCAGCGTTACTACCATCACGACCGCCCGCGAATCGCGTTTTTAGAGGACAACACCGACCAATTTATCTCGAACGCCATTTTGGAGCGGGTGCAGCAGATGGTGGAGCAACTTAACGCGCCCGACGTGGTGCCGCGCCTGGCAAGTCAAATCCAATTGAATACCGTAGAAATTTATCCGTACATCGAATACATAAAATATTTACTGGCGGGTTCGATCGCGCTTTCCATATTCGTGGTGGCCATGATCGGCGGCGGAATTACTTTCATAGACGACAAAGCGCGCGGGCTGCACGAAGGATATCTGGTGACGCCGATCAAGAAGACGGAATTGGTGGCGGGGCTTATCGGCGCGGGCACCATCAAAGGCTTGATGGCCGGGATGGTGCTGACGGTTATCGGCGGAATGATTGCGGGGATTCCGCGAATTTGGGATCCGGTGCGCCTGTTTTATCTGGCGATCGTTGTTACTTCGGCGGCCATCGCGATGATGAGTTTTATGTTTTTGCTGATGGTCCGGGTGGACGACCCGCTGGTGCCACGCGCGACGTTCGGCGTCCTAAACACGCTGCTGTTCTTCCCTTCCGGCGCGGTCTATCCAATTCAAGCATTTCCACGCTGGCTCCGCTGGATTGCGGTGATCGATCCGTTTACATACACGGTGCACGCGTTGAGGAACCTCACACTCAAAGGCACCGGCATTGAAGGAATTTACATGGACGTGATAGTTTTGTTGGGGATATCCGCGGTGATGATCGCCGGATGCCTGATGCTATTCAAACGCCAACTGTAATTTCAAGGAGCGTTCGTGGGACTATTTGATTCAACGGAAGAGCACCCGCCGGCCAAAGCGCTTCGTTACGTAATTACGGGCCTTGTTTTCGTCGCGCTCATTGTGGGCTTCATCGCATACGAACTTCGCTTTCACACCGAAGAAAAAACGATCCGTCATTTCATGGACGCAGCAGTGGCAGGAAAGATGGATGAGGCTTATCGGATATGGAAACCATCTGAGAGTTATTCTTTCAAAGATTTTCTCGAAGATTGGGGCCCGGACGGCTACTACGGCCCGATAAAAAGCTTTCACTTGATACACATGGAAAAAACGAAGCCCAATGCTTCGGGCGTGGTGGCCACGGTCGAACTGAGCCCTTACCAGCCATTTCCCGAGGATAGCGATGCGGCAAAGCAGAGCAAAACGAAAGAAGTGAAAATTTGGGTGGAATTCAAAGATCAATCGCTCGGATTTCCGCCATAGTCATCACCGCTTAGCGAGCGCCGTGCGAACATCCCAGACGCTTTACGCAGGTTCGATGCGCGCTTCGTCTATCAGCATTACCGGAATGTCGTCGCGAATGGGATAGACGCGTCGGCAAGCGGAACATTTCAGCCCGCTGCCGTCGGCGGTCAATTTCACGGGCGTTTTATCCAGCGGGCAAACCAAAATATCCAGCAGTTCCTTCGACACGGCCATCTTTCCTCCACTTTTACTCGCGCAATTTAGCAGAGCATTGCGATTCAGAGCAACAGCTGTACTACCGAATTCGCGTCTTCAAGTCTTCGTTCCTTCCGCGAGCCGTTCCACTTTCAATACCACTCTTCCGTTCCACTCTGCTCCCGGACCCAGCTCGACCGGCCACACGGCCATGATTTGCGAACCCTGGTAGATGCGTTCGAATCCGTCTTCCGATTCCGAGACACTTTCAATCGGCGTGATCCAAAAATCCTGCGCGTTTGGCGCCGCTAACGTCACACCTATTCCCTGCCATTTATCCACGATGCGCAACCCCGAAGCCGGTGTCGCTGCGCCCCAACGCAGCGGATAATGTTGTCCATGAGTTTCAAAATAGCGGTCTGGCGCGGAGGGAGCCAGAAAATTGATGACAACTTCAATCCCCGCGAACATCGAAGCCGTTCCCGGCGCAGTACGTCGTAACATCACGTCACAGGTGATTTCAAAACCTTGCGGAGTAACGGCGAAAGAAAATGTTTTCTCGGCTGGCCAGTCATTGCTCTCTTCGGCGACGAACGTGGCCTTGGTGGGTGAAACGTCCACCGCGCGGTATCTGCCCGCCGCCAGACCAGCGTCCTCTTCCAACCGCACCGTAGCGCAATCTTCGTATTTCTTGCCACGGCCGAACAACTTCAATCGAAATGCATTCTGCGGCCAGCGGTCGTACTGGAGAAATCGCTCGAGACCCGCTTCTTTCACGCGCACTTGATCGTGGATAGACTGAACGCCCTGGGCGTTCTTCGTCGTGAGATTTTTCAGAGCTGCGTGATAGGACTCCGGGCGGCGACAGAGTGAGTTAATCAGCGCAGCATTTGATTGGCGGCAATCCAGGGCGGAAATGGTGGCGCCATCATCAGGCGACAAGATAGCCGCGTAACGTTCCGAGCAAAAGTAAACCTCTTCACGGCCATCGGCATTGAAGTCGATGGATTCCACCGTAGCGTAATGGCGTCCGCGATGCGCAATCGCGTCGGCACTCGCTTCCGCCTGGACCAACGAGCGCCACACGGCCGTTCGCAAATGCGGAGAATAGAGACCGCCGAACACGCCATGCCAGTACGCGTCATTGCATTGGCTGCGCAACACGAGAGTCTTGGCTTCTTCGCGAGCCGCGCGAAACAACTTGTCCCGGCGTCGGCTATGATCGAGGAGGCGCACCTTGGCCGAAACGTGCTGCATTTTTTTGTGCAGCAAATTCGATTCGGAATACTTCGAAAAGAAATTTCGCCAAATTCCGCCGCGCAAGAAGGCCAATTCCCCGGGACGATTGGCAAATTCCGCGGTCAAAGCATGGTAACGGTTCCGCGCTGGTGTTCGCAGCGACCACTCCATCATTTCGGTATAGGAAGCGGTGGGAAGATCAGCGCGGCCCGATGAACGGTGTGACCCGACAGCGTCCGCGGGCGCGCTGGTTTCCAGCCAGTCGGAATTCCGTTCCAAGTCGGTGAAGAAGTTCTCGAGCCAATGATCACGATAGCAAAGGTCGTAGGTACCGGGCCAAACGCCGAATTTCTCCATGTCATCGCCCATTGCGGTGAAGCTATCTGGATGGTCGGCTGCGGCACGCCGCAGAAACTCGGACGTTTCGCCAGCTCCGCGAAAAGGAATTAAGTATCGTAAAGCCTTCAGACCCGGGAGGACTTTGACCGAGCGGCACTGGTCTTCCGCGGTGAAGTATCCGAAGAGTTGTTCCCGCTCAAAACCCGCGCCGAGAAAGTGATTGTCATCCACCAGCGTGTATTCAACACCCGCAGCGGCGAGGGCCGAGGGCAATTGCGGCTCCCACACACGTTCGGCGAGCCATGCCCCTTTCGGACGCCGGCCGAAATGCCTTTCGATATAGTCCGAAAGCCTGGTGATCTGCTCGTGACAGTCTTCCGGCGGAATCACAACCAGGATGGGCTCGTAAAAGCCTCCGCCTACGATTTCTATTTGTCCACGGTTCACCAGGGTCCGAAGCAGGTCGAAATATTCCGGGTGAGCGTGCTCCAGCCATTCGAGCAAAACGCCGGAATAGTGCAGCCCCATGTGGATCGAAGGATGGCGCGCTAAGGTCTCCACAAACGGGAGATACGATCGCTGGTAGGCGCGTTCGATCACATCGTCGAAGTTTCCGACTGGTTGATGCGCGTGGATTAGAAGGGA
>Ga0209006_10001945_pt1 | contig 18740 bp, 19 predicted proteins | sample JacPin_JW_Ref_O2_FD_188567 | JGI IMG/M metagenome (GOLD analysis project Ga0209006, IMG submission 188567) | Forest soil microbial communities from Algoma, Ontario, Canada - Jack Pine, Ontario site 1_JW_Ref_O2 (SPAdes) (version 2) | ecosystem: Environmental > Terrestrial > Soil > Boreal...
ATTTGGTTGATTACATCGCAACCCTGGGGTTGCAGTTCGGATTCGGCGGCCGCGGCACGCCGCCCGCACCGCCCCCGCCCCCGCCTCCGCCACCACCGGTCGCCGTTGCACCGCCTCCGCCTCCGCCGCCACCCCCGCCGCCTCCGCCGCCGGATAAGTACAACCTCGAGCCCAGGGGCTCGGTGATCCTCGAAGGCGTGACCTTTGAGTTCAACTCCGCGCAGCTCACTGTGAACTCGCGTCCGGTTCTGGACGATGTTGCAGCGAGCCTGCAGAGGCATCCACGACTCAAGGTTGAGCTGCAGGGCCATACGGACAGCACGGGCCCAGCCGACTACAACCTGAAGTTGTCGCAGCGCCGAGCGGATTCCGTGCGTGACTATCTGGTCGAGAAGGGCGTGTCTTCGGATCAGTTGACGACCAAGGGTTATGGTTTGACGCAGCCGATCGACACCAACAAGACCAAAGAAGGACGCGCGCACAACCGCCGTGTGGTCATGTTCGCAGTCGAAAATCCGAAGGATGTGAAGGTCGAAGGACAGGGCACTACCGCACAGTAGCTCCTTGCCCGATGGACAAGCCCCCGCATGGTGCCGCCGTGCGGGGGCTTTTTCTTGTCAGCTGCGGGAGCTGAACACCCGCAAGCGAAATCCGTGACTCTTCAAATAGTCGATTTCCTGATGCAGGTCCGCCGTCGTCAACGGATGCTCCTTCAGCCAGCGCCCCGGAAATCTTAGGACCAGTGAATTTGGCGTGGCGGAGAGCTCAATATTGGGAAGCGCCGTGGGACTGCGGCCGCGGTGCAGAAGCACGGCGAGGCGCAGCAACACGATGAGGCGCAGCGCCGTGCTATCCCAGGGGGGCAGGAGATCCTCGAGGCCCGCAAGCGCAAGTTTTCTTCTGTGGCTGCCGACCAGGCGCGCGAGCAGACGCTGCTCCTCGCGCGCAAAACCCGGCATGTCGGCGTTCTCGAGGAGATAGGCTCCATGGCGGTGATAGCCGCTGTGCGACACGTCAAGCCCGGTCTCGTGCAGGCGCGCCGCCCACTGCAGTGCAAGATCCGCCAGCGGATCCTCCAGACGCCACGGATGACGCACCTGCGAGAGAAACTCAAGCGCGGTCGCCTCGACGCGCTCCGACTGCGCAAGATCCACGTGGTAGCGCTGCTGCATCGCGCGCACCGTACGCTCGCGCGCATCCTCATCCGTGAAGCGGCCCAGCATGTCGTAGAGAAGGCCCTCACGCATGGCGCCGTCGGCGATGCGCATCTCCTCGATCGCCAGCACCTCAAATACTTCGGCGAGGATCGCGGCGCCGCCGGGAAATACTGCGCGACGATCCTCGGTAATGGCCTGCAGCCCGCCAAGCTCGCGCGTGTGTCCCGCATCGACGAGATAGTTGAGTACCTGCTCGAGCCCCTGGGGCGTGATGGTGCTCGCCTGCGGATCAAGCTCGCGCAGCGCCTCGCCGATGGCGCGCACGGTTCCTGAACTGCCGACGGCGCGCTCCCATCCCCGCCGGCGGATCGCGGCCTGCACCGGCTCGAGCTCCAAACGCGCGGCGACGCGCGCGCGGCCCAGGCGTTTTGCTGAGATGCGCCCGTCCTTGAAGAAGCGCTCGCTGATGCTGACACAGCCCATGCGCAGGCTTTCAAGCTCAAGCGGTGTCAGGCCCTCACCGATCGCAAGTTCAGTGCTGCCGCCGCCGATATCTACCACCAGTCGCATGCCCGGCTGCGAGGGCATGGTGTGGGCAACACCGGAATAGATGAGGCGTGCCTCCTCCATGCCGGAGATGATTTCGATGGGATGGCCGAGTGCCTCGCGCGCACGCTCGAGAAACGCCTGCTTGCGCCGCGCCACGCGCAAGGTGTTCGTTCCCACCACGCGTACGCTGTTGGCGTGCATATCGCGCAGCCGCTGGCCAAAGCGCTCGAGACACGCAAGAGCGCGCGCCGCGGCCTCCTTGTCGATGCGGCCGTTCTCCTCGACACCGGAGGCGAGTCGCACCATTTCGCGCAGACGATCGATGATGGTGAGCTGGCCGTGCGAGTAGCGCGCGACGACCATGTGAAAGCTGTTCGATCCCAGATCGACAGCGGCGAGGACGTCGGGGACGGGTCGGGGTGCCGGGCTCTTGCGTGCCTCTGTGGCAACGCGGACCAGAGCGGCAGGGCTCACTCGAGCCTACGAGCGCGTCAGACCGAGAATGACGAGCCGCACCCGCATGTCGTCGAAGCCTGGGGATTGCGAATCACGAATTGGGCGCCGTCGAGCCCCTCCCGATAATCGATTTCCGCACCCGCCAGATACTGCACGCTCATGGGATCCACCAGGAGCTTCACGCCGAGATTCTCAACGCAGGTGTCGCCGTCGCCGATCTGCTCGTCGAACTCGAAGCCGTAGGAGAGCCCGGAGCAGCCGCCGCCCTGGACGAAAACGCGCAGCATCAGCTTGGGGTTACCTTCGCCCTCGATGAGAGCACCGACCTTTTTGGCGGCGGCATCGGTCAGTACGAGCGTCGGCGCTAATGCTTCGACAGTTTCCATTTCGTTCGCCTCTGCGTAAAAATACGCTTTCCAGACAAGAGTTTAGGGCCGCGCAGGCCCCCGGTCAAAAAGCCGCCTCTAACTTCACCTGTACCTTGGCTGCCGTCACGGTTGCCCGCGGTGAGCCTAAGGCCACGGGCACAAGCCTTCCCATTATTTCGGCGCCCAGAGTCATTTCAATGACCCCATAGTAAACATCGCCGTGAACGCGTGCGTGGGGCCCCAGCACAACCCGGCCACGCGCGTGGATGGGACCGCTCACCATTCCGTCGAGAATAACATTCATGGCGCTCACCGCGCCGTCGATGCGGCCGCCCTCGCTCACAGACAAGCTCGAGTCCGAGCTTGGATCCGCGCGCACGTCGCCTGAGATCCGCCCCTCCAGATGCAGGCCGCCTGCGAACTCAAAGTCGCCCTTCAAGTGCGCGGTCCTGCCGATGAGCGTGTCGATCTTGTGATCCTTAGGATGCATCAACACTCCACATGAAGGTCTGCGACAAGGGCGCAATGCCCTTACGGTTCGAGCGAACCTCGATGTTGAGACGCTCGGGGCGCACCCCCGCCGGGATGGTGATCTCCTGATCCAGGTTCTGGTAGTAGCGAAAGCTGTAGGGCAGTTCGCGCTGCGCGCCCGCGGTGAGCGCGGCAAGCCCGAGACTCTCCTCGCGACCCTGCGCCTCGCCTTCCAGCTGCAGCACTGCGGAGCCGTTGACGACGTCGTCGGCGCGCACCGAGCGCACCAGAGTCAGATGCACCCGAAAGCGCGCAGGCTCGGCCGTGGCACCGATGCGCAATTGTTGAATACTGACGCCGAGCCCCGCGGTCGCGGTCTGCGTGCCGGCACCGCGATAAAAGGCCAGATCCTGGCCCTGGCGCGCAACCTGCGCCTGCAGATCTCCGATCGTGCGCGAGACTTCCGCCTGCTCGCGCGCCCAGCCTATGCGCTGCGTATCAATCTCGGCGAGGCGCAAGTTGAGTTCATGATTGTCCTGTTTGAGATGCTCGATGGCCGCCTCGAGCTCCGCGCGCTGCTGCGCCACGGCGAGGCGATCGTAGCCTGCGTCGTAGCGCCCCAGTTCGTAGATCACGTAGAGAGCGAACAGGGCGAGGAGCGTCACCGCGACGACCGCCACGATGCGCCGCGCCGGCGCATAGGTGCGCACGATGACGGGCTTGCTGCCGGATTCGCGCATTGGAGAATTCGGTCGTTTTAGCCGGCGGAGGCCTGCGTCTGCGCAGGCGTCTCGGCGTCCTGGCGCGTGACCTCGTCCCACCACGACGGCAGAGGCGGAGGACCTGCGGGAAAGGCACGATCCGCAAGCTCGGTCAGCGCCTGCGCATACACCGGGCGCTTGAAGTAGATCACCTCGCGCACCGGCTCCCAGTAATCCACCCAGCGCCAGGCATCGAATTCGGGCTCCGCCGTCAGCCCGAAATCAAACGCGACCTCGTCGCCCCGCAAGCGCAAGAGATACCAGCGCTGCTTCTGCCCGATGCACAAGGGCGAGCGATTGCGCCGCACGTAGCGTGGTGGCAGGCGGTAGCGCAGCCACTCAACCGTACTGCCGGCAATCTCGACGTGGGTGCTTTTGAGGCCGACCTCTTCGTTGAGCTCGCGCAGCACAGCCTCTTCGAAGTCCTCGCCGTCGCGCACGCCGCCCTGGGGAAACTGCCAACCGCGCCCGCCCACCCGGCGACCCAGGAATACCTCGCCGCCGCCGCGCATCAGGACGATGCCGACATTGGCGCGGAAACCATCCGGGTCGATGACGTCGTTCATGCTGTCTTTTGGGAAGTCTGCCACAACCGCGCTTGTGGTGAACAAGCCAGGCCTTTTAGGCTAGCGCGCCTTTAGCCTCTGGAACGTGAACCGGTCGATGTTGAGGAGAGCTGTATTGCGATCGGGCACCTTAAGGCGCATGGGCGTCCTCGCCGCCGTGGCGCTCTTGGTATTTTGCATATCGTTGATGACCGGCAGCTCCGGCATCAGCCCGAGCCGCGCGTTGGCCGTGCTCGCCGGAGGCCACGACGAGGCGGTGAGAAGCGTGCTCATGCAGGTGCGTCTGCCGCGGCTCCTGGCAGGCTTCGGCGTCGGCGCGCTCCTGGCGCTGTCCGGCGTGCTGCTGCAGGCGCTATTCCGCAACCCCCTCGCCGACCCGTTTGTACTCGGGGTCTCAGGCGGAGCTGCCGTCGGCGCGTTATGTGCGATGCTCGCCGGGTGCGCGGCGCTCGCCGTTCAGGGCTCGGCGGTCGCAGGAGCCATGGCCTCCGTCGCCCTGGTCTACTTCCTCGCGCGCGGCGGCGGCACCGCGCGCCTCCTCCTCACCGGCGTCGTGGTGGCGAGCGCCTGCGGTGCGCTCGTCAGCGTGCTCCTGGCGCTTGCAACCTCGGTGCAGGTGCGCGGCATGGTGTTCTGGCTCGCCGGGGATTTGAGCTGGGCGCTCTCGCCGCGGGCGAGCCTTGCAGCGGCGCTCCTGGCGGCAGCCCTTGCCGTGGTGGTTGCGCGCCCGCTCAACGTCCTCGCAGCCGGGGAGCTGCGCGCCCGCGCCGTGGGGCTCGAGCTTGAAACCTGGCGCACCCTCCTCTTCATCGCCTGCGCCATCCTCACGGCAATCGCGGTCGTGAGCGCGGGAACCGTCGGTTTCGTAGGCCTCATCACGCCGCATGCCGTGCGGCTCGTCTTCAAGACGAGCGACCATCGTGTGGTGGCTCCGGCTTCAGCGCTTGCCGGCGGCACGGTGCTCGCGGCGGCCGATCTCATCGCGCGTACCGTCGCAAGTCCGCGGCAGCTGCCGGTGGGGGCCATCATGGCCATTGTCGGAGCGCCTATTTTTCTCTTCCTGCTGCGCTCCAAGAGCCGCAATACGCATTGAGGCTAGCGCACGATGTCTTCGGCGACCGCGACCTGGTTCCTCCCCTGACTCTTGGCGCGATATAGCGCCGCGTCCGCCGCCGCAATCAGCCGGTCGCCCAAGAGCTTGTGGTCACGCATGTCCGCCGTCGGCGCAGCGGCCGCGACGCCGATGGAGAGGCCAATCAACTCCTCGACGCCCGTCGCGAGGCTAATCGGCCGCGCTTGCACGGCGTGCAAGACGCGCGATGCCACGCGCTCCGCGTCGACGACGCTGCCCTCCTGCAGCAGCATGGCAAACTCGTCGCCGCCGAAACGTGCGCCGGTGTCGCTGGTGCGCATCTGTGCGGCGATGCGTGCGGCCACTTCATGCAACACGGTGTCGCCGGCGAGATGCCCGTAGCGGTCGTTGATTTGCTTGAAGTGATCGATGTCGATCATCAATAGGGCGAGGCTGCGACCGAGGCGCTGGGCGCGCGCGAGCTCCTCGCGCAGCCGCGCCTGCAGATAGCGGCGGTTGTAGAAGCCGGTCAGGAAATCCGTAAAGCCGCTGCGCAACAGGCGCGCGCGGTTGACGCCGTTTTCCAGGCACACGGCGCTGACGAGTCCAAGGTGCGCGAGAAAGTCGCTCGCGAGCTGCGCTCCGAAGCGCGTCTTGTCGGCGCTGCCAAACATCAGCACCCCTTCGATGGCATCGTTGTGCCGCATCGGGATGAGCGCCACGCTGCCCAATCCCTTAACGCCGGGGAAAAGTCCCGCATGCTGTTTCCCGCGGTAACGCCCGAGCCACGGCCGCTCGAGGCCTTCGGCCACGGGGGCAAGCGCGGCGAGGCTATCGACGAACAGCACCTCGTGCCGATGCTCTTCCACGATCGGGTCGCCCCACAAGAGATGCCGGATCTCGTGACCCGGATCGCGCAGCGCCAGCACCACGGTCTCGAGTTGATACGAGGACTTAAGATCGTGGAACAGGATCCGCAGGAGATCGCCGAGGGAGCTTGCGCGCAGGAGCTCAAGCTCCCTCTCCTGGGACTTCTGCAGAATCGTTTGATTGCGCACGACTTCGGAGGTGAGCGCGCGCAGGCGTGCTTTGACAATGCGATTCTCAGCCTCGAGTGCCGCAAGGCTGCCCGCGGGCCGGGCGGAACGCACCGAGCGAACTCCTCTTAGGGTCAAGGCAAATCACCCACGGCTAGGCGCGCCGTTCGGTCAGGATCTTGCGATCCTGCAGATAGTCGTGGCCGCGGCGCATCAAGGCCACGAACGCCGCGTGATCCTGAGACAGCACGGCAGTGCGGATGCGCTCCACCGCCTTCGACAGCGCCTCCAGGGACTCAGCTCCATAGTCATTCAGACTTTGAATCTCGTAATAAAGATCCGGGTTATCGCGCGCGACGCGGCTCGCCACGTCAAGCTGCGCGTCAAACGTCGTGCTCGACAGGCGCGCGAGGCGCGGCGCGGCCTCGCCGCTGTCGGCAAGCGCAGTGAAGAAAGCGATGTTGAGCGCGTGCGAGAGTCCGAGCACATAAGCGATCAGCCGATCATGATCGTCGAGACTCATCACGACCTGCTCGGCCATGGTCGGCGCGAACAGCTCTTTGACGGCCTCGAGCGCAGGCGCCGAGCCCAGGTCGACAAATATGACGTGACGTCCGGAGAGAAGCTCCGTGTCGGGGCCGAACATCGGATGCACGGAGGTGACTTTGCAGCCATGCGAGCGCAGTGCGAGAAGTCCCGCGCGCAGCGGCGACTTCAGCGAGCCGATGTCAAAGATCACGCCCGGCGGACGGCGCAGCGCAAGATCGCGCAGGATGGCGTCCGTCACGCCAAGCGGCGTCGCAAGCATGATGAAATCCTGCTGCAGATCGGTCTTGCGCCAGTCATCGACGCAGACGACGCCTGGGTACACGCCCGCAGGATCCGCCACTTCGACCGCAAAGCCCTGCGAGCTTAAGAAGTCCACGAACCAGCGTCCCATGAGACCCGCGCCGCCGATCACGAGCACGCGGCGCCCGCTGCCGGCACCATGGGCGGTGACGCTCGCCCGCTCCTGGGTCGTAAGCGATGAGCGGATGAGAAGCCGCAGCAGATCCTCGGCCAATGCCGGTGAGACGCCGAGTTCAGCGGCCGCCGTGCGCACGCCGAGAATGACTTCGCGCTCGCGCTCGTAGTCACGCGTTGGCCTGCCCGTTGCGCGCTTCACGCGCGCAACTTCGCTGCTCACGCTCTTGCGCTCCGCGACGATCGCCAGCAAGCGCCGGTCGATATCGTTCAGCCGGTGGCGCAGATCTTCAAGCGTGGTGTCATCGCTCGCCATTCGAAGCTCTCATCCGGGAGGTCATTGTGTGTTGTAGCGAGCATATGCGTGCGAGGCAAGTGCAGCCGGGCCGAAGAGGCTCTACCATTTGCCCATGACTTCGCTGAGCCCGCCTCTGTCCGACCCGGTAGCCGCAGAGCCCATGCGGATCGTGGGCCAATGGCTGAAGGATGCCTGGGAAGCGCGCCAGCAGCCGAACCCCAACGCCATGGTGCTGGCGACTACGTCAGCCGGCGGTGCGCCCAGCGCGCGGGTGGTCCTGTGCAAGGGGCTCCTCGAGGAGCCGGGATACCTTCTGTTCTATACCAATTACGAGTCGAAGAAGGGCGAGGAGCTCGCCGCATCGGCGCGCGCCGCAGCCGTTATGCACTGGGACTACCTGCACCGGCAGGTGCGCGTGACGGGACCCGTGACCCGCTCACCCGCTGCCGAGAGCGACGCCTACTTTGCGTCGCGGCCCTGGCCGAGCCGCATCGCCGCCTGGGCGAGCCAGCAAAGCCGCCCCATCGGCTCGCGGGCGGACCTCGTCGCGGCGGTCAGCGCTGCCGCCCGGCGCTTCGGCACGCCCAATCCCGCAGATCCGGTGCAGGAGGGGGTGGATTTCAGCATTGCCAGGCCTGCGCACTGGGGCGGCTATCGCCTCTGGGCCGAAAGCGTGGAGCTGTGGCAGGAGGGCAAGTCCCGTATCCATGATCGCTTTTCATGGAGCCGACAGTTGGACCCGGGCGGACCCCGCGGCTTTACGCCGGGTCCCTGGTCGGTCGTACGCCTGCAGCCGTAAGACCGTGTCGACATCATCCGCGAGCGCAAGCTCCCTGGCGACGAACCAACTTGCAGTCAGGGCGGGTGCACGCGAGCTTGTGACGGGGCTGACGGCGAGCTTCGCGCCGCGCGAGTTCATCGCCATTCTGGGCAGAAACGGCTCAGGAAAAACCCTGACCCTGCACACGCTCGCCGGGCTGCGTGCGGCCGCCGCCGGAACCGTGACTCTGGACGGCGCGCCGCTTGCCACGCTGCCGCGCCGCAAGATCGCGCGTCGGATCGGCGTCCTTCTTCAGGATCTCGAGGAGAGCTTCACATCGACCGCGCTTGAGAGCGTGCTCGTCGGACGCCATCCGCATCTTGCGCCCTGGCAGTGGGAGGGGCGCGAGGATGAGCGGATCGCGCGCGCGGCTCTGTCGCAAATGGATTTGAGCGACTTTGCCGAGCGCCGCACCGACACGCTCTCGGGCGGCGAACAGCGGCGCGTGGCGATCGCCGGCCTCCTCGCGCAGGAGCCTGAAATTTATCTCGTCGACGAGCCGACCAATCATCTGGATCCGCACCATCAGCTCGCGGTGCTCGCACTGCTGCGCGATCTTGCATCGCGCGGCGCGAGCATCATCGCCTCCCTGCACGATCCGACGCTTGCGGCGCGCTTTGCGGACCGCGTGCTGCTGTTGTTCGGCGACGGCGGCTGGCGGCTGGGCCCAGCGGAGCAGATCCTGACCGGTGAGAGCTTGAGCGAACTCTACTCGACACCCATCGTGGAATTGGCTGCGAGCGGCCGGCGCGTGTTTGCGAGCGCCTGACCCGGCAACGCTCGCCTTGCTTCAAAGAACGCGTGTGGCAAACTTCCCGACGAAGGGGATGCCTGCCCCGCCTCTCCTCGGAAAGTAGAGACGGTGATTAAATTGCTCATGATGTCGCCGCAGTTTGCGACTTTTTTGATCGCGAGCCTCATTCTCGCGATTACGCCCGGACCGGGCGTCATCTATGTGCTGACGAGAACCTTGAGCCAGGATCGCGGCGCGGGGCTTGCGTCGGTTTGCGGCATCGCGCTCGGAAATCTTGCCAATGCGGCCGTCGCCGCGCTCGGCGTTGCGGTCGTGATCGCAGCTTCCGCCGCGGCCTTCAGCGTCGTGAAGTTCGCCGGCGCGGCATATCTCGTGTTCCTCGGCGTGCAGGCGCTGCGCGCAAGGCCGCGCGCGCAGGCTCGGGCCGTGTCCGTGCGGATGTCCCCCGCGAGGCTCCTGCGCGCGGCCTTTTTCGTCGCTCTGCTGAATCCTAAAACTGCGTTGTTCTTTGCGGCGCTCCTGCCGCAATTCATTCAGCCGGGCGCCGCACCGCTCGCACAAACTTTGTTGTTGGGATCCGTGTTCGTGGCGATCGCGTTCTGTACGGACACCGTCTATGTCTTCGCTGCGGCGGCACTTTCGGGCCACATTCGCCGGCACGCAAGCTCGCGTCCTTATGGACGCTACATCTGCGCCGCGACCTTCATGGGGCTCGGCGTGTACGCGGCGTTCGCAAGAGCGCCCGCCGGAAAATAGACATCTCGCAGTAACGCGACCCGAACGCTGCGCTTAAGAGTCCGCGCCGTCGAGCAACGCGCGCACTTCCTCGTGCATCGGTCCATTCGTTGCCAGCACGGACTTCGTGGTGAGGGTCAACGCCTGACCCTTAAGGTCCGTGACGGTGCCACTCGCCTCGCGGATGATGACCGTGAGCGCCGCGAAATCGTAGATGCTGAGGTCGGACTCAATCACGACTTCGAGCGCGCCGCGCGCGAGCAGGTGGTAATGAACGAAGTCTCCGTAGCCGCGCGTGCTGTAGGCAAGATCGAAAAGACGGCCCATGCCAAGCCAGGCGCGCGAGCGCGCGATGGCCTTTATGTTGCCGACCGAGACCGTTGCCTTCGACAGATCAGCAATGTCGCTGACGCGAATCGGCCGGCCGTTCAGGAACGCGCCCGCGCCCTCCTCGGCCCAGGCGAGTTCTCCGAAGACCGGGGCGCTCGAGACGCCGAGTACCGGCCGGCCAGCGCGCCACAGCGCGATTTGGGTCGAGAAAAAAGGGATCTCGCGCACGAAGCACTTGGTGCCGTCGATGGGATCGACGACCCAGATCGCTTCGGCGTCCATGTCATGTTGACCGCTCTCCTCGCCATAAAACCCGTACGCAGGAAAGCGCGCGCCGAGGATGCCGCGGATGACCTTCTCTGCGAGCACGTCCGCCTCGGTCACCGGGGAGGTGTCGGGTTTGATGCGGATGCCGATACCGCGCGCATAGTGCGCGCGAATGACTTCGGCGGCCGCTTCGGCGGCATCGAGTGCTGCCTGGAGCTCCTTTGATACCATGACCTGCTTTCCGGATGCTGATTGCCAGAGCCTAGCGCAATGGGGGACATATGGGTAACCGCCTGAGCAAGATCTATACGCGCACCGGCGATGACGGCACGACCGGCCTCGGGGACGGCACGCGCATCGCCAAGGACGACGCGCGCGTCGAAGCATACGGCACGGTCGATGAGCTCAACTGCGCGGTCGGCATGATCTTAAGCGTGCCGCAATTGCCGCATAACATCGCCGCGCTCCTCACCGAAGTGCAGCACGATCTTTTTGATCTCGGCGGGGAGCTGTGCATCCCCGGATCGCGCGCCATCAAGGCGCAGCAGGTCACGCGGCTCGAAGAATCACTGGATGGATTGAATGATGACTTGCCACCGCTCAAGGATTTCATTCTTCCGGGCGGCGGCCCTGCCGCCGCGGCCTGCCATCTCGCGCGCACCGTCGCCCGCCGCGCCGAGCGCCGCGTGTGGTCGCTTGCGAAGAAGGAAACAGTCAGCACGGACCTGACGAATTATTTGAACCGCCTCTCCGACCTCTTGTTCGTGATCGCGCGCGTGCTCGCGCGCCAGGAGCGCGGCACCGAGGTGCTGTGGCGCCACGATCGCGGCAGAGCGCGCTAACAGAGGGATTGGCGCAGGCGCTGCCAGTCAAACGCGCGCCCGGGATCCGTCTTCCTGCCGGGCGCGATATCGCAGTGCCCTACTACGCGCTTGGCTGACAGCGACGGGTAGGCCGCGAGCAGTGCACGGATGAGATGCGCGAGCGACTCGTACTGCGCGTCCTCGTAGGGCAGTTCATCCGTGCCCTCAAGCTCGATCCCGACCGAGAAATCGTTGCAGACGGAGCGGCCCTCGTATTGAGATTCACCCGCATGCCAGGCGCGCGCCTGGAAGGGCACGTATTGCACGATGCTGCCGTCACGCCGGATGAGCACATGGGTGGAGACGCGCAGCCGGGCGGCGTCGCGAAAAAAGGGATGCGCTTCCGGATCGAGGTTGCCGGTGAAGAGCTGATCGATGCTCGCGCCGCCGAACTCGCCCGGCGGCAGACTGATGCCATGGATGACGATGAGATCAGTCACGCTGCCGCTTGGACGCGCATCGAAATACGGCGACAGCACCTGTCTTGCCCGCGCGATGAGCCCCGTGGCCAAGTCAATTCGCATGCCGCAAATCATGCCACAATGCACACGCGTACCGCGGGAAATAAGCCTTATGAATGAGATAAACGCGTCCTACGTCGCTCGGGATCTGGCGCATGTTTGGCATCCGTGCACGCAGATGAAGGACCATGAGCACCTGCCGCTCGTGCCGATACGCCGCGGTCAGGGCGTGTGGCTGGAGGATTTCGCGGGCCAGCGCTACCTCGATGCGGTGAGCTCCTGGTGGGTCAACCTCTTTGGGCACGCGAACCCGCGCATCAACGCGGCCATCGCCGCGCAGCTGCAAATGCTCGAGCACGTCATTCTCGCAGGCTTCACGCACGAACCTGTGATCGCGCTGAGCGAGGCCCTGGTCAAGGTGGCGCCGGCGGGGCTCACGCGCTGCTTCTACGCGGACAACGGCTCCTCGGCGGTCGAGGTCGCCGCAAAGATGAGCTTCCACTATTGGAGGAACCTCGGGCGCACGGGCAAACGGCGTTTCATCACTCTTGCGAATAGCTACCATGGCGAGACCCTGGGCGCCCTCGCCTTGGGCGACGTCGAACTCTACAAGGCGATCTATCAGCCGCTTCTCATGGACGTGCGCGTCGTCGGCTCTCCGGACTGCTTCACGCGCGTGCCGGGCGAGACCTGGGTAGAGCATTCGATCCAGAGATTTGAACTCATGGAAGAGGCGCTCGCGCGTCACCATGAGGAAACGGCGGCTGTCATCGTCGAGCCCCTGGTGCAGTGCGCCGGCGGCATGCGCATGTACGACCCGGTCTATCTGCAGCTTCTGCGGAAGGCCTGCGACCGCTACCAGGTGCACCTCATCGCCGATGAGATTGCGGTCGGCTTCGGGCGCACCGGAACTCTCTTTGCCTGCGAGCAGGCTCAAATCCGCCCGGATCTTCTGTGTTTGTCCAAGGGGCTGACCGGCGGGTATCTGCCGCTCTCGGTAGTGATGACGACCGATGAGATGTACGCAGCGTTCTACGATGAGTACGTGAAGATGAGCGCCTTCCTGCACTCCCACAGCTACACCGGCAATCCGCTCGCCTGTGCAGCCGCGCGCGCAAGCCTTGCCATCTTCGAGTCCGACGCCGTCCTTGCGAAGAACCGAGTATTGGCCGCACACATGGGTTCACGAGCACAGGCGCTCGCCGATCACGCGCACGTCGCCGAAGTACGCCAGCACGGCATGATCGTGGCGATCGAGCTCGTCAAAGACAAAGCCACCCGCGAGCCTTATCCCTGGCAGGAGCGGCGCGGGCTCACGGTCTACCGTCATGGTCTTTCCCGCGGAGTGCTGCTGCGGCCCATCGGCAACGTCGTCTACTTCATGCCTCCGTACGTCATCACGCCGGAGGAAATCGATCTCATGGTGCGCGTTGCCGAGGAAGGCATAGAGAAGGCGACGTGCGACTGACGCGAGTGTATGTCGATGCGCCTCTGGCGAGCGGCAAGCACTGTCTTGTCACGGGCAGCGCGGCAAACCACATGGTGCGCGTGCTGCGGCTCGCAGTAGGCGCCGCCATCACTCTCTTTGATGGCGCAGGCGGCGAGTACGCCGCGCGCATTGAATCCCTGCGCAAGGACGCCGTACGCGTCGAAGTCGGTGCTCACGCGGCGCTCGAGCGCGAGTCGCCGCTTGATGTAACGCTAGCGCAGGGCGTGTCGCGCGGTGAGCGCATGGACTGGGTCGTACAGAAGGCAACCGAGCTGGGCGTGCGGCGGATCGTGCCGCTCATTACAGTAAGGAGCGTCGTGCGACTCGATGCGCAGCAGGCACCTAAAAAATTGCAGCATTGGCGCGGCATCGCCGTTGCCGCCTGCGAGCAGTGCGGCCGCAATCGTCTGCCTGAGCTTGCGGCGCCGCTCGACTTCCTGGAATTTCTCGGCGGTGAAGTTGCCGCGGATGCCATGCGGCTCGTGCTCTCCCCGGCAGGCAGCTTGCGCATTGGCGCGATCAAGTCCCCTCAAAAGATCATCCTCTTGATCGGACCCGAAGGCGGTCTTGCCCCTGAAGAGGCGGAGGCGGCGATCGACCGAGGGTTTACCGCCGTGAGTCTCGGCCCGCGGATCCTGCGCACCGAGACCGCGGCGATCGCGGCGCTCGCCGCTTTGCAACAGGCGTTTGGCGATCTATAAGTTTGCAGGGCCTACACGGCGGTAGACGAGTGCCGCATTCAAGCGGACTCGGTTGATCCAATGCGTTCGTCGAGCGGCGATCCTCCCGATGCGCTACTGCATGAGTATTTTGTCGCGCGTGTCTGCATCGGCATCGATATCGGTCACGAGGCCCCGATCGTCGAACGTGACGCGAAACTCGGCAAAGCTCGATAGCCAGAAGTGCCAGACTTTCGCATCAAGATTGGGATTTTCACTGCTGACGGGGTAGCCCACCGACATCAGTACCTGTTCGCGGCTCATGCCCTTGCTCAGACGCATCGAGGTGATGGCGTCTTGGATCGGCTTCGGATACTGCGCCAGCTTATCGGACGGATTCTCCGCGACCACGTAGCGCTTGGCGAATGCCTCGAGCGCAAGGTCCCGGCTATAGTCGTTGCCGATCGCTTGTTTCTTGCCGCCGACCTCTATGTAAACCCGGTGACGGCCATAGCCCAGCACTTTGACAGCTGTGCCCGCGGGAATGACTGCCTTGCCATTTTCGGCATAGTTGATGTCGCTGATCCAGGAGCCATCGGTGCGCATATTGCAGCACAGATAACCAGTGAATTGGTCAGCCGCGAGAGCGCTAGCAGCGAAAGCTGTGAGCGCCGCGACAACTGCGAGCGACGTCTTGATGCGGCTCGGCATATTGATATCTCCCCTGCAGCGAGAATGCCTACATTAACAGACATGCCGCGCGCGGGCGCTAGACACAATTGTGCTCTGCATCAACTTCGCCAATCAGCCCTGATAGCTTCCCGACGTGCTGCGCCAAGGATCGCGGCATCCAAATACCTGCAGAGCCTTCGAATAGTGTGCACACCAGTCGTGGCCTTTTCTTGATCCTTGATTCCGCAGAGGCGCTGATCAGTGGGTTCGATAAACCCGATTATTCGCGCACTGACTGCGCCTTGTGCGAAGTGTGCCCCTTATCGCGGCTCCAGGGAACCGCGGACGAGCAAGTGTGTTGTATTGGCAGCCGATGCAGCATCATGCCGCTGAGCAAAGGCCGGCCGAGAAGCTAAATGCCCCGAATTCGTAAAGCCGCAGCGACTGGAGCTTCCATGCATGAAGCCTTTGAGTGCTATATCTGTCGCAAGGTGATGGCGATATTCGGTGGCGACCCGAGCCGATGCCCCGGTTGCGGGGGCGTCCACGGCAAGTTGCTCGCTAAGCGCCATGTTGGTGGCGCCGTGAAAACTCGCAGTGCCGGTAAGCGTGGGCGCCGACGTCCGGCGAAAAAGTAGAATAGCTGACTAGCCGGACGCCAAACTCAGGCGTTGATATGCGTCTCTTGCGCGATCATTTCCTCCAGACGCTCGAGGTCCGGCACGAGAGGCGTCTCGTTGACCATGCGGATCTGGCAGACGATGGGCGCGCGCTCTTCAATGGCGCGTGAGTTATCCGGCCGCACCACATCCGAGCTCACGCGCACGAGCTGCGGGAAGCCCTGCGACACGATGCCGAAATAGCCGCCTTCGAGGCGCGAGCCGATGCAGTGAAAGATGACGATGCGCGTGCGCCCGGAGGCCGGCGGGATATTCTGTCCGCAGGCCCCCTCGAAGGAGACCAGCGGCACCTGACGGCCGGTCCAGGCGACCGTGCCGATGTACCACGGCGGCGCGCCGGTCATCTCCGAGGGCGTATGAAAGCCGATGACCTCTGCGACGCAGGCGCGCGGAATGATGAGCCTGCCCTCGACGAGCGGGATCAGCAGGCTATAGACCTCTTGGACTCTTTCGGCCATCGCTCGCCTATTTAGTTGACACGCGCTTCGGCAAGCTTGCGCGAGTTCTGCGTCGCGCGGTGCCGCTCGACGAGCGGCGCAATCGCATCGAGCAGCTGCGCCTCCTGATAGGGCTTGCCCAGGTAATCATCAACGCCGATCTCGATGGCGCGCGCGCGGTGTTTCTCTCCGGATCGCGAGGTGATCATGATGATCGGCACATCCCGCAGGCGCGGATCGTTGCGCACGTGGGCTGCGACCTCATAGCCGTCCATGCGCGGCATTTCGATGTCGAGCAGGATAATGTCGGGGATGTGATCCTGCAGCAGCGTGACCGCATCCATGCCGTCGCGCGCCGTCAATACGCGCATGCCGTTCCTCTCGAGGAGCCGCTGCGTCACGCGCCGCACGGTGATGGAGTCGTCGACCACCATGGCAAAGATGCGCCGATCGCCGCGGTCGCGCGCCACGAGCGGCTGCGCACGTACGCGCCATTCGCTGCGCACCAGGGCGCCGATGTCGAGAATGATGACGATGCGCCCGTCTCCCAGGATGGTCGCGCCGGAGATGCCGCGGATCGCGGAGATCTGCGGGCCGACCGATTTCACGACGATCTCGCGACTGCCGATGAGCTCATCCGTGATGAGGGCGGTCGAGTGCTCGCCGGCGCGCACCAGCACCACCGGAATCGTCACGTCCTGCTCCGGCAGCGGCGCGGGCTCCAGGCCGACGAAGGTCGCCAATGATTGAAAGCGATACTTTTGACCGCCCGACTCGAAGACCGGTGCGTCCGCACCCAGATGTGCCTGCACCTCCGCCTTCGGCAGCCTGAGCACGCCTTCGACCGTCGGCAGCGGCAGCGCGTAGTACTCCTGCTCGGTGCGCACCACGAGCGCGTGGCTGATCGCAAGCGTAAATGGCAGGCGGATGGTGAAGGTCGTGCCCTCGCCCGCGCTCGACTCCATGTTGAGCGCGCCGCCCAGGCGTTTGATCTCGGTCGCAACGATGTCCATGCCGACGCCGCGGCCGGCCTGCTGCGTGATGAAGCCTGCGGTCGAGAAGCCCGGCTCCAGAATGAGCTGCATCGCATCCTCATCGCTCAACGGCTGCTCTGCGCCGACGAGACCCAACGCGATGCCCTTGTCGCGAATCGCCCGCAGGTTCATGCCGCCGCCGTCGTCGCTGAGACGTACCAGAACTTCCGCGCCCTCGCGGCGCAGCTCGAGGCGAATGCGCCCCGTGTCCGGCTTGCCGCGCGCCAGGCGCTCCTCGGGTGACTCGATGCCGTGCACCACGGCATTGCGCAGCATGTGCTCGAACGGCGGCAACATCCGCTCGAGCACCTGGCGGTCGAGTTCGCCGGCGGCGCCCTCAACGATGAGCTCTGCACGTTTGCCGCTGTCGGATGCGGCCTGCCGGACGATGCGCGCAAGGCGCTGCACGTGGCGCTGAAAGGGCACCATGCGCGTGCGCATCAAACCGTTCTGCAGCTCCGTGATCGTGCGGGCCTGCTGGGTCAAAAGATTTTGCGCTTCCTGGGTCAGGGTCTCCAGGAGCTGCTGGATGCTCGCAACATCGCTCGCGGTCTCGGCGAGCGCGCGCGAGAATTGCTGGATCGAGGAGTAGCGATCCAGTTCCAAGGGATCAAAGTCGCCGCGATGGCTGCCGCCTTTCTCCTCGTGACCGTGCAGGATCTGCGTCTCGGTCTCAATCTCGAGCTTGCGCAGCTGCTCCTTCAGGCGCGTCACCGTGCGCGACAGCTCGCCCAAATTGAAATCGATCGAGCCCAACTGCTGCTCGAGGCGCGCACGCGCAATGCTGACCTCGCCGGAGGTATTGAGCATGTGATCCAGAAGCTCGGCATCCACGCGCGCCATCTCGGGCCGATCTCCCGGCGGCACCGGCTCCCGGCCCGGTGGCACGAGCTGCGGCGGCAACAGGATTTCCTCCGCCGCCACGGGAGGAGTGGTGAATAGCATGGGCGCGGACGGCGTGGGCGCGTGCGCGGGATGCACCGGCTCAGGTGGCATCGCGGCGATCGGCTCGGCGATGAACTCCTGCGCCACAGGAGCTTCTTCAGGCGCGAAGCTCGTATCAGGTACGTCTGATTCGTTGAGCGCCAATTGCTCGGCGGTCCATTCGTAGGACGGCACCTCTGACTCGGGAGCGACCGACTCGGAAGCCGCAGGTTCAAGCGCCTGCGCGGGCAGGAACTCCTCCGCAGGCGCAGGTTCGAGCGCCTCCGCGGCCACAATCTCCTCGAAAGGCGCCGATATCTCAGCGAGCGAGGCCGGCACTTCGGTCGCGGACTCGGGAATCTCAAATACGCTCGCCGCCGCATCGGCGGCAGGAGCCTCTGGCTCCGCCACGGCCAGCGGCATTTGCACCGTGGATTCGAGAATCTCCGCAACGACCGCCTGCAGCTCCTCGGCTTCCGGCGTCGGAGCCGATTGCGACAATGCCTGGATGCGCTCAATCGCGACGGCCGCCGATGACAGTCCCCGGCCCATCGCGACGGCATCACGCAGGCGCGCGAGCTCATCGATACTCGCCTGCAGGACATCGAAAGTTGCCGGCGTCGCGGCCACCGCGCCCTGGTCGATCTGCAGCACCAGGGTCTCAAGCTCGTGGCTCAAGTCGCCCATGGACTGAATCCCGGCCATGCGCGCGCCGCCCTTCAAAGTGTGCAGCGGGCGCTTCAGCGCGCCGCGCAACTCGGCGCTTTGCGGATCCGCGCGCCACGCAGCGATCGCCGCCTCGGCGTTCTCGAGAAGCTCGGTCGCCTCTTCGGTAAAGATGCTCGCGATCTCGGGATCAAACTGCGGCACGGGCTCCGCGGGGGGCGGCGCCTGCTGCGCCACCCGCTCGGCGTGCG
>Ga0209006_10001946_pt1 | contig 18739 bp, 14 predicted proteins | sample JacPin_JW_Ref_O2_FD_188567 | JGI IMG/M metagenome (GOLD analysis project Ga0209006, IMG submission 188567) | Forest soil microbial communities from Algoma, Ontario, Canada - Jack Pine, Ontario site 1_JW_Ref_O2 (SPAdes) (version 2) | ecosystem: Environmental > Terrestrial > Soil > Boreal...
CACGCGCCGCCTCGACGAACTCCTTCTCGCGCAGGGAGCAGAACTGCGCGCGCACCAGCCGTGCGACCGGCATCCAGCGGAAGCCGCCGATCACGACAACGATGAGGACGAACACGCCGACCTCGGGCCCGACCACCGCCTTCAGGGCGTCGCGAAACAGGTAGATGATCAGCAGCAGCAGCGGCAGCTGTGGCAAGGAGAGAAAGAGATCGGTGAGCCACATCAGTCCGGCGTCGACCCAGCCGCGCGAGATTCCCGAGAGCGCGCCGACCACGGTGCCGACGAAGACCGCGACCAGCATAGCGGTGAGGCCGACGCCGAGCGAGATGCGCCCGCCATAGAGCACGCGGGCGAGCAGGTCCTGGCCGAGGTCGTCGGTGCCGAACGGATGATGCCACGAGGGACCCGCGAGGGTCGCGGCGAAGTCGATGTCGTTGATCGGCACCCGCCACCAGAACGGGCCGAGCACGACCAGCACAATGATCACCGACAGAATGACGATGCTCGCCAGCGCCAGCCGGTGGCGGCGGAACCGGCGCCAGGCGTCAGCCCAGGGCGAGACGCGCCGGCGCGGCGCCGCCGCGACGGCGGTGATCGGCGCAAGCGGCGCCGGGGCTCCCGCCGCCGCCTTCGGCGCCTGCGCCTCAACGGTAGGAGATGCGTGGGTCGAGCCAGCCATAGATCAGGTCTGCCAGCAGGTTGAACAGGATGACGAGGCAGGCGAACACGAACGTCACCGCCATGACGACGGGCGTGTCGTTGGAGAGGATCGAGGTGATGAGCAGCGAGCCGATGCCGGGGACGCGGAAGATCTGCTCGGTGATGATGGCGCCGCCGAACACCGCGGGCATCTGCAGCGCGACGAGGGTGACGACCGGGATCAGTGCGTTGCGCACGACGTGCTTCATGATCACGGTGCGCTCGGGCAGCCCCTTGGCGCGCGCGGTGGTCACGTAGTCGAGCCGGATGACGTCGAGCACGGCCGAGCGCACGTAGCGCGTCCACGATGCGCCCTGGAACAGGCCGAGCACCGCGACCGGCATGATCGCCTGCCTGATGTGCTCCCACACCCACGGCCAGCCGCTGCCGGCGATGTCGGTGCGGTAGACGAACGGCAGCCAGTGCAGCTCGATGCTGAACAAGAGGATGAACAGGAGCCCGGTGAAGAAGGTCGGCAGCGAAAAGCCGATGAACGCAAAGGCGGTGGCGATCTGGTCGAACCACGAGTAGGGCCGCGCCGCCGCGAAGACGCCGACCGGCAGCGCGATCATGAGCGCCAGGATCTGCGAGGAGCCGATCACCGCGAGCGTGGTCGGCACCCGCTCGACGATCAGCCGGCTAACGTCGATGCGGCTGATGAACGAGAACCCCCAGTCGCCGTGCATCATGGCGACGAACCAGTGCATGTAGCGGACCGGAATCGGGTCATCGAGCCCGAACTGGACGCGCAGGGCGTCGCGCACCTCCGGCGGTATGTCCGGGCTCGTCGCCATGTCGCCGAACGGATCGCCCGGCGCGAGCGCCAGCACCGTGAACAGAACGATGCTGATCCCGATGAGGCTCGGGATCGCGATCAGCAGTCGCCTGAGAAGATAACGGCCCATGCACTCGAGCGACTTGTGCCCCACCCCACGTCGGTCACTGCGTCAAGCGAAGCGATCCTCGGGCCGAGCTCCCGGCCACGTTCGGACCGAAGTCCGGCTTGTGGAGATCGCTTCGCCCGCAATGGCGCGTCGATGCATTTTCACCCTTCGCGGTACCAGTGCGCGAGATGCGACAGATCGTTGTCCCAGCTCGTGATCGGCGGCGTGCGCAGCTTGCCGGACATGGCCTGCACCTTCGGCCGGTTGACGATCGGGATGACGTTGTGGGCGGTGCAGACCAGATCGTTCATGTGGATGTAGAGCGCTGCGCGCTTGACCGGGTCGAGCTCGACCATCGCGTCGTTGAAGGCCTTGTCGTAGTCCGCGCTCACCCAGCGCGTGACGTTACGGCCCTGCCATTTGTTCGCCTTGCTGGCGACGTCCCAGGAGACGAACTGGTCCATGAACGGCTGCGGATCCGGCCACGGCATGGTCGTGTTGTACATCTGCAGATCGCAGTAGAACTTCGGATAGGTGTCGGTGTTGCCGACGTCGGAGGAGAAGAACACCGATGCCGGCACTGCCTTGAGCTCGAGCTCGATGCCGGCCTTCTGGCAGGCCTGCTTGACGATCGCCTGGTTCTTCTGGCGCGGCGCGTTGATCGAGCTCTGGTAGACGAACTTGAGCCGCTTGCCGTCCTTGCTCCGCACGCCGTCCGACCCGGCCTTCCAGCCGGCGGCGTCGAGAATCTGGCTCGCCTTCTCGACGTTGAACTCCATCGGAATGTTGTTGGAGTGGTAGCGCGGCGGATTGTTGAGGAAGTCCGGGGTGGCGACACCGGCGCGGCCATAGATGAACTCCTGCACCGATTTGCGGTCGACCAAGAGCGCGAGCGCGTTGCGCACGGCGGGATCGGACAGGATCGGATGCTTGGTCTTGACGTTCGCGCGCTCGCCGTCGACCTCGGTCCACGGGTCGGCGGTGTTGAGCTGCAGGTGCTCGATGTCGCCGCCCGGCGCGATGTCGACGTGGCCCTTGCCGGCGGCCTCCAGCCGCTTGAGGATCTCATCCTCCACTTGCATGTTCCACGCGTAGTCGTACTCGCCGGTCTGCAGCACGGCGCGCGCGGCCGAGACGGCGTCGCCGCCGCCCTTCATCTCGATCGTGTCGAAATAGGGCCGGTTGGGAAGGTGGTAGTCGGGATTGAGCTCGCCGCGCACGAGGTCGCCCGGGCTGAACGAGACGAATCGGTACGGGCCGGTGCCGACCGGCTTGAGGTTCGCCGGCGCCTCGCGCGATTTTGCGCCCTTGTAGGCCTCGAACAGGTGCTTGGGGATGATGTTGCCGCGCTGGCCAACGAATGGATTGGCCCAGAACGGCGTCGGCTTCTCGAAGTGGACCCTGATGGTGAGGTTGTCGATCTTCTCGACGGTCATGTCCTTGTAGGTGCCGATGGTCACGGCCGCGGTCGCCGGATCGGTCGCATACTGCCAGTTGAAAATCAGGTCGTCCGCCGTGAGTGGCTGGCCGTCGTGCCATTTGACGCCCGGCTTGAGCTTCCACGTGACGGTCTTGCCGTCGTGCGAGAGCGTGTCCTTCTCGATATCGGGAAGCTCGGAGGCGAGCACCGGGATCAGGTTCCCGTCGCGATCCCACGCCGCCAACGGCTCATAGAAGATGCGCGAGGCCTCCTGGTCCTTAGTGCCGACCGCGAAATGCGGGTTGAGCAGGGTCGGGCCCTGCCACCACAGCACCTTGAGCGCGCCGCCGCCGCCGCGCTTGGTCGGCTTGTACTCGAACGGCGTCGCGGCCGCCGCAACGCCATTGTGGGCCAGCATCTGGTTCGCCAGCGGAGCCGTGAGCCCCAGGGCAACCATTTTCTGCACAAATGCGCGCCGGGACATCGTTCCGGCTTTGACCCGACCGATCAGGCCTCGCAGTTGCTGCTCGTTCATGATGTGACGCTCCCAGTTGTCCGGGCGAGAAGCAACTTTTATGCCGTCGCCCACCGTTTATCTGTCTGGATGCTAGCGGAAGATGGGGCGCAGAAACATCGCCTTTTTGCCGCGCCGCCGCCGCCGCGATCGAACATCCGGGCCGGCGCCGCGAACGGCCGATAACGGCCCGAGATGCGGTGATAGGAACGGCGGCGGAATTCGCCGTCGGTGACAAACCGCAGGCCGAGCCGCTGCTGCAACGCGATGGCGCTGTGCCGAGCCGGACCGGTTGCATGTTAGCGGCTCGATTGCGAAGCAACACATGAACGCTACGAGGACGATGGAACCTAACGACCTCCCGACCGTTCGCCCCAGAGCGCTGGCAACCTTCTATCCAAAGGGGCGCAGGACGTGCTAGCCTGACCTGTCAACTGGCCGTAAACCGCAAGGTAGGGAGTGCTCTACTATGGCGCGAACGAAGCAGACTTCGAAGCGGAAGCAGACTTCCAAGCGAATGCATGGGATGACGGCGCTGCCGTTTATGGGGTTAGCCGGTGCGTCTCTGTCGCTGGCGGGCGGCGCTCACGCGGCTGCCGTGCCGGCAGCAGATCGTCCGCCGCTGAATTTGGCGCCGATGCAGATAACGCTCGGCGAGGAAGAGATCGTCGACGTCAGCCTGTCGACGTTCTACGTCTTCGACAAGGAGAACCCTGCAAGGCCTCAACTCGGCGAGAAGCTGGCCCGCGGCGGGTGCGGTCACGGCTGCGGTCGCGGCTGTGGCGGTTGCGGCCGAGGCTGCGGTTTTCGCGGCTGCGGCGGATGCGGATGCGGTTGGGGCTGCGGTCGCTGCTGCATCTCCTGGGGACGTTGTCTCTGGGCTTGCTGAGCGCCAGCGTTTCGACGAGGTCGACGATCTTTCAAGGCTGGGCCTTGCTTGGCCCAGCTTGTTCTGTTGAGCTCTCCCTGTTTCGTGCTCCGGGGAGTGCGGGGCGGGCGCACAGGCGTCTTTTGCTAGCCATGAGATTCGACGGCCGCGGACTGCGAGTGACCGCGTCGCCGCAAGCGCAAGCATGACTTTCCCGCAATCAAGCGTACTCTTCCCACAATGGTGATCCACACCGGCAGAAAGCGCCCGGTCGCAACGGCTGCCGCCGTCGCGCGCGGGGGCAAGGACGCAACACAGGTTTCTGCCAAGGACGTCCTGCGGTTCGCGCCGAATTTTTCCGTCTATGTGCTGCCGGCCTCCGAGGCGGTCTGTCTCTATTCCGAGGACCGCAAGTTCTTTCTGCACGGCACGCTCTATTGCGCGCTCGCCGCCGCGATCGGCAAAGGCGGTGCGCGGGTCGGCGATCTCGTCCGGACGCTCGAGCGCGATTTCCCGGCCGACAAGATCCACGAGGCCATGCGGCGGCTGCTCGACCGGCACTATGTGGAGCGCGCCGCGCCATCCACCGATGGCGTCGCGGCCGCCTATTGGGCGAGCATCGGCCTGCCGCCGGCGACCGCGGCGGACGTTCTCAAGGCTTGCCGCGTGCGCATCGAGGCAATCGACGTGAAGGGCGCCAAGGAGCTCGGCGCCGCGCTCACTCGGCTCGGCGTGCGCGTCGTCAAGGGTGCGGCCGACCTAACGGTCACGATGGTCAACGAATATCTCGAAGGAGGTCTCGCCGAGATCAACCAGCGTCACCTCGCGAGCCGCAAGCCCTGGGTGCTCGTCCAACCATCGGGTATTTTTCCACTGGTCGGGCCGGTCTTTCGGCCGGGCGAAGGCCCGTGCTGGCGATGCCTGTACAACCGCATGATCCGCAACCGGGAGATCAAGGGATTTCTCGAGCGCGGGCAGGCGCGCGCCGTCGCGGTCTCGGCGCTCGCCAGGACCCCGATGGGACAAAGCGGGATCCAGCTTGCCGCGACCGAGATCGCCAAAGCGATCGCCACCGGTTTCCGCACGGATCTCTCGCAAAACGTCATCAGTCTCGATCTTCTCGGCTCGGCCATCGTGCGACACCACGTCGAGCGGCGCCCGCAATGCTGGGCGTGCGGCGACGAGGGGCTGCGCGATCGCAATCGCCCGCCGACGCCGATCCGGCTCAAGGGCGGCGCCAAGCTCGTCATGACCAGCGGCGGCTACCGCTCGGTCTCCTCGCGCACGACGGTCGAGCGCAACCGCAAGCATGTGAGCCCGCTCACCGGCGTGGTCTCGCGCCTCGAACGCATCGATGTCGATCTGCCGCTCAACACCAACTTCTACGCCGGGCACAATTTTTCCGCGCCGGCCGAGTCGGTCGACGAGCTGCGACAAGGGCTGAAAGGCGGCAGCTACGGCAAGGGCAGCACCGCCGAGCAGGGCGAAGCGAGCGCGCTGATGGAGGCGATCGAGCGCTACTCGGGAATATTCCAGGGCGACGAGATCGCGGTGACGCGGACCTTCGCGGATTTTCCGCAAGGCGATGCCATCCTGCCCAACGACGTGCTCCTGGTCAGCGACGCGCAGCACCGGCGCCACCTCGCCGCGCCGGTAGGGGAGCAGCAGGAGGAGACGCCGACGCCCCCGCCGTTCAACCCGAAGCTCGAGACCGAATGGTCGCCGGTCTGGTCGCTGCGTGACGACAAATTCCGCTATCTGCCGACGAGCCTCCTCTATTTCTTCCATCGCGGCGGCGCCGATCAAAACCACATTCCGGCGGACTCGAACGGCTGCGCGGCCGGCAACACGCTCGAGGAAGCGATCGTCCAGGGCTTCCTCGAGCTGGTAGAACGCGATTCATATGCAATCTGGTGGTACAACCGCGTGCAGCGCCCGGAGGTCGACCTCGCGGCGTTCACGGATTCCTATATTCACGACCTGAAAATGCAGCTTGCCGCCACCGGGCGCCGCGTCTGGGCGCTGGACATCACCAACGATCTCGGCGTCGCGAGCTACGTGGCGATGTCGCATTCCGAAAAGGACGGGCAGGACTTCATCGAGTATGGCTCCGGCGCGCATTTCGATCCGCGCATCGCGATGCTGCGCGCGCTCACCGAGCTCAACCAGTTCCTCTCGATCGGCCTCATGGGCGGCCGCGACGCGCCCGCCGAGGAAGGTCCATTTCAGCTGCGCGATCATGCCTATCTGCTTCCGAGCGGCAGTCCCCCGGTGCGGCCGAGTCTCAGCCCGAAGTTCGGGGAGCTCGACACCCGCGAGCAGGCCGAGGCCTGCGTCGAGATTGCCAAGCGCGCGGGGCTCGATTTCCTCGTGCTCGACCAGACACGGCCCGACATCGCGGTTCCGGTCGTGCGTGTCATCGTCCCGGGCCTGCGACATTTCTATCGGCGGTTTGCGCCCGGCCGGCTCTACGACGTGCCGGTCAAGCTTGGATGGCTCGAGCGACCGGTGCCGGAGCGCGAGCTCAATCCGCTGCATCCGCGCACGTGAGGCGGTCCACCTTGTCCGGCCCCGCGAGACGGTCCGCGACGCTCTCGGCACAGCTCATCGACGGCGCAACGCTCGACGTGGACGAGCGCGGCGATGTCGTGGCCCGCATCGAGGGCTATTCGCTGCGTCTCGGACGACTGAGTGCCGGCGCGGCGAAGCGAGCGCGTGCGTTTCCCGCCGGACTGCCGCTCACTTCATTTGCGTCCGGCCGCGGCACGGCCAAGGAAATCGCCCTGCTGGTCCGCCGATTGGCGGAGAGCGGCCTCATCGAATACCGCGTCGCGCGCGGTCAGCAAGAGCAAGCCGTCATCGAGCCGCAGGTCCCCGACTATTGGCCGCATGTCCCGAAGCTGCGCGATGCCGATACGCTGGTGCTGTCGCGCTTCGCCTATCTGCGGCGGCGGGGCAGCGAGATGGTGCTCGAATCGCCCCGCGCCGGCGCGCTGTTTCGCATCGGCGACGCGCGGATCGCGGCCGCCCTCGCGCTGCTCGCAACGCCACGGCAGGTCAAATGGCTGCGCCGGCAGGCAGGATTTCCCGATATCGAGCTTCTCGCGCTCATGGTCGATTGCCGGATCCTCTTCAAGGTCGACGCGCGCGACCAGGGCCTGCGCGCCACCGAGGGCGATGGCAGCCTCGTCATGTGGGACTTCCACGACTTGCTCTTTCACGCGCGCAGCACTGAGGGACGGCACGCCAACCCGGTCGGGGGCGTCTATCCGCACGTCGACACGGTGCCAGAACTTCCGCTCGTCCGGCCCGCCTGGCCCGGACCGCGCATCGATCTGCGCACTCTCTTGCCGGCGGATGCGCAGTCGATCCCGGCCGCCGCAAAGTTGCTGCGCGAACGTCATTCGGTGCGCGATTTCGATGCGGCGCGGCCGATCACGCTGAGCGAGCTGTCGCGCTTTCTCGACGCTACGGCACGCATCCAATCGGTTGTGCAGATACCGCTGGGTCCCGAGGACGGCGGCGGGACGGCCGAGTACACGGTGCGGCCCTATCCGGCGGCGGGCGCGGGCTACGAGCTCGAGCTCTATCTCGCGGTCGACGCATGCGACGGGCTTGCCCGCGGGTTCTATCACTATGATGCGAGCGAGCACGCGCTCGTCCCGATCGCGGTGAGTGCGGGCGATCTCGACACCCTGTTTCAGGGCGCCCAGCTCGCCATGGGCGCCGCCGCGCCGCCGCAGGTCGTCGTCACGATCGCGGCGCGCTTCGGCCGCGTATCGTGGAAATACAGCTCGCTCGCCTACGCGCTCATCCTCAAGGATGTCGGCGTGCTGCTGCAGACGCTGTATCTGATCGCGACCGATATAGGACTTGGCGGCTGCGCCATCGGCAGCACCAATATCGAGCTGTTCGCCAAGATGACGAACATCGAATTCCACGTCGAGGGGGCGGTCGGACAATTCGCGCTCGGGCGCCGCGCGGCATCGCTCGAGTCGGCCTGACCCGCGTGAGTGACGCTTCGACCGTCACCACGACCAGCGCCGCCCCGGAACGCCCGTCGTGTCGCCGGCGAAATATCCGACCGTCTTCTTGCTCCGCGGCCCGACCAGGGCGAATACGGCGCCCTGCGGGTCGATGCAGCGCGCAACCCAGCCGCCGGCCTGCAGCGCGACCGGCCCCTCGACGACCTCGCCGCCGCCACTCCTGACGCGTTCGGCTGCCGCGTCGATATCCTCGACCGTGAAGTAGTAAAGCCAGAACGCGACCGGCACCGCTGCGGGCTTCGTCGACATGCCGCCGATCGTGCGCCCTCCGACCGAGAAGAGCTGATAGGCGCCCGTCGGGTCGACGTCGGTGCCGGCGTTGCGCCAGTCGAAAACCTCGCCGTAGAACTTGAGGGCGACGTTGGTATCGGCGGCCAGCAGCTCGTGCCAGCCGATGCTGCCGGGCATCTTCGGGTCCGGCGTCGCGGCTTGGCCTTGAGTCTCGCCGGTGCCGAGCCACTCGATCAACGCGAGGGTTGCGCCCTGCGGGTCGTCGACGATCGCAAATCGACTGATGCCCGGAATGGCGGTCGGCGGCACCTGGATCGTGCCGCCATGGCGCGCGATCCGTGCGACGGCGCTGTCGAGGTCGGCACCGACATAGCCAAGCCAGCGCGGCATCGCGCCGGCTTTGCGCAGGTCCGGCGGCAGCTCCATCAAGCCGGCGGCCGGGGCCTTGCCGCGCGTGAACAGCGTATAGGGCGCGCCGGGCGCCGACGCGTCGCGCGCGCCCCAGCCCACCACGCTCGTATAGAAGGCCTGCGCCTTCGCAACGTCCGAGGTCAGCAGCTCGTGCCAGACGAAATCACCGCGCATGTCAGTCTCGGACGTCGGGCTTGGTCGTCAGCCTTGGGTTATCCGGCCCGCGGGTCGACCCGGGGCGGCAAGACCGGATCGCTGACGCCGGCGAATCCCGCGAGCATCAGCAAGGTCAAGAGCGCGTTCTGCGGCCCGAGATGCGCGTCGGTCGGCTTGTACCATTCGTTGAGCGAATGCTGGCCGCCGCCTTCGCCGCCGCCGCCGATGGTGACGGCCGGAATGCCGAGCGACATGGCGAGGTTCGAATCCGTGCTCGACGCCGCAAACTCGATTGGCGCGCCCGGCGCCAGCGCCGTGACGGCGCGGCGGGCGGCCTCGACGATCGGGGACGCCTGCGGCGTCATCCCGGCCGGGCGGTCGCCGATCAGCTTGATCTCGACCGCGATCCTGTCGGAACGCCAGCGGGCGTTCTCCTGCGCCACCGCCTGTTGCACGATCGCCAGAGCTTTAGCCTCGAGTTGCAGCAGCGCATCGGCGGAGTTCGAGCGCAGGTCGAGCGCCATGCGCGCCTCCTTGGCGATCGCATTGACCGAGGTGCCGCCGCGCACGGTGCCGACCGTGAACGTCGTCTTGGGATCGGACGCGGTCTGCAGGTCGGCAATCGCGGCGATCGCCCGGCCCATGGCATGGATCGGGCTCGGCAGGCCGAAGGCGGAAAAGCTGTGCCCGCCCGGCCCCGAGAAGATCATCTCGTAGCGATGACTTCCGGTCGCCTGGTTGACGATGCGCGTGACCTTGAGCCCGTCGATCGCGACGAAACCGTCGATGTCCGGGTGGTCGCGCAGCAGCGCCCGCACGCCGCGCAGGTTGCCGAGCTCCTCCTCGCCGACGGAGCCGACCCACATGATGTCGCCGACCGTCTTGATCCCGTTGGCGCCTAAGGTGCGCAGAAGCGACAGGATCACGGCGAGGCCGCGCGCGTTGTCGCCGATGCCGGGTCCATGCAAGGTCCCGTCGGCCTCCTTCACGCGCACGTCCGTGCCTTCGGCAAACACGCTGTCGAGATGCGACGCGACGACGAGCCGCGGCCCGCGGCCGCTCCCCGTCCGCAACGCGACCACGTTGCCTTCCGGGTCGATCGCGGCGTTCGCGAGGCCGAGCTCGCGAATCCGCCGCAGGAAATACTCGGCGCGCCGGCGCTCCTTGAACGGCGGCGACGGGATTTCGGCGATCGTGCGCTGCTCGGCCAGCGTCCGCGCCGCGTCCGCCGCGAGCTCGGCGAGCATCTTCACGACCGTCGGGTTCGTCCGCAGGGCGCTGAAAGCTGTCTCGACGCTGGTCGCTGCGGTTTGCTGCATCGATGCTCCTGGCTCACCCCTTCAGCGGCGGATAATCGCGCGAATAGACCGGTTGCGCCAGGAACCACTTCGGATCGTAGGTCCAGAACTGGCTGACCGCGTGGTAGGTCTTGATCGTCTTGTTGACCATCTTGCCGCCGGTTTTCTCGATGCGGCGGATATAGATGTCGCACACGATGTTGTTGTGATCGTCGAAGCTGATCGGGCCGCGCGGCGTGTCGGTGAGCTTGACCGCGCGCATCGCCGCGATCAGGGCCGCCGGATCGTCGGACTTGCCGTCGGTCTTCTCCAGCGCCGCCTCGATCACCTGCCCGTTGATGTAGAAGACGGCCGCATAGGTGCCAATCGCGATGCTCGGCCCGTACTGCTTGCGCATGGCGGCGAGAAAGCGGTGATTAGGCTCGGTGTCGAGGTCGAGCGTGTAGGGGATCGAGTTGATCATCCCGAGCGCCTCGTCGCCATAGGCGCCCATGATGGTGTCGTCCGCGACCGTCGTGCCGCCGAGCAGCGGCGGCTTGAGGCCGAGATCGTGGTAGGCCTTGGTGAATTTCAGCGGATTGGATCCCGTGAAGCCCTGGCAGACCACGTCGCAGTCCTGGATCTGCGCGACGTAGGGCACGTAGTCCGGCGTGATGAGCGGTGCCCACAGCTTCCTGGCGACGCGGCCGCCGCCGTCCTCGAAGACGCGCTGGAAGCCGCCGATCTGCTCGTAGCCGAATGCGAAGTCGTCCGCGGCCGTCACGGCGCGCTTCACCTTCATCTCCTTGATCGCATAGTCGGCGAGCGGGTGGAGGCCCTGCGCCGACGTATAGGAGGTGCGCAGCAGGTAGGGATTGCCGCGCCGCTGCGTCACGTCCTCGGCGCCCGCGAAGGCCAGCGTCGGCGTCTTGTGCTGCGCCAGATAGTCGAGCACCGCGAGCAGCTCGAAGGCCGCGAACGGGCCCATGATGAGATCGACCTTGTCGCGCTCGACCAGCTCGATCGCCTTGGTCTTGGCACCGGCCGGGTTGCCGCCGGTGTCGGCGACGGTCAGCTCGATCGCGCGCCCTCCGAGCTTGGAATCGCGCGACTTGAGATAGGCGACGAAGCCCTCCTCGATGTGGATGCCGCCGGCCGCGAGCGGCCCGGTCTTGACCGTCATGAGGCCGATCTTGAGCGGCGCGTTCTGCGCGACCGCCGGCATGGCGATCGCGGCGGCGCCGGCGGCGCTCGTTTGCAGGAACCTGCGGCGATTGACGCGAATCGGCATCGTACCCTCCCCAAGCTTATTGCATTTTGTCTGTTGCGCTTTATCGCGTGCGCCTTGCCTATTGCGTTCTGCCCCACAGCCGCGCCGAGGCGATGTCGGCGCCCTTGCGCAGCGAATCGAGCTTCGCCCACACCACGTCCTCGGCCACCCATTCGCGGCCCGCGAAGGTGCCGAAGCCGCAGTCGGTCGACGCGATGACGCGCTCGCGCTCGCCGACCGCCGCGACCGTCTCCTCCAGGCGCTTGGCCACCACCTCGGGGTGCTCGACGAAATTGGTCGTGGTGTCGATCACGCCGGCGACCAGCAACAGGTGATCGGGCAGCTTGCGCCGGCGCAGCACCGCGACCTCATGCTGGTGGCGCGGGTTGCCGAACTCGACGCTGAGCGCGCCGACCTTCGCCTGCTCCAACACCGGCAGCACGCTGGCGAACGGGATGTCGTGCGTGTGCGGGCCTTCCCAGTTGCCCCAGCAGCAATGCAGGCGGATCTGTTCGCGCGGCAGGCCTTCGATCGCCGAGTTGATCGCCGCCACGATGGTCTCACAGGCGGTCATGAACTCGGCTTCCGACTTGTCCTGGAAGCCGATGGTGCGATCCATCGCGAGATCGGGTGCGTCGATTTGCAGCACGAAGCCCGCCTTGGTGATGGCGGCGTATTCGTTGCGCATCTCGCGGGCAAGCGCGAATACGTAGTCGCGGTGGCTCGGGTAGTAGGCGTTGATCAGTGTGCTCGCGATGATACCGGGCGAGGGCGCGGTCATGAAGCAGTCGGATGGGCGGCGGCCCGCCGCCTTGGCGTTGCGCGCGAGGCGCTCGACCTCGGCGTCGATCACCGTCGTGTCGCGGTAGTGCACATCGGCGATCGCCTGCGGCGCGTTGAACTGCTTGCCGCGGCGGGGGAAGCGTTCCATCAGCAGCTTGCCGAAGTCGGGAAAGTCCGCCATGTCGCGCGGGCGCGGCCGGTTCGACTGGCCGCCGAAGCCCGACATGCGCTGCGCCACATAGGTCTGGAAGCCGACGCGACCCTGCTCGCCGTCGTTGGCGATGTCGATGCCGATCTCGCGCTGCTTGCCGAACACGAGCGCAACCCGGCGCTCGATCTCGGCATCGAGCTCCGCCACATCGACGCCGTCGCCGAGCTCGGCGCCGATCAGCAGCTCGTTGAGCCGCGCGCCGCGTGGGAGGCTGCCCACATGCGTCACCAACAGCCGCTCGTCGCTCCTGCGCATCGTTCCTCCCGCGCGGCCTCGTGTCCCGGACGCGGTGCAGCGCGAAGCGGTGCACCGCAGAGCCGGGACCCAGTCTTGCCGTCCCGCCTCACGCCACCGTGGAGGGGGATGTCTTCGCCCAATAGTCGCTCGCCGCCTTGGTGGCGGCAAGCTTCTCGGCGTCCTCGTAACCCGGCGCCATCGAGGCGGCGGTGCCCGCCATCACCTGGTGATGGTCGATGTTGAGCAGGCGCAGCCAGCTTTGCTGGCCGAGCGTGAGCCCGATCATGCAGCCGAGCTCGACCAGCTCGGGCTCGCCAAAGTGCTTGTGCATCCGGTTCCAGAACGCGTCGTCGGTCTCGACGCGCCACGTGATCGCCTCGGCGTAAGCGAGCGCCGCCTTCTGCCGCTCGTCGTATCGCGTCGACGACTCGAAATTGATCAGGTCCTTGACGTGGTCCTCGATCAGGGCGCCGCTCGTCGTCGCCTTCACGGAACGCTGGTTGCCGCAGTATTCGCACTGCACCGCGCGCGAGACGTAGAGCCGGCACAGCTCCTTGATCGCGTGGTCGAGCACCCCGGTGCGGTAGAGGTCGCGCCACGAATTGGCGAAGAACCAGAAAGCGGCCGGCACGTGCGCGCGTACCGCCGTGCTTTCCGGCCGCGGCGTGCCCTCGCGCTCGCAGCGCCGCATCTCCTCCTGCATGGCGGCATCCATCTTCTCGATCGGCACGTAGCTGATGCGTTGCTTGGGCATGTGGGTCTCCCGTGGATTTGTCAGGCGACGCAGTCGCGAGCGCCTCATCGCGTGCGGCGTCCTTGTGCCTTGGCGAAAGCCGCGATGCCCTTTTATTCGGTGAGCTGATCGCTTGCGTCAACCCCGCGACCTTGCCCCACGACCTTGCCCCCGAAGGCCATGGGTGGGCAATTCGGCGCGCGTGTGCTGCGTGCCCACCTTGCCGCGCGCGACCCCGACCTCGCGATTGTCCGGCCGCTGTTGCGGTGTGAGATCGACGTCGATCAATATTGCCACGAGCGATCGGGCCGCGAACCGTGGAGCCATGCATCCGCACGGCGTCCGCGTCGCTGTTCGGCGGGCGCTGAGGCGCTGAAGGTTCGTCGCGGCCGGCTCGCCGCGCCGCGATCCCGTCAGTGCGCCGTGCCGAGCACCACGACCACCTCGGTCGGTTCCGGCGGGTGGGGCGCGAGTTGGGTCAGCTTCTCGTCGCTCCAGCCCGCGAGTTTCACGACCTGCCCGGTTTCGGCGCCATCGGTCGGCTCGGCCGGCTCGACCACGTTGAGCCCGTTGCCGTCGAGGAAGAAGGTATGATCGCCGAACACCTCGCTGAGGCGAGCCATCGCGGGATGGTCCTCCGGGATCGGTTGCGCGTCGATTTGACTGAGGGTCCGTTCGACCTGCTCGGAGGTCAATCGCATCGCATGCTCCTGTCGATTGGGCGCGGGTGCGCCGGTTCCGTCGCGTGTCGCAGGGCCTCCCACGGGGGTGGTCGCGTTCGATCGCATCGGCTCGCACGCAGCGTGTCACGTGGGAACGCGGATCGGGGATCAAGGTTGCGACCACATCGCTGCCGCATTTGCGCGGATTCCACGCGTGCTACTGGGTTCGCGTGAGTGGCGCCGCCGCTGCGGTTCCGTGCCGGTCACAGGCCGAGATAGGCTTTGCGGATCTCCGGCATGGCGGCAAGCCTAGTGGGTTCGCCTTCCGTGAACAAACGGCCTTCGGCGATCACATAGGCATAGTCGCTCACCGCGAGCGCGAGATGCACGTTCTGCTCGACCAGCAGGATGGTGAGCCCGGCCTCCTTGAGGCGCTTCAAGGTCATGAACAGCTGGTGGACCACGACCGGCGCGAGGCCGAGGGAGAGCTCGTCGATGATCAGGATGTCGGGATCGGACATGAGGCCGCGCGCGATCGCCACCATCTGCTGCTCGCCGCCCGACAGTGTTCCGGCGCGCTGGTGCTGGCGCTCGGCGAGGCGGGGAAACAGGCTGAACACCTCGTCGCGCCGCGTCGCGAACCTGGCAGCGGCGCGTCGCGAATAGGCACCGAGCTCTAGATTTTCCGCGACCGTCATGGCGGTGAACAGCTGCCGCCCTTCCGGCACCAGCGCAAAGCCGCGCGCCGCCTTGGCGTGCGCGGGCAGGTGCGTCACGTCCTCGCCCTCGAAGGTGACCTTGCCCTTCCACGGCGAAATGCTGCCCGCGACGGCACGCAAGGTCGTGGTCTTGCCGGCGCCGTTCGCGCCGACGATCGCGGTGAGGTGGCCGCGTCCGGCCGCGAGCGAGACGCCCCACAGGATCTGCACCTCGCCGTAGCCGGCTTCCAGGCCTTCGACCGTGAGCAGCGCCTCGGCCATGTCACGCTGCCCCGTGCAGCTCGGCGGCGAGCTTCGGATCGCCCAGATAGGCCTCGATCACCAGCGGGTTCTGCGACACTTCGGCGGGCAGGCCCTCGGCGAGCTTTTCGCCCGAGTTGAGCACGACGATGCGGTCGGACAGGCTCATGATCGCCTGCATCAGGTGCTCGATGATGAGAATGGTCACGCCGCGGTCGCGGATGCGGCGGATGACGCCGATCATGTGTTCGACCTCGGTCGGATTGAGGCCGGCCAGCACCTCGTCGAGCAGGAGCAGCTTGGGCTGCGCCGATAGCGCGCGGGCGAGCTCGAGCCGCTTCTTGCCCCCGATGGTGAGATGCAGCGCGAGCGTATCGGCGCGGTCGGCAAGGCCGGTGATCGCCAGCGCCTCGCGCGCGGCGTCCTGCGCGCGCGCGAGCCCGAGATTCTCGCGGCCGAAGCAGGCGCCGACCTCGCAGTTCTGCAGCACCGTCATCTTGGTGAGCGGCTGCACGATCTGGTGCGTGCGGGCGAGGCCGCGACGCGCGATGTGGTAGGGCTTGTGGCCGGTGATGTCGGCGCCGGCGAACATGATGCGGCCGGTGTCCGGCGCGAAGACGCCGTTGATCAGGTTGAACAGGGTCGACTTGCCGGCGCCGTTCGGCCCGATCAGGCCGAGGATCTCGCCCTCGCGCACCTCGAAGGTGAGATCGCGCACGGCCTGCAGGCCGCCGAAGCGCTTGCTCACCTTGGTGAGCGCGAGGATCGCCGTCATTCCAGCACCCGCTGGCTGCGCGGGAAGCGGGTGTGAACCCAGCCCATCAGGCCGGAGGGGAAGAACAGCACGATGACGAGCAGCAGCGCGCCCGAGATCACGAGCTGAAAGTGCGAGAAGGTGTCGGATACGAGCAGGTAGCCGCGCAGCTCCTCGTAGAGATAGGCGCCGAGCGCGACGCCCGCGACCGTTCCCTGTCCGCCCAGCATCGCGATCACGATCGCCTCGGTCGACAGCGTGAGGTCGAAGGCGTCGGAGGGCTGGATGAAGGCGCTCTTGAAGAAATAGAGCCCGCCCGCGATCGCGGGCAGGAACGCGGATGCGCTGTAGACCAGCGCCTTGTAGAGCGGCGTCGGCACGCCGAGGATCGCGGCCGCATCCTCGTTCTGGCCGATGGCGAGGAGGCCGAGGCCGAATTTCGAGGTCTTGATGGCGTAGCTCAGATAGAGCGAAAGCCCCATCACGGCGACCATGGCGAAATAGATCACCCACAGCGCCTGGCGCGGGCCGCCGAGCGGGGCGAACACCTCGGTCGAGAGGTAGATGCCGGACGAGCCGCCCCACGGATCGAAGTTCGATACGAAGGCCTGCACGGCCTCGACGACGCCGATGGTCGAGAGCGCGAAGAAGGGGCCGCGCAGGCGCAGAATGCCCGCGCCGAAGATGAACGCGAGGATGGTCACGCCGATGCCGGCCGCGAGCAGGCTCAGCGCCAGGGGCCAGTCGTGCGCACTCACCAGCCAGACGCAGATGTACCCGCCGAGCCCGAAGAAGACGATGCTGCCGAAATTGACGTAACCCGCATAGCCGAGCATCAGGTTGAGGTTGCTGGCGAGCGTGATGTAGACGGCGGCGAGGATCAGGCTCTCGCGCATGCCGACGTCGTTGCCGACGACCGGCGTTATCGCGAAGGCCGCGATGACGAGCGCGATGATCCAGAAGAAGGGCCGGCGCAGCATCTACAGCGCCCTTCGCCGGAACGCGAATACACCACCCGGGAAGGCGATCAGCACCAGCACGAACAGCACGAACTCGATCACCAGCGTCCAGCTCACCGGCACGAAGGGCGTGACGATGCCCTCGAGCAGGCCGAGCGCGATGCCACCGAGCAGCGCGCCGAGCGGGTTGCCGAAGCCGCCCAGCACCGTGACGATGAAGCTCTTGAGCTGGTAGCCGTCGCCGGTCAGCACGGTGAACGGAAACAGCGTGCCGATCAGCACGCCCGACACGCAGGCGAGCGCAACGCCACAGCCGAACGCGATCGCCAGCACCTGCGTGGTCGGGATGCCGACGAGCTCGGCCGCCTCGCGGTTGTTGGCGACCGCGCGCACCGCCTTGCCGAGCCGGGTGCGCTGCAGGAAGGCGTAGAGGCAGGCCGCGATCACGGCGGCGAGCACGGCCGCGACGATGTGCGCGCCCGGGAACGTGTAGCGCCCGATCGTGATCCCGGGCACCGACACCGAGACATTGAACAGCACGGTGCCCCAGATGCCGGTGCCGATGCCGATCAGCACCAGGTTGACCGCGAAGGTCGACAGCAGGCTCATCAGCGGCGGCCGTCCGATCATGCGATGGACCGCGACCGAGTAGAGCGCGACGCCGACGACGAAGCCGCCGATCAGCACCGGCGGCAAGGTCAGGTAAGGCGAGATGCCGAACGCGCTGGTGATGAGATAGAGCGCGAACATGCCGGCGACGATCATCGTGCCGTGCGTGAGGTTGATCACGTCCATCACGCCCCAGATGAGCGTGAGGCCCATGGCGGCGAGCCCGTAGACGAGCCCGACCAGCAGGCCGTCGACGATCGAAGCGAAGATGCCGAGCATGCGGAGGTCGCGGCTGTCGGAGGAGGGGACCGGCGGCGGACGCCGCCGGTCAATGAGCCGATCGATGACCGATCAGTGCGCGGCGGCCGGGATCGGGAAAAGCAGGTCGGCGGACTTCGCCTCGAGCGGCCACACCACCTGACGCTGCAGCTTGCCGTTCACCATCTGCCACTGCGCGAGCACCATCTTGTGCGCGGTCTGCAGCCCGTGGTGGCCCGGGTCGGTCGCGACCTTGTACTGGCCGAAGAAGGTCGTGACCTCCATCTTGTTGAGGGCCTCCGCGACCTTGTCGGGATCGATCGATTGGGCCTGCTCGATCGCGTGCTGCAGCAGCAGGCCGGCGACGTAGCCGGAGGCCGAATGGTAGTCCGCGTCGAGCTTGAACTGGTCATGGAAGCGCTTGGAGAACTCGGCCGCGGTCGGTCCGAACTGCGGCGTGTAGCTCTCCTGGATCTCCCACTGCGACGGCGTCGAGATGCCGAGCGCCGGCGGGCCGAGCTGGGCGAACTTTTCCGATCCCGGCGCGACCAGGATCGAGATCCACTTGAGCCCGGCCTTCTGCTCGTAGAGCTGGCGCGCGAGCGTCGCGCCGTCCGGATAGTGGCCGCCGCCCAGGAAGGCGGTCGCGCCCGACGAGATGATCTTGTTGACGATCGGTCCGAAGTCGGTGGTCGAGGGCGCGTAGGATTCGTTGATCACGACGTCGAGCCCGGCCTTCTTGGCTTGCGCGATCGCGGCCGCGAGCACCGCCTTGGAGAACGGATCGTCGGAGTAGAC
>Ga0209006_10001947_pt1 | contig 18737 bp, 15 predicted proteins | sample JacPin_JW_Ref_O2_FD_188567 | JGI IMG/M metagenome (GOLD analysis project Ga0209006, IMG submission 188567) | Forest soil microbial communities from Algoma, Ontario, Canada - Jack Pine, Ontario site 1_JW_Ref_O2 (SPAdes) (version 2) | ecosystem: Environmental > Terrestrial > Soil > Boreal...
AAGGGCTAGCTCAATAAGGATCGGATCACAGAGGCTAATCGTGCAGTATTATGGAGAGTGGCGTTCCAATATATTGAGTTCTGCTGCTTGGCCTATAAAATCAAGAACAAGACACAATGATGGATATAGATAAAGATATAAGTCGGGTAAGGCCGGCTTTGCGGCAGAGCCCCCTACCCTTTCAAATTTCTAGTAAATTTTTAGTCAGAGACGAGTGTCATGTATTCTGCTAAATGCAAAATTCGAACATTCGATAATATAGCAAGTGGCCTCGTCAGTCCTTCACTCAATCTTACTTACTATTGTGGATAGCTGATACGAGTATTTGCATGTGTCAAAACTTAAGTCTCCTGCAGGGTTTCGCGATCACTACTTTGTGTAATTTATGCATAGCTCGTTTGGCAATTGTCGCCCACATTCTGGATTTTGACGTCACTGGTAAGAGTCATCATAAGTACTACTTATATTCTATAAAAATCGGCTTGAGTTTTCTAGTGCCCAGGTTTCGCCTGTGACTTCACAACGTTCGATCGTTCGAATTTCAATTGGGTCACTCTACATGGTATTCAGCACCCTCGGCTCCCCACATCTGTTGAGTTTTGTTCCCTAATAAAGTGACACGTTACCACAGAAGCTTACCCTTGATTGATCTCAAGTAATCGACTTATTTGATGTTCGCTATTACATAGTTGTCAAATGTCCACAGCGAATATTCGGAATCTTCAATAGATAACGGAGTTCAGGCGATATATTTACATGGGGACTCTGAGGCATTCGTAGAGGTAAGTTATATAACATTTAGTAATTGAATTAATCTAATAATCTGGGTTAGAAACACATGGTAGACCCTGCATCGGGGACTCGCAATTTTAACAATCCGCATGTTCGGTTCTGATGATCGAAGTCAGGGAGGGTGAAGGTCCAACCTGCCGTTTCGCAGTTGTCATTATCCTATCACACCATCGTGTCCATCGTGAGGCCTTCTACCTTCGTAACGGATAGTGCATTTCCTCAATCGTTTACATGGTAAGCCAACATTAACACGACACATACCTTATTTAACTTCCTTCCAGAGCAAGACCCACTTGGATGTGTAGTAAAGCAGTCGAAGTCTCATGTAAAAGGAAAATCGCTACGCGCGCGAACCATCGCTAGCTGCGATGCACAGTGCCTTGGCGAATCAGGGCAGATCGAACACATAATAACTGCTTTTTTTTTTAAAAAAATTTTCGTACCCTATTATTTAATTCAATTGTACCGCACCCTAAGTTCTTTTTTTTTGGCGTACTTGAAGAAGAAAATAACGAACTAAATTGAAGTAGTTGTTTAAGAGGTATATCGTACCAATTTGCTATAAAAGCCCAGTAGTTCGAGTTACAATCGCTAAAATAATATGAGTAATCCCAGTACCCCTAGCTTGGGATCTAGTTCCACCCTTACTTCCGAAGATAATCTCCTCCCATCTCAGTCGCATACCGATGTCGACCTTTACTCTAGCTCGCCTCTTGCGCAATCTCTCATCGCTTTCTCTTGCCATCCTAATTGTCCTGCCGATTTGGGTTTCTTTGACAACGTAGCTGAAGACAATCAACCGCGCCAACTTGCATTTATGCCCGATACGGCCGATTATTTCGTCGACAACGATGGTCAACCTATTCTGCTGGTTTTTCCTGCCGAACTAGACTTTGAAGGGAAGTATAGTCGTGCAGGATCTTACTTCAATCTATCGACTTCGGTAAGCCAAATATCAACATATTTTTTACTTGGAACTCACGGATATGGAAATATATAGCCAGATATCGTCGATCTGAGGAAAGCTCGCGCCCAATTCGAATTACGTTTACTCAACAATGTCGATTGTCCAGAGATAGCCGTCAGAGCGTCAACCTCCGCATACGAGACTTGCGTTGTTTTATTTTCTGAAGTCGAAACTTATAGAAATGGCTGTAAGTGTTTAATTTTTTGTGTAGGATGATTCTGATGAGACTTACCAGCTTTACCCGCATCTCAACGTCCCTCTGTTACTCCGTTCTGGAGAACGTATGAGGAATCAGGAGGATACTATACACTAGTCGTCCAAACACCGCCTCTTTTCAGCAAGATCCCCAACTTGAAGGATATTCCGGTACCCAAAATCACTCGTCGTCAAGTTGGATGTAAGTACAATTATTAACTGTCCAAGCCGTGCTTAAGAAATTCTCAGTGTCATCTGTGCCTCCCAGCCCGGGTAATGTAATTTCTCATCATATAGTTTGTATTGTTAACGATTTCATGTTTAGCGAAATTAATTGGCAAACAATCTACTACGACGAGTTCTTCGTCTACTTCCCGAGGTTTTTAACATTTCATTTATACTTCAAAGCAATATGCTCATATACTTGTTAGGTATTCATGAGTGGAAACTGGCCGATCTGGCCGATCCCGAAGGCCGCTATTCCAAATTAGCGGCAACTGTCAGGAGGGACACCACGATCAACGTTCCTGACATTCGCGATGGAAATGGGACCCTGATTCATCCGCAATATTATTCTAGCCAGCTCCAACATGGCGCTAAAGTTGTTGTTGAGGTTATGCTTAAACTGTACGTTCATTTATCCTGCTGCTGTTCCATGATTTATGCAACTTGTTCCAGTTGGAACATCCGAGCTCCAGATAAGACTAAACCTGCGATCCCCTCTAAATGGAAGGCTCGTGAAGGCGATGCGAATGGATCACGAAACTACCAGTTAGTTTTAACCAAGATGCAACTTTTACCCGTCGTGGATATCAGCAAAGCTATAATAAGTATACCGATTGCCTCCGATCAAAACCGGAAGTCTACGATCACCACCGATAGCAGCAAAGCTTTGCCCCAAACTCAATCCACAGTCTCACAAGGCAAACGAAAGGCAGTTAATGCTAACCGGAAGGCTGCGAAAAAACGTGTCGTCGATGATCCGTTGGACGAAGGATTTGAAATGGTCGCAGGTGCGTTGTTCGATAATACATACATTCTTGTGTCTCATTACATTATTAGAATAATAATTTACGCTACAATGCAGGTTTGTCAATCTTGTGATGTTAAACATTTTCTTGCTCTTTTCGTTTTGTGCTCTCCACATCTGGTGTTTCTTGTTGTATATGAGTAGATCACTATGTAGTTCGTTCTCATATTATCGTTGTCTTGTACGCACTGCCTATGTCTTGCACTGTCCAGCTAAACTCGTTTAGTTGACAGTAATACTGAACAATCTATCGTCTTTAAATTGTCAAAAAAAAGAAATCAGTTACTCCAGACGACAAACAAAGTGTGAGGCATGTGAGGTGCAAACGCGGACCACTATTTGATCGGTCTTTACAAATTTACGTGGTTTATTAGGAAGCGTTCTTACTTACTACAAATGTCATATGATCTTCCCTAAGATCTCGGAAGCTTTATGCAGTTAAAACTAGCAGAAGAGAGACCATATACCAGTATGTTCGTACAGCGATCGGTCGACACCGTTCAGGGAGTATGTTTACGTGAGTCCGATCTGATCCTTAGCGTCCCACGATCGTAGTGACTTTCGGGTTATATCTTGGTAGTGATTGACGCTGGCGACCTCCCCCTACCCCACCGCCAGCACTATACCTCAATACAGCCGTCATGATCGGAGACAGGTAACACCAGTACCCGTTAACCTTTTCGTCATGGAATTTACTATCGTTTAAAGTGAATAATATGTCTACCATACATTTTTGATTGAATTTCTACTTTCTATAAAGAGAAAACTGACATATATAACAATGCGTGTCGCTTTTCATGTTTAAAATTCGGGTTATTTGCATTTCACATCAAAGTGACTGCAAGATTACACGAATCCGAAAGTGAATCTTAAGTTGTTTTTCGCTCTTGTAAATAAATCGTAACTACTTGCAATACATACGACATGTAGATGGTATACATGACTGTCAGACCAGTTAAGTGAATTTGCTCATACCACGAATAATATTGGATCAATTGATCACAAGCTTACTCATACATGTGATCCAAAAATGGGTAAGTACAATGTACAGTATAGCAATATACGCTTCAAAATGAACAAGAAAACTGCCTTAGTATCGATTCATCTATCGGAGAACGTCGTGAATATTGTTGTACTTCAATAAATTGAAGCGGGTGAAGTTGACGAGATTGTATTTCCCAGGTTTTTCGCGTAATCGGTGTGCATAGCGACGCTGCTGGTAGTGAGCGCACCGAAGGTACAGATACTTTTTTGTACATCGGATTGCTACCAAGTCGACAATTGAAGAACCTCCCTGGTGGGATGTCGGCGTCACATATGTTTGGAATATCATCAACGGTTAGATGATATTTCTTGTTTTCTTCATTGAAGTATGCAACTTGAATTTCGTAAATTAATAGTTGTTACATTAATAGGATCAGAATATACTTACTGAGATGCCATAGCCGTCTGCTATATTTGTCGTGATCACTGGGTAGATTAACACGGACAGTGTAGCATTGTTTAACAAATCGATGCGATCCGTTGATTGGATATGAACTGGAATACAACCGATACTTTACTTTGCGTTTTGCAAGCCTAATTAAATATATACTACTCACTAGGGTGAAATCTTCATGTCACTCGCTTTATGGTAGGTCAACCGTTCATAGTATGCAAATCCCTGGAAACGAAGAGGTCATCTAATGCTCAAGTCGATGTGAATAACTACACTTACGTCTGCAACCTTACGACGTCCCCAATTCATACCATCAGTCCAACGTCTGATACCATTCGTCCGTGGTACGTTTGACGGTCGTTCTTCCCATACGTATACATCTCCTGATTCAATGGCCGTACACTCTTCTTGGGTTGGGCGAGTCGATACGAGGGTTAAAGAACCGTTTACTATGGCATTTAACAATCGATAAGCGTCCTCCGTCGAGCGGATCCTCGTATTCTTCAAAGTCGGCTGTGTCATGGAAAAGCCCCCCAAAAAAATAAAAGGAAGGATAAGATGGAGGCGCAACGTGCGACATGATGAAGCCACGAGATGGCTACAAATAAGGTCTTTCAGTTAACGAACAGATATTGGGGATAAGGGCTTACTGATATTTATCGCTATCAAATTTACTCTCCACTTCTTAGCTGTATACCATTTCACTGTGCTTCGTATAACTGTAATGAAAAAAAAAACAGCAGCCATAATTCAAAGTGGAATAGACTTAACTTCCCTCTATTCCACGACAAGACGTGTCATCCGGACGATCCAAAAGTCCTGACTACTGGCCGCGATACCGGAAAGATTCCTGTACATTTACCACTTCTATTAATTTAATTCATCTCTTCCGTATATCATCTAGGTTTAAATGCCAATCATCAGTCCAAGACACAACGAAGCAACAGTACAAGATTTTTACCTCAACGTCAAAGTCCGTAACCAGCATGCCCTATGTTTAAAAAAACTCATCGATACTGGTGTGCAAATTTGTATCAAAATAATCATACTAGACACTCACCGCGTTCCATATGAACAGCCTGTCCGTGTAAAGCAGAAATTATTAGAGCAACCGTCTACATAAAATATGGAATCAACGTTGTGATATCCATCCTCAAACATATTGCTTTACATCGTCTACAACACCTTCAAGGTTGGTTAATGAATCATTCTGAAGTTCAAGTAGGTTTACTGCCACAAAAATTGATAATTAGGAGACACACCGAGGAAAAAAAAAAAAGCCGGTTCGACAGCTTCAACATGGGATAGAGGATATAACCTGGTGATCAGCCGGTGTCGAATCTATCCCAATGAATGCGACCACCTGGTTATAATAACAGATAAGTACATCTTTACCACTGATAATAATAAAAGACATGCTCACAAGCATAATCGCAGCTTCCGTGTACGGCGATGAATCGGCAACTCGGTGTTTCCTACTATCGGAACTGATCGTCACGAATTTATTGAAGTCATGTCGATTCGCATACCAGCGATCAATACGAATAAAACGATTCAATAACTAATTCTCCTGCGATCACTCTCGTTCAATTATGAAAATAATGATGCTCACCGACTTTGTTCAAAGAGGGATCTGTGTTGCTACCACTCGACCATGGCAGTACAGTACGATATGGTATACTTCGCAACACCTGATGACTACGATGATTCTTCATCATTTGACTAACAAATCCACTCACCATTTATTATAGATAACGATATACTCAATCGTCGGTAAAACACCAGTCTTTTCCTGTGATAATAGTCAAAAACTGAAATTATGATGAAATTCACGATTATTCAATTGCTAGGAGTCTCACCTCAATGTAAAAGTAAGTTGCATCATTTGACATCTTGAAAAGGTGGCGAATGTGAAACGATTTCGAGAGTATATTGGAATCTAGATCATTCTGAAATCTCAACAAACAGTTATACGATATTCAAAGCAGAATATTTACCTGGAACTATTAATTGAAGTGGTAAGCCGATGATACGTTTAAGTCAGATAACCGTGAACTAACAATTACCAAACCCGATACAACTACTCCGTATCAACTATCACCTTATGAAATCATATTTCATAGTATGCAACATTTTCCTCGCATGTTTGACATCCACAACAAGATGAATAAATCCAGGTACGCTAATATACTACTCTGCAAGATATTTGAACTGATATCATATGACTCTGTCCACCATCAAGCTCTTATATCTCCCTTACATTAACTTCGACATACACTCGGGCCTACGACAGTGTGCCGTTTGATGCGTTTCGTATTCCTCCATGCATCGCTATCATCTGTGTATTCGTCCTCATGTACTCTTTTTCGGTTCGTCAACATGTTTAAGGAGGCCGCTGCAGGAGGTAAAACACGAGCACGTCAGTCTTTAGAACTAAAATTCCATGACATGCTTACATGGTCTTGAGGAAAGCGCGATGCTATGACTTGCTGTGTTGTACGTGGACTGCTCGATTGCGTCTAACCGTTGTACCTGTCTTGACTGCTCTTTCTGAAGCCGTTGAACTTGGGAGCTCTGGTCTATTTGTATATTGTCTGGCAGCTGGTAGGGTTCCGAGGGAATGTTGGCTCGAATGAGTGAGTCGAGAGCGTCCTTGGATTCGGAGTTCGTGCCATACTGAACAATAGTTTTGAGCCTCAGAATATCTAGGCGCCGGAATTCTGCCCGGGATTCCTGAGATGGACGTGTTGTGAGGCGGGCGAAGCTGAAAGGTCGGAGGATGTGAAGGCCGTCGAGAGACCTGGCGCGTGATAGCATCACATATGGTGCTTCTGTTCCTCGACATCCCTCCAAGTCAACGGTGACCTTTTCCAAGCTCTGTCCTTGAGCTTTATGGCAAGTCATAGCGAACGCGGGCACAATCGGAAGTTGAGTCCTCTCTATCTTGCATCTCCTCTTGGAATGTGGGTGTACAAAACTCATGACGGTTCGGTCAGGTAGGATTGGGGCAAGTTTATCTCCTAGCCCTGGCATTGGTTCCCCATCCATGTTAGGAACATGGACTACACAGGACTGAGCGATTCGCTCTCCTTGTTTATTGAGGGTGTATCGAATGTTAGCGAGTATACCGATGCTACCATTCACGACTCCGTTTGCAACATCGAAGTTTTGCGTTATCATAACGGGCATGCCTATCACTAGCGGTATCCTTCCTAACCTTTGATTCGTGTCTCTCGTTGACAAACTGCGCAGATGCTGATTCAAATCATTATCATCAATCACCTGTCCATTTCGACGGTCAGTTGCGTGGTACCAATGTAGATGTTGACCGGTGCGTGCTGCAAAAGCTTTTGCACCCTTTTCATTCAACTTATCCTTGATAGCATTTTCACTGACAATAATAGGTGCCTTGCGCATTTTTTCATCCATCCAATCGGGTTGGTTAACCGTAATCAACCGCGTTTGAAGCAATTGATAGTCTGAGTAAGTGCATTCGCCACGTCTCAAACGTGAAAGTAATTCAACAAATGGTTCATTAACAGCTCCCTGTTGACGTTTAATTTCATGGAGTACCACGACGGTTTGTACTGATAACCATAACAATTTGCCAAACGCATTATTCTCACTACTTTTAGTTGCAGATCTGAACGTTGAATCTCGAATGTGAGAATAAAGTTTCGTTTCACCGACCGGAGGAAGTTGCGCAAAATCGCCTGCGAATATGACATTGACGCCTCCGAAAGGTACGTTGTTTCGCGATTTTGCTTCGTTCAATGCGTTGCTGATATCACACATTAATTGGCAACCAATCATGGACACTTCATCAATAATGAGATAGTCAACACCTTCCCACATCGCTACAAGATCTCTATTCGTATGTAACGCATTCGATTTATCTTTCTTTTTAGCCCGTTGAGACAATGACAGGGCGGAATGAAGGGTCAAGCCTTTAATATTGCGTGCAGCGACACCCGTAAACGCACATAATCGGATACGACGTGCCTGGCCACGCCGGGTGAAGAAATCAGAAAGAGCATCTATTACGCGTGATTTACCCGTACCACCGGGTCCACTCAAAAACATTCTTAACTGCTCAGGTCGGTCTTCCTTACTGTGTTCGGCGATAATTCTGAATGCCCTGCTTTGCTCGTTATTCAGAGTCCACTGCGCGGCTACGTTTTCGATATCAACGACGACATCCATTTCGGCATGTCCAATGTGCTGGTAATACTCAGGCTGAATAGTTGGTGCAGATGATATCGCCTCTCGTAGGGCATAGCCATTTGAGTACGTAGCACAATGAGTATTCATGTTATCCGATACATTTATGAGTGGATCTTGAGTGGTAGGTTTTGATTTTTTCTTCAATACATCACGCCTTAACTCATATTCATGTGTCCATCGGTCTTCATCATATTGATCATGTACTAGGTCGACGGCACTGGTTTCCTGCGCAGATGAAGTTGATTGAATTAGATCGTTATGAGGAGCCATATACATGCCGCTGGCTTCTGCATACTCAAGGCAATGTAAGACATCGAGGCTCTCCTTCTCTTTTTTATGTGAGTGACAATCATGAATTTCGAGCAAGTGATTAAGTATATCGCTTTCAGTACAGTCTACATTAGCAAAGTCATCGTCAATATGGGATCTGCCTTTGCTCCGCGATGGAAGTGAATTACGGTGAGCATTATTGAATCGCTGTGCAAAATGATCATCTCGGCTATCTCGACACTCATGAAGTACTTGCATGTTGTTCATTTTAGCGATATATTCCGATGAGCAAATTTGAAGAAACTGAACGTAAGAATCTTCCCATGATTGGGATTCAGAACGTAAGTCTGATACTGATCTCCAGGGTTTAAATAAAATCAACATCAGCCTACAAAAACGTGCGTAAGTCTGTTCGCGATCACGCCTCGGGAGACCGGGTCCGATTGGAACAGGAACCGATCGGTTATGAGGGTGTGTAACATAAATCAAATGAGTTTCCGATTGATCATGATTAGGGAAGAAGCATATTTTAGGACGAACCCGCCTAATCGACGTCAAGACCGTTTCGTCAGCTATGCAATCATCGGTGTTATTGTCATTAACACCTTCAAATACGATATCACTGTCAGACACGGTATCGTCATCATCATCCCCGGCCATGTCAATAGTTTTAGACCTCACAGATTTCTTTGTTACTTTTTTAGTACGTGCAATAAAATCCCATACGGATATACCATCAAGCTGATGACCTCGTAGACGATAATCGGTTACAGGATCAACCGACGCATGTAATTTTCCATTTTCATCGAGTGATATAGCAATTTCTGATTTATCTACAATTTGCGTCTGGAAATTAGAAGCTCCTTCATTTGCGAGATTATCGGCGAATGAATCCTCATTCATGTTATGGACATCCTCATATAAGTCAGACTCGACTATACCTTGTTCAGTACACGAATCGTCGTGAGTTCGATCACACACATTTGAAGTTGATGTTGAAGTCAGATAACATTCAGGACTAGGACGTTCGATTTCGATGTATCGCTCAAATGATGTCCAGTACAAGGGTCGGAAGGTATGACTTGTAAAATGATCTTCCAAATCCATAAGGTAAGATGCTACTTGCTGTGCCGAAAGTTCCTGATGAGACACCAACGCATAAGCGCATTTTTGTAGCATCCGTTTCGCACGCAAAGTCTTCTCGCTCTCATGGGGATGGTACTGTTCAAGTTTATTAATTGCTAATTCTAATGCGGCGTAAGCAACATGTGTCTTCAGCTGAGATTTAGTGATATAGTCAGTAATATAATATAAAATAGCTTTAGCCGACGCCCCAGACCCGATAAACTTAATATCCATGTTGCAGCGAATCGCTTCAAGTATCGATGCGTTGAAATTATTAACCAGGCCATCCAGGCAACGAAGAGATATCTCACCCGTTTCCGGATTGACTGTACTATTTTCGCGCCGATTTTCTTCATACATATCAAACCTACATAATCGGGGACCTTTACCAGTGTAATATTTATAGCAAGTTGTGGAGTGCGTATGATATTGGCAGGCTTTTGTCAGTAAGTGCATATCTTTTTGTCTCATATTCATCTGATCTTCATTATTAGAGTCTGTAACGTTTATGCCACGGACAGCGCAAGGATGAAAACGTGAAGACGGTGTGATGAAGTTTGTTCCCGGATCATTTGGGATCTCGTTAGAGATGATATCTTCGAGATAAAAAAGTAATCTATCTTTGAAACTTGAATCAGATATTAATTTTTCTTTGATCTCGTTGGGATTTAGTCCACCGTGAAGCCAGATTAACATATGACAATGGAGACTGCCTCTACCTTGAGCTTCAACGCACCCATAATATGCCTTACATAGTCCAAAAATACCACCTTCGAGGTCCTGGAACTTAGGATCATACCCAACTAAACATGAAAGAAAAGCTTTCATATAGATATTAAAAAATTTAGCAGTGATAGCGGGATTCTTAGCTACTAGAATTGATTGTTTCCAATAATCCGGAACTTGTTCTGGAAGGATACTATCGATATCGATGTCCTCACCGGATAACACTTTGAGTATTGGATTATATACATCGGCAGGATTTATGGTAATGTAGAAGCTCGGAAGACCCTGATCGATCATGAGTCCTCGAATCTCATTTCGCATATGAACGCGCGCTGCAGCGGAGCCATCAACATAACCAGTAATTGCATTTACCTGTTGCATCAAATCTGCTATCTTCCTCTCGTCGTCAGACCAAGTCTCATTTTTTAGTTCACCTTTCCTTGTTTTTTCTGCGACAACATGAATCGTTTCAGCCGACACAGAAGCAAATTGTTCGGCCATCCAATTGAAATTGGTTTTCTCAGTTTTCAACTTAGTTTGCAGAAGCATAGTACGTCTCTGCAATATATTAAAAGCTAAAAAAATGAACGTCGGATGTTCTTGAAAACGTCGATCAGAAAGATGCAGCAGATGTTTGACATGCCTTTTCATTGACAATTTTACAGCTCGTTTTCTATCATCAAACCCACCAATTCCATAAGGGAATAAGGTCGGATACATGAGAGGGAAAAGGTTAGGATTGTCAAACTCATTCACTGGGGAAGGTTCACGAGGAATTTGTAGGTAACCGCCACCCATCTTGACATGTCGCATTGCGGCGGCTCGTAATTCATTCGATGGAGCAGAACTATCTATGTTGGAAATTACCACATTTTGCCAAGGACATTCGGTATTGTCAACTGGTAATGTATCGGGGATAAGAGTATCCAAACCATCGTATCGCGAAGTGCGAGCCTCATGTGCAATATTCGGGGATAGTAGTTCTATGTTGTAAGGCGGTATGCAGCACTCATCCATCTCCCGAAGTACATTTTCATTAATTTCTATATCTTTGTACAACCTGTTATGGTCTCGAAGCCATATTAATGCCCTACGAATCTTTGTAGGTCTCACTACAAGTGGTTTAGCGTGTTCTTTCAACCATCGCTCGTCAGGAATTTTCGAGCCCACAAATAGTACACATATGGGAGATACAATTTCTTCCATAGCGGGCGGCAACTTCTGAGCTATCGCAGATGGATCCTGGGGATAAACTATAACATGACCCTTGAATCCACGTTGAGATGTCTCAAGTTCCAGTTGAGAGCCATCCTCTTTAAGTTTAATAATGTAGCATGTTGCGCGGCACCGTGCAATGACAGACTGTTCTACAACTGTAAGGTCTGCTAATTCATCAGGAATATCACCTAGATACAAACGATTCGCAAGAGATAGTGCAGGCAACTTATTATTTTTAATAGATGAATAGCAATGATTACAAAAAGAATATAAAGTCAAACCTGTGTCAGGATCAGATTGAACTCCATGAAGATCTACAAGAATATCAGAAGGATGATGTTGTAATGATAGTATAGGTGGAGCATACCGAGGATCGCTATCAAGCCAACGTTCAGATGGTACGCGTCCAATATCAGCACCTGCAGTATCGGGTCTATCTAATATGTGCTCGTCGAATTCTTCATTACTGAGAATCGTGCGTTCTGACAACAGTTTATTTTCAGAACACGAAGCGCACGTAAATGATCGCAATGATGAAGAAGACGTACATTCGCGAAAGCGTTTAATGCACGAATCCTTCAATGATTGTGAACTGCAATGATCATGATCGGGCCATTTCGTAGCTAACTCTGCTAACTTTGCATTATAATCAGTACGTTTAGCAACCAATTCAGAATACGAAAAACGGACAGTTTTTCCTTTCGAAAGCCTTTTGATGTGAGATTTTATAAGACTACGAAGGTTATGGAGAGTAGCAGTTGGCGGAATGGCGAATGGTAAATGGGATACTCGAGCACCTAGGTAACGTTTAAGTTGTTTCAAACTGGGACCGTTCTTTCGTACCATCTGAGACATGGTATAAATATCAAAAGAATCATTACTTATCGATGACCCAAGCCATTCTTTTAGAAAATCAGAACAAGCGGGTGGGGTAGCAGCTTCAAGATTTTCGTTCTGTGAGCACCCTGAAGAAGCTAGATGGTCGATAATCAATTTACGAAGATCGTCCCTTGTACAGCGGCGGGAAGGCATGTGGATACCATGTGAGACGCACCGGTAGTGTAATTGCGTGAGACTAAGGCGGTCGAAGTTATCAAAATATTGATGAATTGGGATCAGATCAAAGGGAATGTCCCGCAAAATAGTCGCTTCCTTCATAAACTTATCTTGCACATTAAAACGAACATTGCTATCCCTTGCATGAAAAGGTATAGATAACGAACCGGCGACTTGGAGAAGACAATCCGTCGGTAAGTCCGTCGATGAAACAGATGACAAAATATCATATATTTCATGTTTCATACTGTTAGGTGAAGTACACGTATCAGCAATACATTTACAAGCAATGCTCTTACTGGAGTGTTCAGATAATTCCATACAAGACGCCGATATGAAATGTTCAATGAGGAGACTTCGACACCGACGTGTATTGAATGAGGAATCCAGGATACCATGCATCGACATAAGGCGCTTCAAGTTCGATAAGTTTCCGGTAAAGATGGAGGTGCGTACGCCAGTACGGTCATGTATTGTGAAATTAGATCGGAGCAAGGAGACAGAACCAGAACTATTCGAGGGGATATTGACATTTATCATCGGGTTGACTTCGTCATCAACATTCATAGTTTCAAAGTTACAAGACATGGTTTATAATGACAACAAGGAAGACGCTGAATGAGAGACATCAAAAAGAGATATAACTGAAATCAGATAATTACATACCTGTATCTAGGCGCAACAGCGGCGAGAGAGCAGAGTGAAGGGGAGGGAAAGAGGTGAGGGCAAGGGGAAGAAGTGCGAGGGGGAAACTCACACCTTCCATCAGATATAAGTCGGATAAAGCCGGTATCAGATGTTATACAAAGCTCTAGAGCGGTGTATATGAGAAAATACTTCCAATTATGAGGAACTACACAGCCTTACAAGATCCGTGTAAGATCCAGCGAAACTTTTGCAGTTTCGTCCCTAAGACCCATCTACCCTAAAGGGTAGTGGGAATGATGGTCAATAGTGCTGCGACGAAGGGTTACTATATATAGGATGCCGCCGTGCCGGGATATATTAAATGTGCCTGCAACGAAGACCCAACACCGATCGTATTGCGCAATGCAAGGGTACCACGCATGGCATGCATATCTCGTTCCATTTCCCGTGCGAGGGCGGCACGGAATTTTTTCTGGTGAATCCATATCCTGCTTACGCTAAGATCATTACTCACTGTTCATGACTTTAATACCATGGAGATCGTTCAGTTCATCCCAAGTTTCAGTTCTTATCAAGGGTCCCTGCTGACTTTTATGGTGATATATGGTCTCTGTCATCGCCGGTCGAGTACTGAGTAACTGGTCACCAACTGACAGTACCAGTGATCTCGCTGATTTCGCTGACAACTGCACGACATGACCCTCGTAACCTTCGCATTCTTGGAACCACCCCTTGATCCCGTTGCTGGGCCAAGTCTGTATTTCAAGCAAGGCGACTGCGTCTCGAATCTTCAGCTGTGCTCTCCTCTCAGTGCTGGTCACTTCCACAACATCTCTCAATCGAAATCATAACCTACTTGAGTTCCATTACACCATGGTTTATATCTCGTCCATATTTGTCACGATCGCTTTAACTGTCGCCTCCGCCCTTGCTATTCCCGTGTACGTGTGCTTAATGATCAACTGCTTTCTGATAAACTTATTATCATAATTCACTCACCAGAGGAGGTCATGGGGTTGGTTTCACTCTCCTTGAATGCATCGGTCATTGCTGAATATTTCCAACCTGTTCTTAGGGAGGCGGCTTCGGTATGCACGGTGGTGGTGGTGGTATGATGCCTCATGGCGGCGGCGGGCATCATGCAGGCGGAGTGAGTTCGACTCTCCTTGAATCCCTAAATCTCATGCTCACCTATTCTACTAGCCTCCTGGAATGCAGGGCGGTGGATTCATGCGTGGCGGAATGGTATGTCCGACTGTCTTTGGATGCGGTGAACCCTATCGCTGAATATTGCCAACCTATTCCACAGGGCCCGGGTGCTGGAGGACATAGGCATGGAGGGCCTAGGATTGTGTGTTCAACCCTCCTTGATCGTTTGGGTGGTACCCCCTAATGCCAATCTATTCTACAGGGTGCAATGATGCAAGGTGCAAGCCAAATGGCGCCTCCTCAACCTCCCCAAGATCAAGGTCCTCCGCCTGATCCGTCTGCAACTCAGTAGATGACTCTGTAGCGAGAGGCTACTCTTCGGACAGTGCATCCTCGAAACCAATTGGGGGAGTCATTCACTCGGTTCTCATGGAAGGCCAGGGTCGATACTTGATGTTAGTGGAGTTTCTTGTTCATCAATCACGTCGGTTGTATGTACATATATGTGTGATATGCTGATTGTGAGATGGAAGCTACGTTATATTTATATATCTTGCCTTGCGACCCCTCCCTTACTGTCAGAACATCCTTAACTATTGAAGAAGTTGACGTGTCGTGATGGTCGTACGAACGCACCTGACAAATCTTTGCAGGCGTTGTCATGGTAGAAAACGAGACGGGGCAACCCTTTCGATATCATCGACCGTCAGTTCAACCGTTTTTGGAAAATAGAGCTGATGCTGAATAGTGAAGGAAAGTTCAAGACCGTCGATAACACGCTCTGTCCTGATCCAGGGCAAAGACGGTTTGTCGAAGTATCCAAACTGACAAGGCATTCGCGTTGGATGAATTGTCGGACGTCCTCGAAGCTATCGGGAGATGTCTTGGTCTTTAAAATAATAATCTTGCGTACATACCTCGAGTTTTTGTAATTTCAGTACACTCCTTTGCACTGACGGAATATCCCTAGCTCCAATGAACATTGTAGAGGATTGACTCTTCAAGCTTCAAGCGGGATAGGTCAGTCACGTCAGGAAAAAGGACTCTGATCATGGAATTGAAGAAAAATACGGATTAGTTCGTTTCTGCATGCCTCCTGGACCAAATATCTGGTTCACTGACAGATAATTCGGTTGGAGATGTCGCTGCTGGCTGTGTAGTGCCAGGTTCAGGAATATTCTCTCCCAAGGGTGGCTGACTGTAGACGGTGGGTTCGATTCCTATTGAGAATGTGCTCCGCAATGGCAGGAAGGACTTGTCTGTGTCAGCACGTGATATTGCAAAGGAAAAATCACTCGCTCACCAATACAATCTGTGAGAACACTAATCGTGAAGACCATGCTGGACGCACAGTGAGGGCAATAACCAGAGGAGAGCCTAAAGACCGTGAAATGGATATCGTGACAAGACGGTCCATTTCTGGAACCCACCAACTGGCGGAAAGTCGCCGAAGACAATATTGCCAGATGGACCACAAGCGTGCAAGGCACTTTCACATCTTGCCGCTTTCATGAGAACAACCACTTTGTATGTTGTTCAATGATATCCGACTACCAGACATGGATCCTCTATGGTGATACTGGGAAACTTCGTTGGATCGGTACCTATGCAAGGTATGCTCGAGTTACTATGTCTACCAGGGGTCGTACTATTACTACAGGTGAGCTGTCTGGATATTGAACTATCTGGCACAGCTTGTTGTGATTCACGTTATTCACGTTATTATTACCCACAGTTCAGGGTCATTACCCCAGTTCAGGGAATTACCTAGTAGCCGTGTAACTTTGTACCCCACACTCGATCAATGGTCAATCTCATCCGATATTTCAAGTGGGAACGTTGTGGAAGAAGATGTCGTCACCTTCTTTAGTAACCATCCCCAGACGATTCCTGACGAGGAAGGTGATTCCGCCTGGATGGCCGGCCAGATAAGGATGCTCGACCTGTCTGATAGATATACAGACACTTGGAGGACCGTGAACTTGAATGCGTCGGCAGGGCGCATGCTATATATGGGTGATCGCCGCCATCACCGGTCGCTAACTGACAGTATGACAGTGATCGCTCAGATTTACGACGATTTAAGCACTCTTAGTAGTGGCCATGGACCTTTAGCATCGCCATCCTTCGTATTCATGGCACCCATTCCTATTCATGGCACTCAATCCTGATCCTGTTGCTGGGCGAATTCTGTATTTCAAGCAAGGTGAGCTTGTCTTGAATCTTCAGCTGTGCTCGCCCCTTCTCAGTGCTGGTCACTTCCAAAATCATCTCTCAAAAAATCATAACCCATTTGCATCGCATTCCATCATGGTCTATATCTCACCCACCTTGATCGTTCTCGCTTTATCTGTGGCTTCCGCCCTTGCCACTCCTATGTACGTGCGCCTATGTAATAATCAACTGCTTTCTGATAAACTTACTATCATATTTCACTCACCAGACCAGGAGGTCACTCACGAGCGGTTTGTTTGACTGTCCTTGAATGCATTAGTGCATCTCTGAATATTGTCTGAATATTTCCAACCTATTTTCTAGGGGGGCAGTGGTATGACGTCACACGGTGGCGGTAGTCGTAGTGTGAGTTCGACTCTCTTTGAATGTACTCCCCCAAATCTATTATTTACCTATTCCATCAGGGTGGTGGAAGCCATGGTGGCGGCGGTGTGCGTTTGACTGTCCTTGTATACGGGACCATAATGCTGAATATTACCAAATATTTCTAGGGCGGCAGTCGCGGTGGCGGTGGCGGCGGCGGCGGAATGCATGGTGGTGGCGGGGGTGGAGTACGTTTGAATTTCCTTGAACGCAGTGATCCTGATGCTGAATATTACCCACCTATTTCTAGGGCGGCGGTCGGGGTGGTGGTGGAATGCATGGTGGCGGAGGTGGTCGTGGACTGCGTTTGACTGTCCTTGAATGCTGTGACCCTAATGCTGAATATTATCATTTCTAGGGTGGTGGTGGTGGCGGCGGCAGTCGTGGTGGAAGGCATGGCGGCGGAGGCGGTGGAGTGTGTTTGACTGCCCTTGATTGCAGTGATCCTGGTGCTGATTATTACCCACCTATTTCTAGGGCGGCGGTCACGGTGGTGGAGGTGGAGGTGGAAGAGGTGGAAGTCAAGGTGGCGGAGGTGGTGGTGTGCGTTGGACTGCTCTTGATTGCTGTGTTCCTGGTGCTGACTATTACCTGCCTATTTCTAGGGCGGCGGTCACGGTGGTGGTGGTGGTGGTGGTGGTGGAAGTCGTGGAAGTGGAAGTCGTGGAAGTGGAAGTCGTGGAAGTCATGGTGGCGGAGGTGGTGGAGTGCGTTTGACTGCCCTTGGTTGCAGTGATCCTGGTGCTGATTATTACCCACTTATTTCTAGGGCGGCGGTCACGGTGGTGGCGGAAATATGGTGAGTTCGTCTCTTCTTGAATGTGGTGACCCTAATGTTGAATATTATCCACTCATTTCTAGGGCGGTGGAAATATGGCGAGTTTGACTCTCCTTGAACATGCTCCCCCAACTCTAATACTAACCTATTATCAGAGTGGTGCAGGGCCAACTAGTACAGGGCCTTCTAATCCAGGGCCAAATCAGCAAGGGTCACCTGGGAATTCAGGTCAGTCAAGCGGTGGCGGTGGCAGTGGTGGAAATATGGTGAGTTCGTCTCTCCTTGAATGCGGTGACCCTAATGCTGAATATTAACAACCTATTTCTAGGGCGGCAGTGGTGGTGGGGGCGGTGGAAGTATGGTGAGTTTAACTCGGCTTGAACATGCTCCCCCAACTCTAATACTAACCTATTATCAGCCAACTAGTACAGGGCCTTCCAGTACGGGGCCAAATCAGCAAGGGTCACCTGTTACAGTTACATCAGGGGGGAATTCAGGTCAGTCAACGGTTCACACGAATTAG
>Ga0209006_10001948_pt1 | contig 18733 bp, 25 predicted proteins | sample JacPin_JW_Ref_O2_FD_188567 | JGI IMG/M metagenome (GOLD analysis project Ga0209006, IMG submission 188567) | Forest soil microbial communities from Algoma, Ontario, Canada - Jack Pine, Ontario site 1_JW_Ref_O2 (SPAdes) (version 2) | ecosystem: Environmental > Terrestrial > Soil > Boreal...
GATTTGTTCATGACTAAAGGCAACAAAAGGAAAGTATATATCAACTTGAAAACGTTTGTCATGATACATAAGCAAAAACCGCTTATGTGCAGTATCAGATAAAAAAGTAGACCCTATTCCACCAAGACCATAGGGAAACAGCCATGGAAACATCTGTGGATAAAGATCTGGATTGTTGAAAATAGACTCCATTTCAGAAGAATGACCAATAGCTAATATTTTTCCTTTAGAACGAAGATGTTTGAGTGCAATTCCTTTGAGAGTATTACTTGATAATGTATTCATTTGCTCACCTGTAAGACCATGAACAACAAAAGGACAATCTCCACTTTCTGTACCATCTTCATTTTCATTATCAAACACACTTGTTGACTCTGGATATTTGTTTGTATCTGCTGGACAGTATTCGACAGATACTGGAGGATCATCTTCAGGATAACTAGCAAGATTATCATAAGATATATCTAGATCTGCATAATCAGAATGATTGAGTTTCAACCATTCAAGAGCTTTGGCAACATAGTTTCTTCTTACAAGTAAAGGAGTACGTTCAAAATCCTTTTTTGTTGGTTTACAAGGTCCAGTAAATAATATAGCTAAAACTTCATCTAGATCTTCTAAAGGAGGAGGAAGGGTCTGGTATATTTTAGGAATAGGTGACTGAAATGCTACAACATGGGACATCATTTTTCTCATACCTGAAGCAACCCGAACAAAACAACAGTTATGCCGCACACGAGCAATAAGAATTTTTTCTATAAAACGAAGCTCTGACAACTCTTTTGGAACCTGACCTAACCAAAGTCCATTTGCCAAAGCCAGACGAGGTGTATTTCCTTTCCTCACACTACTTCGACACTGGTTACATATTTTGTCACAGTAATAGTCTAATACAGGACCTTTGAATTCTCGAATTGGGTCTGATACTCGTTTACGTTCTACTCTTGTAATCCCACGAGTTTCAAGAATTCCTAACATACCTTTAACATTTTTTATACTACTTAAATCACTCATAGGGGTTAACTGGCCACAGACTGCACAGCCTGCTTCTTCTAATTTTTCAGGTGCAGAGTCTTGGCAAAAGTCTGATATAACTGTATGTGACAATTGTAAAGACAAAGGAGAAGGAGGAAATGACCATTTATTGTTATCAACTTTGTGAAGATTTTGTGTATAGTTCTTCTTTTGGAAAACAGATTTGGTAGAGTTAGTAGAGAATACACTAACAAAAAGGTTACAACTAAGACAGTTGTGATTCTGAAAGAAAGATACCATTTTGCTCTTTGGAACATGTGAACCAATAGAAATATGATGAATTCGTGCAATACTGAGAATCTTAGAGACTGGAATATGAGGAATAAGATCAGGTAAAGAGAGAGTAGTATAGATAAACCCCTGCTCAATCGGATACGATACAAGACCTGTACTATCAACATGATCAATAAATGAAAAGGTGGATCTCGAATAATCAATAGTGCTATCAGCATTTTGCACAGATGGTAGTATATCCTTTGCTGGAAATATATAAGATCTACCCCCTCCAACAGGATACCCTCTATCATCAGATATTGTGTTCGATTGTGTAATACAAAGACTGTTATAGTGAATATTGGTATAACAATGCAACAGTTTTATAAAAATAGAGAAGAAATACTGGAAAATATAATTATACTTTATATTTGCTATATTATGTATAGTATGTAAGACTACTTCAAAAGCTGAGATATGCAAGGATGATAATATTGTTTGTCTAAGCAAGGCAGCAAAATCGTGACTATATATGAAGCCTCGCTGCAATATTAGAGACAATATCTTACACTTGGAAAATATATGCAATTCAGGAACAAGAAGTATCCAAGTGTATGATATAGATATATGGTACAAGGTGCAAATATCTGCCTCTCCGAACTCTGCATATATAAATCTTATATCAATCAATTGGTCACATAATGGAGAAACAGCACAGATTGGCATATTAGAAGAATATAACAGGCTAATATTGATATTACTCATGCAGGACATAGGCATACATGATGATAGATACCCCCAAACAGGCAAAGATAGATACCCAGGAGAGGGTGGTGATAGATACCCCAGAAAAGGCAGAGATAGATACCCAGGAGAGGGTGGTGTTAAATACCCCACAGAGGGCAAAGATAGATACCCACACAGGGGCAATGGTGTATTCAACAATGAGGACATGTATATTTGAACAGAAGAACCAGATAGGCATAGAGGGTCAATAGAGGTCAAAATATCATTGGATATGATATACCAAAAAGAGCAAAAAGACTCGGCATACGAACAAAATGATGGACAGAAAGGGGACATATAATCAAGGGCATTCGAAGTGACCCAACAGTAGGAGGGGCAAAAATAAGGGGGATATAACATACTTGGGAAAAGATCAGACGTGAAATTCGGGGACGCGTCGCACTTGGAGAAAAGACAAGAAGTAACAATACACTGATTAAGAATGAATGAGCGGATGAAACAGAAAGAGCAGGTGGATACATACATCACGGGAAGTCAAAGACGATAGCGATTCGCCTGGAAAAAGTGAGTCGCTGGTCAATACGACGTCAGTTTTCGTCTGTATCGAATGGATTAAAACTCACCCAACAAGAAAACCATTGGGTGCGGACTGAGTGTTCGGAACGTTCGTATGCATGCAGGACTGCAATTGCGGCGATAAATTGTCACTGAGCAGAACGTCAGATCGTCAGAACTGGTCCACATGCAAATGGACAGGGACTTACACATCTTGGGCAACCCATAACGGACGAGTTATGCACGGAGAACATGTCGTATTCGAAGATGGGACGCACTGCAATGGCAGGGATAGGGAAAGGAGCAGAAGCGCGCAGGAGAAAAGCAGCGAGTAGGTCGTCGAGAGCATGATGTACGATGTCGATTTGATCGATAGGCGATAAGCTGACTTACTATGAAACTATACAGTACCACGTGCACACAAACTTTATTATTTAGATGCTCGCGACTCTCAGGGAGGTTCTCAGAGAGCAGGAGGGCACGACAAATTGTATTTAAGAGAGAAAAGAAAAGGAAAAAAAAAAACTACCGACAAAAAAAGATAAAAAAAGGGACACAGAAAAAGTAACATTCAGGTATCTACAAGGGGAGCCACCGGTACACCCAACAGGACAACGAAGAGGGCATTAGACGAGAGGATCGCAGTCCCATTCAACTGACTGACGTATGTATTCAGACCATACCCGACGGCGACCACGGCGTTCTCGGGCAGGTCCTTTTTGCCGTTCCTGTACAGGGGCAATTCTTTGAGACGCTGGAAGTCTCTCTCCGTGAACATGAACCCCGGGCCTTTATTAGGACGGCCATCGTAGATAGGAACTGAAGTAAAAAAAAAGCCATCAGAATATAACAGAGCATTGCAAAGGAAATAGAATACGTACCTTGATCCTCAAACGAACGTACCGATGGGAAAGGCGAACCAGCTGGTTCCCCGCGGGACGACGAAGCCAAAGGGCTCGACACTGTGAAAAAGAGATTGCTGCTTTTGGAGGGGGAAGACGGGGCACCTATGAAAGAGAAAAAATGATGATGTCAAAAAAAACAGATAAGGAAGGATAGGAACACGTACTATGCGTCTGGGCACGGGCAGCTTTTTTCTTCGTGAAAAAAGAAAATCCGAGGGGCGACATAGCCCCTGCAATGACATGAAAGCCCAATACTTCACCCCACACCGAAGTGTCCCTGCGCATCTCCTGTGCAAAAGGCACAATCGTGACCTTGTGCACAGGATAGCTTGCGTTGGGTGATCCCGAAATGCCTTCCGCAACGAGGAAGCACTCGGTGACGACACCCAACATGATGCCGATAGCGTGCTTCGTCGTTCCTGCGAACGACATGCGCTGGGAAGAATCAGCCGTCAGTATATGCGGAGAAATACGACTGGCGTTAACAAAAGACCCTGCTCTCGTAAAGAGGAGGCCTTGTACGATTATACTAGCATGCGTGTCAGAATAACAAATATCTGATAAGAAAAATATTGAACTCACTCAATGGAAGTGTCTGCAAGTACCTTACACAATGTAGAAAATTGTACGCGGGGCGAGTCATGTCCAGCGTTGTAGGAAAACGGCTGGACGTCACAAAAGCGTCTACAAAAATATTACAATTAGCAAATAGAAAACAAAGTCTGAAAAAAAAAACTCACTTGATCGGCGGGAGATTCTTGTATATATTTTCCAGGCTCGGGTCCTGCAAATCCTTACGCATCACAGCCAGATTATCATCTGGCTGTGCTTCAGCAATGCTGGTGCCATCCTCCACCAGACTGGCAACAGCATCGTCTTCGGCGTCACTTGTAAACACTATAAGCATGGCATATGAAAATCAGGAGAAACACTCACGATAGAGCATTTGAAGCAGCGTTATCCTCTACGTCAACGGGGAGAGGTGATAACTTTGGCGATAGCTTTTGGGCGATGACTTTTTTGATGATCCGAGTGGTTGGGGGGGGATCACGCTCGTCATCGGAATTGACGGATGATTTGCTTTTGGTGATGAGAGCAGGTCTAAGGGAAGGTAAATTAAAATAGACTAGAAGAACAGAAAATACGTACATAGGCTGATTGACTTCTGGCACAGGTTTACCGACACCGTATTTGGCATCATCCGCGACACGAGGCGCAGAAGCTTGCCTGATGGGCGAATCAGACCTCTCCCAAGAAATGGTAACAAGGGAAATTACTCACACGTCCCCTGCAAGGCGAGCTTTTTCGGTCTTCGTTTTTGTTCTCCTGTTCTTTGTAAGTCATAGGTTAGAGGGATGCAATATAGTGAAATACCTTGGACGTGCTCTCGAAGGACTCGGAGTCTCGGGAGCTGTGACAGGACTAGAATAGATATCAGTCAGAGAATATTAGTCCATTCATCAGACACTCACCAGATCTCGGAGACTGTTTCTTCGAACGACTCGGCTACTACAGAGGCCAATTCAGCCACGCCGGTATCCATGTCTTTCTCACTCAAAGTCTTGCTCTTTACAAGAGGGTTCTTTGTGCTTCTAGAGGGGGGTTTGTCTTTTTGAGAGACAGTCTTGGCCTTAGGCGTACTGGAAAATCCATTAGTCATCATAAACATCATTGTAAATGAAACGTACCTAGGCTCGATGTCCATAGCACCGAAGGAGACGGATTGATCACTTGAGAGAAGGGCTGCGTCAACCCTGGCTCTAGAAGGGCGCAAAGCTAAGAGAAAAAAATAAGAAGATAAAAGGGTACATACTTGATGGAAACGGCAGGGAGACGAGTGAATTCTATAGAACCCGGGGAAGGACGGGTCGGGGTCGACTTGATTCCCTTTGAGGGTGTCGTAGGTTCAGTGAATTCACTGAAAAAAATAATTTCAGTCACAAAGATAGACACATACAGGTGAGACGTACACATCAGAATCAACAGACAGTATCTTGCTCTTTTTCACAGAGGTCTGAGACCTAATGACTTCGCTGAGACGAGACACAATACTCAGCACACGTTGTATACAAATACGACGACTTACGGTTCAGAGTCGGATGAAATGACTCTAGCTTTACGTTTAGAGCTGATGGGATGACTGGGGACCAAGTTAACACAGATTTCATAGACGTTAAGATAGGTACGCACGCATCAGGAACAGGAGAAACCCGTTCTGCCTTGATGGGAGAACTATAATTTTATATGTTAGCATTTTTTTAGCAAATAACTGGTAGGACATACGACTTCGAGGTGGTGATCTTTTTGGGGGACATGGCTGGCTAGCAAGGAAGTATGGAAATCGAAAAAAAAAACAAGTTGAAAGACCGTATAGGACTGAGGAGGAAAAATTTACGCACCAAACTTTTATATGCGGAGGTTCGAGACAAATCTAAAACAGACGGTAAACGGCGTCTTGACAGACAAGGAAAAAAAAAAGATCACCTTCACGCGAGGTTCCAAGTGTGAGGTGAAAGACTATTCGATATGAATTGGATGAGAAGGCCTCTGATAGGCGGAAGCACGCCACATCTATTCAGACAAAAGTCAATTGACAAACATTTAGAGAGGCAAAAATTTTTGATAATACGTACATTAATTGATATATACACCCAATGTACAATAATCAACGTCTCAACAAAATACATTTGTACATGCAACATAGAAAATGAGAGACGGCACAAAAAGACCGATGACAGGCGGAAGGACGCCACAACACTGCAAGCAAGAATGTCTATTAGCCTTGAACAGATTGAGAATCAAAAAATACATACCGCATCGGCGAGAAAAGAACGTTCGCCTGGATAGAATGCAAATACTTGAGGGACAGTCAACGGTTGCCCAGACACCGAGAAGACACAGCTAATGGTAAATCAACAACAGAAATAAACCATAATGGAAAGGGACTCACGCAAAATAAAAAGAAGGTGGTGACCGCCAGCAAGGTGTATCGAACTCGGTCCAATTCCCTCGACAGAGATGGACGCCTACTATGACACCAAGGCTGCACGCGAATACCTTGAGTCGATAGAAAGGGGGGGGGATGGCCGTCAGCTAGCAAATATAACCAGGGTAAGTGCAGATACAATAGATATTTAGACAGAGACTTACCCATGACAGTCGCCTGATTGGACAAATGGAATGAATATTAGTGAAATGAATGGGCCTCAAACCTGGAGACTACTCAAGGTGGAAAATGGTTGCGCAGAAGAGGGGGACGAGGACGATGAGGACGAGGGAGGCGAGATCGAAGAGATGATCTTCGCCGTTCGAGGCGTCATCTGTGCCATGGACCTTCCGCCCATCTCAGAAAAACCTTCGTAAGTTCAGAAACAGCAAGGAAATAAATTGTTGACTCACCCTTGCCGCTCAGTATACCGCCCAGTCGCTACAGATTCATCAAGCAGGGCATCACGATTACCGGACTTGGATCTTCGGCATTCGGAGATGCGATAGAGGCGACGCGCGAGATCTACAAACAATTTAGCCGTCAGTTCGCCGATGGGAAACTGGAGAGTTGGAATACGACGACGTACATGGGAAACCCGGCCCTCGACACGTCTAACCGTTATCTGACACCCAGAAAGGATGCACCGAATATGGTACACATCCCATTTGAGGAGACCGTCGACCCACGTGGGATACTAGAGGAAATGGCGCAGGCTGGACATGTCCACGGGGAAGAAAATATCGTTCAGTATTTTGTTCAGAATATCGACAGGGAAGGGAACATAAGGTATGGCAGAAAATAGCACTCACCTGATGCTAACGATTTCCATCAGATATGATACGATGAAACCGCAGAGTTATCGTGTCGGGGATATTGTTGAAGTCCAGCTGTCGTTCGTGGTCGTACCTCTCCGGAACCAAAAATACAAGCTTGTGAATGTTCTACACTCCATCGCGTTACTTGAGGGTCGATTCAGTCAGGTATTGAAATTCCCGATTGTCTAGGATGTGCAGCAACTAAAAGAAAGAAAAAAATTGCTTGTTTAGGAAGCAACCGATAGGCGAGCAACACGTACCAGTATACCAACAAGGACCGCAACGACACTCAAACGAAGGGTCGGGTACTCGAATGATCTGAAGGGAGACGTGCGAAAGAGGCTAGAGATGATGGCGATATAGGCACAATGACTCAGACGGTAAATAAATATTGTCTTTACATGTGATATTCTTTACATGTGATATAAAAACGGGAATCCCCGAAGCGCCCGGCATTTGCCGCAACGATAGATTTTAGGGAGCTGAGTTCTCAATTAGACCGAGTCTAAAATATCCATTTTAGGACTCGGAATTATGTGGAGCTCGGATGCTTTTATCTAAATTTCCATTGAATCCCAGCATCCCTGACTCGGATTATCGCCAACTTCGATGGACCGAATTCCCGTTATTAAATATTAATGAAGGATGTCGACCGCACCGCACCGTAATTTTGGCGCCTTATTTTTGAATTTGAGCATGTGCAACGCTGATCTTTTTTCCCATGGATGATGACACTGTGGGCGTCTAAAGTTCAAAATCTGCTTGGCCATTCCGTGAAGCTCGGAGTACAGTACTTTCAATCCAGAAACGATATTATTGCGGTGTCGAACCCTGGATTCCGTACTTTCTTTCCATTCTGGATCTGAATTGACGTTCCGTACCCCCCACGACGATATGCGATCGGAATTTTCAGAGGTTCCGCAGGTTCCTCCCGACCTGGGCGTCTAAAAAAACGTAAGCCCTTTCTTCCCTGCTTCCACGGTTCAATGGGAATTTAGCGGACTTCCCACATATATCGGCTGTAGTAGTTGCCATATGGTTTTATAACATCGCTGCATCTCTCACTGTTGTTCTTTGTTTTTACTGCTGCATATTCCTCAGGGTACAAATCCAAGCGCTTCCTGACCCTCAGTTGGTGAACACCGAAGTTAACAGCGTGATGCCCTCGACGCATCCCTCGCCTACTTCAACTGGTCCTCCGACTCCCAGTTCATCAGACAATTCTCCCGTCCCTTCGAACAAAATTTCTATCGGTCTGATCCTTCTGATAATATTTGCCTTGCGTGAGATATTGATTTCCCCCTCCTGGACGGTTGAAGCTCTCACACGCTGCGATTCTGGGTGGTAGTTGCAGCTATCCTCTTTGCCATCTTTCTGACGAGGCGTAAATGTCGCGAACGAAACGCGGCTGGAAATGCAACTGGTACCTTCCGTTAGTTCTTGAACTGCCTTTTTCTCTTGGCCTTTCATTTTCATCCGCTTACTTGTTAGCCATGCATCCACCCCCCCACCATGCGTCGGCGCCTACCACAGGCGCTACTTAGCCCGCCCTAGACTCGAGCTATACTATAAATATCTTAGAGCGCTCACGATAATTGCTGCCGCGGGGAAATGAAAGGAAAGCAGTGAATAAAGACCGACCGGTCTATATGTAATAATATCTAGTAGAGTTAACGACATAAATATCGTGATCATGCCAGAGATGAAAAATGAAGGTGTCTTTGGAAAAGCAAGAAAAAGGTGAACCGGTGCCTGTAGTTGTGTAGATCATTGACGCCGACTCGAAGACGCCAGCAACGGTGAGCCTAGTGCACGTGGAGGTGGGTATGAGGGAACGGTGTCGGTGGGAAGGTCTGTTCCAGTAAATAAAAAAGGACCTGGATTTCTTTCCTCCACCTGCGCTCGATTTTGCGGATCTGTCCAAACCCCCAGACGGTATAGCCAATGCTGGCAGGAGGACAGCACAGAAAGTCCTAGGAGACGGTGGTATTAGTTCACCAGGAAAACAAATGGAAGGTCTCGCGCGACGTACGACGGTTTGTGGTTGATCGTGGAGCGCTATCAGTTTGATGTAGGGGAAAAAGGCGTCCACTCCGAACATACCCTAGCATGATGGTGGCAATTATTGTAAAAACTGGAGGGGAAAATGGTACGTCAGATATGGCATCCTCGGTCATTGTATGTACTGACGGGCCAGGAAGGTCAGCCCTACGCCAGCAAGGGTCGATAACCTTGTCGAACTCGCCGGTTGAGCCATAGACATCGAAGACTCCAGAGGTGTGGTAGTGCTGGTACAGGTTGCGACGGTCATGAAGTAGGTGATCAGATCGTCCAGGCCACCCACAGTACTCGTTGGTATTAAATCGAGGAAACCAACGACCCCAGAGCCACGTCATGCAAGCAGTCCGTGATATCTTCGAAAAGCGGATCTATGAGACCTATAGAAGTCGTTATGCTCGAGGGATCCGTCCCTTTGCATGCTGAAATGGCATTTGAATGATATATCATTGGGAAACCGTCATGTCGTACGTTTTGATTCGGAACAATAACAGCGAAGGTGCGAAGTTACATTCACGATTGTGAATCAAGGATTGTGCAGATCTCTGCAAATGGACAAATAAGTTCTAAGAATAATGACCAACCGAGAGATTGCATGAGACCTAGGTCCGTGATGGCGATGGTGATGGATTCACGAATACAAGGGACATCCTATTGGTTGAATCAGCGGAAAGAAAGGCCTTTGTTCTTACAGTCAACGCCATCCTTCGCCATGAGGACGTTTGCGGAACTACTCGTCTGCACAGCTAATGATTGAGGCTGGGTCCATACGGAAATTCTTCGGTCACGAACGTGATGATTTCATCCACCAGCAAACATCCACTACCAAAGACGTCCTAGCCCTGGCAACAATTCCGCTTGTGTTCGTATGAAGATCTTTTGGGCTACGCAGCCTGCTAGTTGAGCTTGCAAGCCTGGTGTGGCTGTGTTTTGTGGTGCACAGCTGGGCTGTTCAGTCGAATGCCGGCATGGAACTTATGACTCGAATCCTACATAACCCAGGAAATCCTCTTCTCTCTCCTAGCCAGTTTCTATGCTCAAGGAGGCGTCCTAGAGACACAGCATTGGCACCCTCACCACTCACCCTCATCCCACCACTGGGCTTCTCGTAACCATGAAGCCTGAACTACTCGTCTTATATGCCATCTTCTTGTTCAGTACGTCTTGATTCCTTGCCAATACCAATACACTTACTTTTATTATCCTATAACACAGTGGGTTTCCTAGCATTACTTGGTGTCTTCCTTTGGGCAATGGAACGGTTTGTTCTACTCCCTCGCCGACAGAATCGATGGCGATCTGGCCAACACGTCACTCGACAGCGTTCAGACATCTACCCATGGGTAACGAGTTGGAATGATCGCCACATTCGACGCCCCTACCCGCGAATCCCTTCTTCCTTCAACATCACTAGATTCGACACACTCCCAGCGCCACCTCCTGCATACGTGAATGCACCCGCCTACTGCGAAACACTTACAGCAGAATCTTCGTCACACACGAGTGTATCCAGTATGTCGCTTCCACCATCATTGATTTGTGGCCTTCTCTGACTCGTGATCGTCGATAGCTCATTATTCAACAGTTCAACCACCTCAGCTATCAGTCTGAGCCTTGGACTACATTATCTTTTATACATCCGCTCTCCCTTCGTATTTACCTCGCACTCGCATTCTTGCTTTGAGATACATCCATAGCACTAGACTCCGTCATCGTCTGTATTATTCCAATGAGGACTCAGACACCTTGTATACCAAATCTAACATACCCATGCTTTACGACTCCAATTAATCATATAAGCCACCCATCGATATGGTCTCAGAGTCCGCACTCGATGGCGCAATCACTAGTTTGCATTTGGTGCAGAACGGCAGAACAAAGGAACGCCTGATCGTGGGAGGGGCAGATGATGGGTCCGTCGCCTTCTGGACCTTGGAGTGCGTTCTCCCTCAATACCAATCCAACATTCAACCAATAACCTCATGTTCTCAACGCAGTTCACTTCAGCTATGCGCCCGTTGGATAATTGGCACCACTCCTCTAATCAATGCCGTTCAATTTCATGACAATCGTGCTAGCCCTTTACATGGATGCGTTCTCTGCGTGTTTCTTGACGGTACGATCGCCGTCATAGTGGTAGACGGATTCCATTTGTGAGAAGAATTTCGACCCTTCGTTTTATTTCTGGCCTTCCTCTGAACGGTCAACTAGTCTGTATCTTATTCCAGGATCCCCAGCTCCCCTACAGAAAGTATGTCTAAAAGAAGAGAATCTGATGCTCACATACGCCGATGGACGCACTCGATTATGGGATACCAAGACCAAAGAATTTTGGAGATCAATGGGGCTTGACAAGGCCGAGGAACTTCTCGGTCAGGGAGGCTGGTCCGTCTCGTGAGTCTTATTGTATCGAATGAGTCTTGTCGGTCTTATGGTTGTTTCATCCCCAGGACGTTGGACAAAACTTGGCCGGACCCTGTGTTGCGTGGTTTTCCCGGAAATCATCAAGGCCTCGACTCCGGTTCGTGTCTTTCTGTTGTTCCTTTCTATTGACCCCAATCCACCTTGAGATTAGTTTCAACACTCTCCCTTGATCTGGAAAGGTTCTTGACAGAGGCAACCCATGTCGTAAAAGCAATCCACTCCAGTGACGAACGAAGACGTACAGCCATTCATACGTTTCACCAACTTCGCACGGTACTCTCGATTTTACTCACGCCGACCCTGAACGAGGAAGTAGATCGAATATGTCACGAACAACTAGGGATCAACCCTTCACCCGCGTCTGTCGGCTTTTCGGGGTCAGCCGGTGTCGATATCATGCAACTTGAGTTCATCGTCTCAGATATTTTTTCGATAGCTCTGGTTCTATATCCCTTTACAACGTACACTGCGCGCAAGATGCGTGGTGTATTTCGCCCGAGGTATCAGCTGCGCGTGCGTTGTCCATAACGGCGGTCCTTCGGATGTTGACTCTCTTCGAGGGTAATGTCTTCGTTAATGGGCTTCTTAGATAGCTGACCACTCATGTTGTATCACTACTAGATTCACCCGAGGCTTGTGATACCGTTATGGCATTTTACACTACGTCATTGGCATCGGTCGTAGGTCCCTTATATCAGGCCCCGAGTCTAGTATTCTTGGCGAAACGCTGGTTTGACGCTTCCAGTAAGTGGAAATTGGCTTCAAGTTATGATGTATGCATTTGTTCATATTCGTTTGTAGACGAAATACGCCATGCTGCTCGGATTCTGTTCGACGCTGCTGTAACTCGTTTGTCAGACGAAGCGAGCATTGTCTTAGCTGAACGATGGCAGCATCACTGTGCGTATTACATACCCTTCCTGAGTGCTTACTGATAATAATGGCTGTCCCAAAAGTGGCGTGCCTACAACCTACTGCCGAGCAAGAGGCATCATCCGCTGCATTGGCGCTGTTCATCTGTGGACACGTAGCTGCCGAAAAGTACACTTTATTATCAACGAGGTACGGTCAAAACGGTGTATATACCTCAGTGTTTTCTTGACGGTAGAGCTGTTGCTCAGTGCTCTGACTGATATTTCCAAGTCGATCGCGATGTACCTGCATGACGAACAGTCCAAATATCGAGTTCTGGCTATCGACCTTTGCTCCCGGGGATTTCAAGTGTGGCAGCATTACATTGATGCTATGGATATTCTTCGAGCCCTCTTCACGCTCGCAACGAACACGAGCAAACAGGCCATCACTGCGCAGAATGTCGGTGCCCAAGCACGGCTGGCGGTCCTCCAAATCGCATCGAGCAGCACACCATTGTTTATGACAAAGTTGGGTCTCGACATTCTTCATCCACAAAGTGTGGAACACCGAAAATGCGTCATGCAAATAGTTGCTTTCCTCATACGTAAAGTAAATATTCCATTGCTCTTGCCTGGCGTCCATGTTTGATGGTGAAAAAATCTCTGTAGCGCCCACTAGTCCTTTATCCCAATTTACCACGCTTGATGGAAGCAGTAGTCAAGTCGTTAGATCCTAACCTGACCGCAAGTCGTGATGCGGTACTAGACGCTGCCACCGAGATTATAGGTCACGTTGTGAAAACGTACGTCTTACTTGTCATTTGTTCTCTGTTCGGCCGTTCAAATGCATGTCACAGGTTTCCAACGGTTGATTTCCACATGGCCACCCAACGACTGGCAGTGGGCACGAGTGAAGGAGCGATCGTTATGTACGATCTCAAGACGGGCACACGTCTCTATGTGATCGAAGGGCATCAGAAACGGTTGGCTGCGTGCAGCTTCTCTCCTGATGGGAGAAGGTTTGTTACGGTGTCGTTAGACGAGAGCGTTGTCTTGGTGTGGAAGGTGGGATCGAGCTTCTCGAGCTTCTTCCATCCTGGGGCGCCACCTCGTCAAGGACACGGAGGTTCCTCGCCTTTTAAGACACTCTCGTTCAATGTTGGTAAAGAAGGTATGTGAACATGGCCTGTTGTTGAATAGTTGATCTTATGGGGATGGGTCCAGCTACTATGACAGTTGCGGAAACATTGTCGTTGTTGCACTTCGAATGGACTGCGGACCGCAGCGTCAAACTAAAAATCCGGGAAAGCATCCTTACGTTCAGCACATGATCACGGTCTTCATTTGCATCCTGAGAGCGGGCAATGGCAATTCTCGGCTCTCAAATCTCAGTCCGACATTCGCATCAGCTTATTATGTAAAGAATTTATGTACTTTGGTCGTTGGACTAGTCTTGATCAATTAGTGTTAGGGGTCCCTGCGAAGTGTCACAACGTGACATGGCTTAAGATCACTCAGCGTATTGCCATGTATGAGATCGATGAGATCAGGAGTGCATTCTTCCAAGTACGAACGAGATTTGCGATCGTACGCACTATGGCAACGCTCAGTAGTTTCATCTTGCGCAGCATCAACATATGCCATACGTATGGTACCCTGCACGTCGGTGGCAATACACACTGGTCACACCTTGATAGGACCCCAAGAATAACTCTAACAGCGTGGAAGCAATTTCTTTGTTGTAAATATGTAAAATACTTACTCACCAGGTCCTGGTGGCTATAGCCATGTTCTCGACGTGTCGTGGTCGCTTCTCTATAGGTGCTACCCAACGCAAGGTCATCCTCGTCGTTTGGTGTATCGTTTTCCTCGTCATTATCGGTCATTTGACCTACTCCAAAGGCTATCAAGGGCTTCAAATCTTTCCCAAGGCGAAGCCACAAATAGAGGCGAAGCCCCAAATTACCCACGAGAACCCGAACCAACCATTACTCTTTCCCCCACCCAAGTACGAACGCTTATACGAATGGGAGAAAAATCTGCCACAGCACGATCTTGACTTACCTTACCCAGAGGGGAAAACGGGCCGTTATGTGAAATTCACAAACCAGATTCGATTTCTTGGTTGGAACAATGTGTTCAACGAATTGTGAGTGGCCCTTGAAATCGACCATTGTTTCAAGCCGGTAAAACTCGCTAATGGCAGGTTAATGAACGCCCTCCTCGCCTATGAATCAGATCGGGCGTATGTGTTTCAAGATTATGTCTGGAAGACAGACTACTACCCTTGGCAGCCTGTCACTCCCCCATGGCCGCGTACTCCTCTCAACGCCATTATCGCTGGTCCTGTAGCAGGTGGTTTATGGGGCCCAGGAGATCCTGCCCCACGTTCAATCAGCGAAAGATGGTTCGATGTCGTGTGTCCCAAATCAGAACGTCTTGTCCTAAATACTAAAGACATCAAACCTGCCGTGCAATGGGAAAACGGTGATGTCATATTCGATCACTGGAAACGCATTTTACGCGAAGCGCCCGAACGCTGTATCGAAGTCATCCCTGCGCCTTCAGAGGTCGATGGTTTCCCACAGACTTTCGATCTATGGCTCTGGGGTACGACTCGTGTTCTCACCCTCTGGGAAAAATTCTCAGCATCACCCATTTCGCGTCTCCTTGAAACGTCTCCCCTCGTCAACTCGGCCATCGATCGCAATGAGTACTTATTCTATCCACGTGGGCCGAGAACGAAGGACCCGGTCACTCGTAACCCGTACGAACGTATGATGGCGGTGCACGTTCGAAGAGGCGACTACAAAGATGCGTGTGTAGGCCTGGCAACGTGGAATTCGACATACTACAGTTGGAACCTCCTCCCTGCCCTGCCCGATCACTTCGAGCCTCCTCCAGGAGGTAGCTGGGGCTACAACACTCCGGAGAATACTGAGAAATACCTCGAGCACTGTTGGCCCACGCCCGAGGCTCTCTTACAAAAGATCCATACTGCTCGCGAAGAGTACATCGCGGCGTCCTCCCCTGGGACTGTGCTGGATATCATGTATATTCTGACCAACCAGGCGGGTGATTGGCTCGACGAACTCAAAAGGGAGTTACAAAAAGATGGATATAATACAATCGTGACGAGCAGGGATCTCGTGCTGGATCAAGATCAGATCGGTGTGAATATGGCGATAGACATGGATATATCGCGGAGAGCTGCTGTGTTTATTGGTAACGGCGTAAGTGCTGTCTTCTTATATGTGTTGATGCCGGGGATACTTATATGTTTTAGTGGTCCTCATTCACGAGTAATATCGTACATCGACGATTGGTGGATGGGAAAAAGCCTATCAGCATTCGATTCTGGTAACTGCATTGATTTGACCGTTGTGCTGGATTTCTATAGTGACAGTTAGCCGAAGTCGTTTGTAGCCCTGTGGACCGTGGGATGAAAGTCTGATGGGTGGCGTTCGGACTGAATATACTTGAATTATATAATCAATCCCTTGCACGCTAAAGTACCATGTTAGGTTTACCTTTTCTCTCCCATCGGGGTCGTCTCAAGTGCAAGGACGGCTCGTAAAGCCAAATCACTCAAAGTTATCTGACCAAAATACTCACCAATTTACGAGGGATATTCGGAGGTCCTCTTTTTTGATTCAAAGTTCCACGTTCACACTGCAAAAATATTCCCAGCGCTTAGAATCTTTTTTTAGTCATGTTTTCACCACATCGCTTCTCCGTGGTTAGCACCAGACGCAAGGTCATCCGCGTCGTTTGGTGTATTGCTTTGCTCGTTGTCGGTCATTCAATATACACCAATGACTTTCTTACACGACGACTTCAAATCCTCCCAGAGACGAAACACGAGAACCCGAACCAACCATTACTTTATCCGCCACCCCAGTACGAACGCTTATACGAATGGGAAAAAAACCTCCCACAGCACGATCTCAACTTACCATACCCAGAAGGGAGAACGGGCCGTTATGTAAACTTTGCGAACCAGATTAGACTTCTCGGTTGGAATAATGTGTTTAACGAATTGTGAGTGCCCATCAAATTTTGTGGATCATTGTCCCGAGCAAACAAACTCGCTTCGGTAGACTAATGAACGCCCTTCTCGCTTACGAATCGGACCGTGCGTACGTCTTCCAAGACTACTTCTGGAAGCCAGAATACTATCCTTGGCAACCCGTCTCTCCGCCATGGCCACACATTCCCCTCAATTCACTTATCTCCGGCCCTGTAGCAGGTGGCATGTGGGACCCAGAAGATCCAGCTCCACGTTCAATAACCGAGGACTGGTACAACATCGTCTGTCCCAAATCAGAACGCCTTATCCTAAACACGAAGGACATTAAACCCGCGGTGCAATGGGAACCCGGTGACGTCGTATTCAACCACTGGAAACGCATATTACGTGATGCCCCGGAACGATGTGTCGAAGTCGTAGCCGCGCCGTTAAGTACCGATAGTTATCCTCAAACGTTCGATCTATGGCTCTGGGGTACGACTCGTATCCTCCCTCTTTGGGAAAAGTTCTCAACATCACCCGTTTCGCGCCTCCTCGAGGCCTCACCACTCGTCAACTCCGCCATTGCACGTAATGAGCATTTATTCAATCCACGTGGCCCAAGACCGAAGCACCTTGTCACCCGCAGCCCGTACGACCGTATGATGGCGGTGCACGTTCGGAGAGGTGACTACAAAAACGCGTGCATGGACCTTGCGAAATGGAATGCGACATACTACAGTTGGAATCTCCTCGAATCACTCCCCGATCACTTTGACCCACCTGCAGGAGGTGAAATGGGTAATAATACTCCAGAGAATATCGAAAAATACCTCGAGCACTGTTGGCCCACGTCCGAGGCTCTCTTGCAAAAGATCCATGACGCCCGCGAGGAGTACATAGAAAAGTCGCCCCATGGGACAAGGGTGGATATTATGTTCATCCTTACGAATGATGTGGGTGATTGGGTCGACGCGCTTAAGAGGGAGTTACTGAAGGATGGGTATCATACAATTGTGACGAGCAGGGATCTTGTGCTAGATCAAGAGCAGGTTGGGGTGAATATGGCGATAGACATGGATATATCACGGAGGGCTGCTGTGTTTATTGGTAACGGGGTACGTGTCTTCTTTTTTTTTCATATGAGATTTTTTTCTTGTTTATTGATGGGCTGGCGTATAATATGTTTCAGTGGTCGTCATTCACGAGTAACATCGTACATCGACGATTGGTGGATGGGAAAAAACCGGTCAGCATCCGATTCTGGTGATTGGCACAAACTCCTCCGATTTCCCCCATTCCACCCACACACCATTCTTGGAAATTCAACCCCTCACGCTAAAGTTGTTTTCTCAATGTAACGTTCGGTAGCATCTAAATAGAATTCTAAACTGACAGCCTTTTGATTTGGCAGTACCAGTTTTCCTTTGAGGCTAACATGGTTATATAAATACTTGGGCCCTGGTGCATGATCTTTGCCGAATGAGGCGGCCAGGGATGCTGGTGACATCCTGTTTGGTTAAATGACATGATGTTCGTGGGCTCGAATATTTGCTTAGCATCAATGATATTGTTAACGAAGATGTTTATTGTGTCAGTTACCGCTTCTTTCCCTGTTTTCGTATCAACGCGACCTTGCATCATCATTGATGATCGTCGTGTGCATTTCCCTCTCTTGGGCATATTTTGCCCCTATCTCACTGCCAGTGGGTTTCCTTTTATATAACGCGTCGCGTCTCCCAAATTTCCAATATCTGCCCAGCTCACGTCCCAAGTAAAAGTCACATGTTAATTATGATAGAGAATACACGGTCAAGAATATGAAAATGCAATGCCTTCCTCCATCTAATTTCCTGTGGCAAGAGCTATAAGAACACGAATGGAGAATAACCGACCACCATACGACCCTTGCCATCGAAGATGAGTGAGCCTGAGTCGCCCTTGGCGGAGAACGGGCCGGGCTGTTTATTGTAGTTATAGATGGCGAAGTTCGATGGACACGACGCCAAGGTCATTGGCAAAGGTATGTAAACTTCCAGGCTGGCGTAGCGTCCAACAGTGAGGTCGGTATTATTACCGTCCTTCATGACGCTAAGGCAGGGCTCGCCGTTGCTGTCGAAACAGTTGGG
>Ga0209006_10001949_pt1 | contig 18724 bp, 11 predicted proteins | sample JacPin_JW_Ref_O2_FD_188567 | JGI IMG/M metagenome (GOLD analysis project Ga0209006, IMG submission 188567) | Forest soil microbial communities from Algoma, Ontario, Canada - Jack Pine, Ontario site 1_JW_Ref_O2 (SPAdes) (version 2) | ecosystem: Environmental > Terrestrial > Soil > Boreal...
GCGTGCGCGTACCTTGATGCACTTGGGTCGCGTAGGGAGCCTCTCGACACTCTCGCGGAAACAGCCAGGATTCCCGTTCGGATCAGTCATGCCCTACGGCTTGGACGAACAGGGCCGTCCAATTTTTCTTATAAGCACGATGGCCATGCATACGCAGAACTTGAAAGCGGACGCCCGCGCCAGCTTACTCGTGACCCCCGATGACGCCGGCGCCGATCCGCTCGGAGCATCGAGAGCCACCTTGCTAGGAAATGTAGTGCCCGTACCGGAGTCGGAGGTGGCTGCCGCTCGCAGCCTCTACCTGGGACGCCATGCCAATAGCCGCTATTGGGTGGATTTTGAGGATTTTTCTTTTTACCGCATGGACGTCGTAGACATTTATTTCGTTGGAGGCTTCGGAGTAATGGGTTGGGTATCTGCCGCTGAATATATGGGCTGCCAACCCGATCCATTGGCTGACTCAATGACGGAAATCATCCAGCACATGAACGCCGATCACAAGGCTGCGCTCGTCCTGCTTGCTCGGGAATTTGGGCGCATCGACTCCGAGGAGGCGACGATGACCGCCGTCGATCGCCTCGGTTTTCATGTGCGCTTGAAGACTCCCGCAGGTATGCGTGGCGCCCGAATCGCATTTCTACGGGAGGTGAGGACTTCGGTAGAGACTCGTAAGGTCTTGGTCGAGATGGTGCAAAAGGCGCGTCCACGGCCTCCTGCGTGACAGGCAGGCGTTCCAATTTGTGTGAAGGAGATCGTGCGAGTGTAAGGGAGAATTATCGTGCTAAAGCATGCTAATCGAGGAAACGTCCACTGCCTCATCGATTCCGTACTGCAGGTCGGTGACGGGGCAGCGTTCTAACCAACGTGTCATTACATCTGCTAACGACCTTCCGTAGATAAGCGAATTCTGCACGAAGAAACGACGCCGGGATTGCCCGCAAACGATTTGCCGCTTCCTGTTCCCGCTGGTACTGGTCGCGAGAAAGCGTGCGCTCATCCTCGGTCAGGTCCGCAAGAAAGCTAAAGCCCCGAACGCAGTCGGCGGTAATTCTTTCGTGGTCGATAGCAATCGCCCGAGTGATGAGCTGACGCAGATCGTCCCAATCGAAGTCGTGCCGTCCTCAAACTTCCGTATCAGGCGTTCGGGATCGAAAGTGTCGCCGGCCTGCCATAGCTTCCGTGCGACAAGCCTACGGATGAGGGCACGGTCGAGGGGTCGGGTGGCGAACATGCCGAGATCGTAGATGTCGCGCGCCTTGTTTCGCTGGTAAGAGACGCGTATTTTCTCGGCCAGAATCTCCGGCAGCACGAGGCAAACGATGTCCGCGGAGCGAAGGACAGGAATCTGAAATAAGTCTGAACCATTTGCGCCCGGCTTTGCGGGGGCAGTGTCGGCGTCTCGCGGCGGGTCACGCCAAGATCGAGGTAGCGCGCTTGAGCGGCGTATCGTTGCGCTCGGTAAAACGGATCTGGCGTCGCTAGAGATTCCGCGTCGAGTTCGGGAAAGCGGCTACGCAGGGGCAAGATCGCGCTCCACGCGCTGTTGGCCTCGTTTCGCCCGAAGCGGGTGAAGCCACAAACACTTGGCGAGTCTCCAATCAGAAGGTTCAATCGCATTCCGTCTGCACATGCGCACCCGATGCACGCTCACTCGGCGAGAACCGCAGATTCAACTTGAGTTGGCCTGTACCATGGCCTGAGTGTGGAGATATGTGAGATAGCGCGCTCGCAGCACAGCGGCAGGTGAGGCTGGCGATTGTGTTCCAAGCAGATCGACAGCTGATGACAAGCATGTCAGTCCTGAAGCATGCAGCTCACCTCGCGAATTTGCAAACCACTTGGAATGTGCCTGTAGTCCACTCTGGCAACCTGTCTCAGCAATAGCCTCCAGTCGGCGATTCAATTCGGTAATCATCCCGTACAGATAACTCTTGCCTCTGACGAACGACTCGTCGAGTTCAGAGGTTCCCTCTTCGGGCGGCTCATCGTCCTCATCGGACACCCGGGAACTGGACGAGCCCCGCGATCCAAATTGCTGAGGGAGAGCATCGAAAGACAGGTGGAAAATTGGGGTCTGTTGATCCTCCGGCCGCAGCAATGAGATTGGCTCGGCGGTCACCAGGCCATCCCGGAGTGCAAGGCGCACTAGAACCCGCCACCGCATTTCCTCAGGTGGCTTCAACCCCTCCAGGACCTTGATCGCGTGTTTACTCCATTCTCGGAAGGGTAGTGAGAGGGTCAACACTCTGTCTCGGTCATCATGAACATCCCAAATGAATGTCTGTGTGATGGAATCAAAAAACCGCGAGCCGAAAGCGTTCGGCTCCAACACAACAAACATATCGAGCGGATTTGGGTCTCGAAGCCCGAGCGGCTGTCTCTGATGCGCATACTGTTGCACGACCTCCCATGAGCCAAAAAGTCTGCCGTCGAATGCAAGCTCTTTCGGCGCGGTCGCCGAGAGCACGAGAGCGCTCGTCTTCGTCGAACCCGAAATCCGGCCGCCAACAGTGCGGCATGCATTGCGTAGCTTGAAATTGGCGCAAGCCACCTGACGAGGACTCTGGGTACCATCCCACGGACCTTCGCCATAAAAGCGCTGTCGTGGATCGAACTGTTGGTTGCCCGGTCGAGCTTCCGACCAGGAAAGGAACTCGTGAGTCTGATTCGACCAGAACAATACCGTGAGCCCGCTATAGCCCGACCCGGTCTTCCATGTGTAGGCCCCTACTCCGCTCAATTCGATTTCGGGCACATCAACGTACTGTGCTCGACTTCTTCCGACAAATTCCGGTTGCGGAGTTTCCCCTCCATGCACAATCGCTTCCATCAAGGCATAGACGCGGGCGGCCAAAGTGAAAAGACGAGACTCGTCGGCCCGCGCCTCTCTTTGCAAAATAGATCTCACTTCATCCGAAACGGTCCTGAGCGCGAGCGATACTCTGGGCAGGTTTGCCCCTTGAGCTGATACCGACAGCGTCAAGAGTCGATCGGAGACGGCCGGCGAGACGTGGCTTAGCCCCACCATGATTGCATCCTCCAGAAGCGAGCACGCGGATCCCAGAATCTCGTTCTGGGTTCGTGGGGTACCAGACAAATCAATGAGGGATTGCTGCACTCTTGGGATGGGAATCTCCAGGCCCAGAGATTTTCTGAGGGCCAGTAGGACCGCCACGGCAACCCGCCTTCCGTTTGCCCTGGAGAGAATCATTCCGTCCACACCGCCGCCGGGCACGAAACGCGCCTCCACGCTACTGGGCATCAATCGAATGAGCACTGTTTCACCGTATTCGATCACAGGGGGAAGGCTGTTCCTTTCCAGCAAGGATGCCCCGGCTTTATAGTCCGCGGCCCCAGCCCACGTCTTCACTCGGTCGGGTGTGATGAAGCTAATTTCTTCACGAATCGAATCCACAGTTGCCCCAGATTGTTTTTCGACCGGAGCAAGGGATTGCGTTTGCAAGTACAGCCCGGCAGTCAGAATGTGTTGGCAAATTCCAGGCGCCGGGCAATTACACGTAGCTTTGGCCGGGCCACTTGGAGGGATAGAGACGTGAAAAGGAGGTACCTTGATCTCCAGTCCTGCCGCAGTCTCCTGCAAAACTTCAACGGCAACGCCTTTCTCCATATCTTTCCGCGCGCGTCGAAGCAGGCCCTTACTGGCCAACGCTTCCCAAGCCGCATCGTCGAAACTGGCGACCAGGGCAGCGAGTTTGCTTACGAGATTGTCTTGGCTAGCCATTCTGCAAAATGTTTGGGTGTAAGAGCGGCGATGTCCATGCCAACAGACGCCAGCATCTCCGCCATACGAACGTCGTAGCTGGGGTTGGCATTTTCGTCGAGCGCTGCCAGCCCTAGCAGTTTTGCGCCAGCTTCGCGAAAACGATGGCAAGATGCGAGCATCTGGTTAGGCGCTGCCCCCTCACAAAAATCACTCACCAAGACCATGATGGTTCGGTGAGGATCTTCCATAAGCTGCTCGCAATAGCGCATGGCTTGGCCGATATTTGTGCCGCCGCCAAGTTGAACACTCATGAGGATCTCAACTGGATCATCCACTCGGTCGCTGAGATCCACAACTGAAGTATCAAAGACCACAACTTTCACATCGATTAAGGGGAGCCCGCTGAGAATTCCGGCCATCACCGCACTGTAGATGACGGAACCAGCCATGCTTCCGCTTTGATCTATGCACAGAATGATGCGCCAAGGCAGGCGACGTTGAATTCGGGAGAAAAAAAGCACCCGGTCAACCGCCATCTGCTTTCGACGCGTATCGAAATTCTTGAGGTTCTTTCGGATGGTTCCTCGCCAATCCAGATTCTGCGCAATCTTCACGTTGCCGTGTCGAAAACGGTTTCTCCGGCCTGAAAAAGCTCGTCGCACCTCTGCCACCAGCCGCTGTTTGATCTCGTCAACAACGTTGCGGATGATGCGTCGCGCTTCGTTCAGGACCTCCCCTTTCAGGTGTCCGCGAAAGGTCAGCAGCATCTTGAGAAGATCGAAGTTGGGCTCAAGACGACGGAGAATCTCCGGATCAGTGACCAGCTCCGTCAGGCCGTAGCGATCAAGGGCATGTTTCTCGATCACCGCCACGGTCTGCTTGGGGAAAAGTTCGCGAATTTCGCTGAGCCAACGGGGAACGGTGAGCTGACTAGGGTCGAGAGTACCCTCACGGCCGCCAAGGCGATCCTGGTCGTCACGAACGCCACGACCCCGATACTCACGTGAGTAGAGGAAGTCCAAGGCGTTCTCAATCCGCTGCTGTTCGACGCTCATGCCCACGTTGATCTGGTCCTTGGCATATTGACCGAGCACCAATCGCCAGCGAGCGAGAGTAGGCTCTTGGAGGTTACTCATCCAGCTGTCCTCCGGGCCAATGTCCCAGGCCGTCGTTGGCTAGCGTCTGCAGCACGAGAGCAGTGATGCGGCGATTTGCTTCAAGTTGGCCCTCCGTCAGGCGGCTCTGAACGAGTTCACCGAGATCTTTGCGGCCGTGCAAACTGGCAATCAGTGCCGCAACCTTGTCTGTCTCGCGGGGCGTCAGATCGGCGAGCGCCAAGCGAAGGCTGGGCAAAGCCGAAATGAACTCCTCCTCATCCCAAGCCCCGATGATCTCGTCCAGCGAGTGCATCAAGTGCAGGTTCTGCCAAGCCGTCTCCCTGCAGGTCTTCAAAAGCCCACGCAAAAAGCCCACGCGCTTTTGAGAATCCGAGGCGCCTATCAAATACCCTACGACAAGTTCGTCAAGTTGTGCCTGATCCATGCGCCCAGCACTGTACAAGAGCCCGGCGATGGCGCCGCAAATAGTGCTGTAGGGAGCATGAGATTGATTGATGGTTTTGGGGACGCGAGCGGCTGCCTCCCAGAACAGTTCCTCATCGAGCAGATCAGGCGATCCCGCAGCAAGTAACTCGCGAATAGACGAAAGACTGTCCAAGGCAGAGGCGAGCTCATTTTCTGGACACTGTCCCAACGTGGGCACTAGGTAACAGGCCCGCTGGTAGGCAGCTTTCAAAAGCTCCGGAACTTCGGTAAGAGAGTGCGCTTCGAGTGGTTCCCGTGACTGCCAGAGCAAAAGAAGCTGGTTGGCAGCACCAATAGCCTCGACAAAAGATGGTTCCTCGCTGACGGTCGCTGCAATCAAGCTCAGCAGTTGCGAGGTGTGTCGATGTAACCCCATCCTGCAAGCTCGAATCAGCATGGATACGGCCGCTCCTGCGCTGCGACCGTTACCTTCCTCTTCCAGGCGCCCAATCGCTTCGCGCAAGCGGTTGGTCGTGGCTTCCTCAATCGTAGCGCCATACACAGCCGCCTCGACAAGTGCGCCTTCGGTCATGGGGCTCCAGGCGTATTGCCAGTGCTCATGAATTCGTTCTAGCCCGGTACCACGCACAAAATCGGGACCGGCCACGAGAGCTGCGAACGGCACTCCAAGAAAATTAAGGGAGTGTAGAAGTCGACTGGTCCGCCTGTGGTTCACTTTGCGATAGATCTCCAGTGAAACTCGTTTCTTGAGTGAGTCTTGAATATCCAGTCGCGCTCGCTCGGCTTCCATACGAAAACTGGCAACGATGGGCGGAACTCCTACATTCGCGGGGACGTCTCCGATATCCTTCCCTGTCAGCACATGTGCAACGATCCCCATGAGGACCGTGCCTTCGGCGTCCATTGCGCCTTTTACGAAGCAACTCCGGACTCCGTCGAGAAGGTCTTCGCGCGTTGGGCCGGGATGACCACGCAAGGAAGCGAGGAGCCGGGCTTGCTGCAGCGCGGAGATTTCGTCCGCGGTTGACAACGCAATCTGCATGTCCTTTTTCCGGGTCATCGCGCCGATCTCGACCAGAATGTCGGTAGCCACAGTCGCGTGTGAATTCGAATTTCCGCTGATGAACTCTGCCCACAGACGGTTGTAGTAGCTGGGAGCCGGCATTCCTGCCGAGTATCCGCTGAGCGCGTCCAACTGTTCAAAGCTGTAACGGATGAGTGCCTGTTGGACTTCTTCGGACGATCGTGCTTCTGCGGCAGCCGATTTGTGCGTCTTGCCCACCAAGTGCGGCAGCGCGATGGTGTGAAATCCGCCGGTAACCACCAAGATCGGCGGTCCGCCCCTCGGTCGTGCCGCATGTTCTTCCTGGATAGCCGCGGCCATGGCACGCTCGCGCGCGGCCGTGCCGTCTGCTTCCAGCGATTCTTCACTGGCATCGTGACGGGCAAAGAAGCAATAGGTCGCGACCTCACGCACGAAGGATTCTGTCGAGCGTGATTGGAAGTCAGCCTCGAAGAGGTGGTCCCACATCTCATTGAAGTCACGACACCCGCTCCGTTGGGCAAGCGCATTCAGATACGCGCTTCGCTGCAAATATCTTTCTTGCATCAAGGTCTCGATGCGGGGCTTAGACATTCGCCGGCCTGCAGCGTGCTCAGCGAGAATCTGATCGGCGTAATCGAGATCGATAAATCGCATCTTCGCTCTGGTTTCGTTACCGACTCGAAGTGCGATGAGTTCTGGTGAGTATTCACAGAAGGGATAATACGCAGCAAACCGTGCAGGCCCTAAATCAAGCTCGTTTTCGGCCGGCTTAGGGAGTCTTCGTTGAACGTCAATGAAGTGCGTGTAGATTGCGATCGGAGGCTTGGTTCCCGGATCAAGTATGGTGGGAATGAGAGGGGTAAAGCTGGCGGGGCCTTCTACCAAGATCGTCGACGGCTTCAGCGTTCGGATCAGACTTGCGAGATGCCAGGCACATGCGGGACTGTGATGGCGAATGGGAAAATATACGCACTCTGGGGCTCGCAGCGCGCCAAGGGCGCGATCCAGCACAGCAACATCAAAGGGCGTTACATCCGAGGTCGGAACCGTCGCCATCTTCGTGAGCGCTCAGCGATCTAGAGTCTTTCTCGCATCCCAGTACGATTGCCACGCGCGGCTCTTCTTGGCCCTCGCCTTTACCACAACATCAAAATACTGGCGGAGTTTCTTGGCGTCTTCCGGGTTGTCTTTGAGCACGGTGCCGAGCAGTTGACGGGCAATGTGAGATCCATCCATCTCGCCGTCTCCGAAATAGTGTGCTTCGAGCCCTGCTGAAAATCCCACCGCAACAGCTTCGGCTGTGGACATCACTGTGGATGGGCGCTCAACCACCGTTCCGTCTGCGGCAACACCACAACGGAGGTCCTGAAATGTAGAGACAAGGACTTCCATAACGTCGGAAGGACAAGCAACCGGGACCTGGGCTTCGCGGAGTAAGGTTTCTGTCTGCTCGGTGACGAGTTTGATCTCCAGCTTCCGGTCTCCAATGGGATTCACAGTCTCGAAGTTAAACCGCCGTTTGAGGGCGCTCGACATCTCGTGGACGCCGCGATCTCGAACATTCGCGGTGGCGAGAACATTGAATCCTTTTTCCGCGAAGAGAGCAGCATGCGAACCCGAAAGCTCGGGAACGTGGAGAACCTTATCGGACATGATGCTAATCAGGCAGTCCTGAATCTCGGGCTGGCACCGTGTGACTTCCTCGAAACGTACAATCAAACCATGCCTCATCGCGGTGTACATGGGAGACGGAACCAGAGCGGCTGGCTTTGGTCCCTCGGCGAGAAGCATAGCGTAGTTCCACGAATACTTAATCTGGTCCTCGGTCGTGCCCGCTGTCCCTTGAATCGTGTTCGTCGAGACTCCAGAAATCGCTGCCGCCAGAAGTTCGGAAAGCATGGACTTCGCTGTCCCTGGTTCGCCTACCAAAAGCAAACCGCGGTTGCCCAACAGTGTCACGACACACCGATCGATCAAGGCATCGTCGCCATAGAATTTCCTGCGGACGACTGTGGAGCATTTAGCTCCGTCCAATTCGTATGTCAGGGCTTTCTCATTGGAGCCAACAATGAACGTCCTCACCGATTTCGGCGAAAGACTCCACCCTTCCGGTTTCTTGCCGCTGTCGGTCGCTTTGAGAGCCGCCAGCTCATCGGCGAACAGAATCTCGCACGGCGGTCGTAGGGTGTGCGCTTCGGCTTTTGCGCCGGTTTTGTCAGTCGTCATCCTTCAGATCTCCGTTTGCTTCTCCCAATCCTGGGCAAATCCAGATCCTTCGGCGGCGGCCATGCGGATATCATTCCAACACTCGGATAGTAAGACTCGCGGCAATTCACCGAGAGTCACTTCCTCCGGAATCGATGACCCGCCGTCCATCTTCTTGCGTGCAAAGTAGAGACGTTGTAACGCTACCGTGCGATTCTGTTCCGGCAACCCATTTCCTGTAAATTCAATGATGGCCTCGATTCCCAGGCGCGGAAAGGTCTTGTGATAATCAAAAAACCAGCCACCGTCTTGTGCCGCGCCACGAGTGTACCCTAATCGTGTCAACCGGTTTCGCAGGGAAAATGCCTTCAAAATGTGTCCGATGAACTCGGTGATCGCACCCGCCTCCTTCATGTGTTGGGGCAGACTGAAAGTCTGTTTTCCAAACTGCGGGAAGAGGGGTTCTACCTTGTAGTCGGAGAAGTGTCGCACCCAAGCAGCTCGGTCTTGGGGAAGAAGCGTCTCCTCGTGTCCGAGGCGGATCGTCGCTCCCGCCTCCAGACTGACCTCGTCGTCCTGGTGATCAGTGAGACTGCCATCGGGCAAAGGCCTGAAAGTACCGTTAACGGTTTCTCCTTCGCAGACCGCCCAAACTAGCCGTTGGCAATAGCGTCCTACGATTGGGTGTTTGCGGAGATAGGTATCCCATTCCTCGAAACGCCAGGTCCTTTGCGTGCAGAGAGCTTCGTACAATCTGTCCTTCTGCATTGTGAGGACGAACTTCAGTTCCTTGCGCGCTGCAGACAGCGCCGACTTGGCCTGCTTAACTTTCTCCTGGTCGTCGGATTGGTTCCCGTCAGGCAAGGACGAGATCGTCTTCCCACTCTGATTCGCCAACGCAATGGTCATTTCTTCTGAAAGACGCGCCGTGAATACTCGGCTGCCATAGTCGAGTTCCATAGCTCCATCCTCATCCAGACCCGCAGTCGGAATGGTCCGATCGGCCAGTTCGTCCAGGGTCCAGCCCTTGCGATCGGCCAGTAGTTGGCACAAGCGCATCGCCTCTTCCTGAATGCCTTTTGTTCGGAAACGATTGGCAACGGATAACACGACTTGCGTCGCGCTCGGATGATCGACCCAGGCCAGCACCTGCAATAAGGCTTTCGACTGCGCTCCACGGTATCCATACCATTGCTTGATGTAGCGATGAACAATGGGTGCGGCATCTCCGCCACAGCATGCGCCCGCGAGCGCGAGAATACCTTTCGTGCTAGTTTGCGAGCCTTCCGGCTGCACAAGCAAGCGGTGGAAAGCTGCCTGGTAGTACTTTTGCTCGTCGAAGTCGAGGTAGTGCTGCGGATACTGTTTCGCAAAGCCGGCCGCCTGCGCTGCCTCTTTCTGTGCCAGAGCCGCTACCTGCTCTGATGTGTTCTTCGGCGTCGTGTCTTTCGCGATCCAGGCCTCCAAAACAAACTTCCCCAGTTTCTCCCGATCATCTTTCTGAAAGAGAGAGCAGTAGCGCCGGAGCGTGGGATTCGCTTCCGCGTCTCTGAGCTTGAAACCCTGGATCAGAAACCATTGCACGATCTCTGCCCGAACTTGCTTTCCTGAGTCACTCCACCGCACGGGCGGAAGCTGCGCAAACGGGAACCATTCGAGATCGCTCGGCATTCCCTTTTTCAGTCCATTCTCGGCTTCCTTATCGAGCTGGCTAATTTCCAGAAGTTCGTCCAAGCGGACGCCCAAAGTTTCCAACGCCCGGATGAGCTCGTCTTTGACTGGCTCGCTTTTTTCTTTCGACAGGGCCGTTCGAAGCGCTGGAATCGCCTCTTTATAGTTCAGGTTCGCAAGCCACTCTGCAGCCGCGAGACGAGCGTCTTGCTGTCTGCTCGCAACCGCAGCGAGAATTTTCTCTTCCTTATTAGGAACCTTGTCCAAGCACTCTTGGGCAAGAGGCCGTTCCGTCTTGCTGGGGCCAAGTGCGATATCCCAGAACAGCGAAACGAACCTTGCTGGCAGCTGTGGAAATAGCTTCAAGATCCCGAACCCATTCTGGCGATGGTCTTTCCCCCGCAGGTAGATGGCCGCGTGTTCTTCAACAACCTGCTTCAGACCAAATACTTCTTCCAGCAAATCCAGTCGCTCCGCGAAGTACGGCCAGATACGATCCGGATCGGTGCGCACATAGGGCGTGCGAGTGTAAGTTGACTCGCGCAGCATTTGCTCTCCGATTATGAGCTCGTCTAGTCCAATCGCCCGGAAGACGGCCGCCAGCTGACGCAGATCGATAGGTGTTTTCCGCGTTTTCTGGTAGCTAAGGAACGACTCTCTCCAGTGATACGTGAGCCCCCATTGACGCCAGTGCGCTGGGTTTACCTGCCTGGCGCGGCCCGACAGCAGCAAACACCACCGCACCAGATGAATGAGCTCGAACCGGGGGTGCGCAGCAAACCTCTGCAAATTCTGACCCGATGTCCATGCATAGGTTAGGTCGATGAACTGCCACGTCTTGCCTTCCTCCACAACAAAATTCTGTAGGGCTTCAAATAGTTTGTCAGCGGTATCAGAACTTACCGGCGTTCTAGCCTTCTTCTGCTGCTGCGCCCACTTGTTTCGAGCGAATTCTTCCGACGCTCGGCGTTCAAAGTCGCTAAGAGCAGTACCCAGGTCGACTAGCACCTGCTTATCCAACGGTGCTCTGACGGGGATATCCGGGATAGGTTGAAGACCGAAGCTTTCTGGAGTCGTTGCCTGTCCTGAACTCTTCGAGGACCGGGAGTCCGAGAACAATTCGCGTATCACGTCGCAGACCTTCGCCGCCTTTTCGACTTCCAGTCGCTGAGTTAAGAATGTTCGTTCGCCATCACCACCGATTCTCGCCAGTAAGCGCACGGAGTGATATCGCTCATCACTGTTGCCTGCGCCCGCGCTGCGTTCCAACAGCGGTTGAAACAAGGCAAATTGCCTTTCGACGATAGGGGCCGCCTTTTCACGTACTTCCTTGGAGCCGGATATGGCGAGCGCGGCGATGTCTTCCAGGAACCCAGTGACGGGAACGTCCAAGACTGCTAGCGCTGACAACGTGTAAGCCCTGGCGCTGGCATCCGTTTGATGAAGTCCCTCGCTGACAATATCGGGAAACCGAAGGGCCACTTCTGGAAAGCCTCGCAGACAACGAAAGTAGTTGTAGGGTGGTGCCACCCATCGGCTAAACTTGTTTTTTCCCTGCTGGTCCTGCACCACCATCGCGCCCTTTACGAGAATTGACGGGTCTTCTTGTTTTGCGATGATCATTGCTTCCACCAGATCAGCGGAAAAGTGCTTCTCATTCTTGGGGCCTGCATCGGCGAGTTCCGCCAAGAATGCATAGAGCCAACGGTGTGCGGCGCCAAAGCCGGGGATGGGGGAGTATTGCGACGAGTACGCAGCCTGGGAAGCAGCCTCATAGACGAGAGCCAGCCGAAGATACAGTTCCGGGTCTTCGGGAAGCAGCTTCAACAGCTTTGCCAGGCCTGGTGAGAACTGCCGCTCCCCTCCGCTGAAATAGACGATGCCGGGGCGCGATCTGTGGGCTGCCAAGTCGCGCACACAAGCCTGATCCTCCCCTTCCACAACAAATTGCGCTAGACGGCCGGCGATCCCTGGAATTCCTCGCTTCGCATTCTCCAGAGGCAGGAAGTGCACACTCAGAGCCTTGTCAATCACAGCCTTCTGTCCGGCTTCGAGCCCTTGCCTGACCTTACTTTTCAACCATTCGAGCATAATTTCCCGTCCGCTTCGGTTGTGACCAGAGCCTGCAAGCCGAGATTTGCTCCTACAACCTCGGATCGACTGGCTCGCTCTCAAGCGCAAGAACGCCAAAAACGCACTCGTGAATTCGACGCAATGGCTCTTTGTGGACGAACCGTTCCAAAGCTTCCAATCCTAAAGAAAACTCTCGCAGAGCGAGGGAACGCTTCGCGCCCAACCCCCGACTCTTGAGCCGCTGCAAGTTTTCAGGCAGCGTGTATTCCGGTCCGTAAATGATCCGCAGATATTCGCGCCCCCGGACTTTCACCGCGGGTTGCACCAGCCCCTTCCTGCCCTTGGTTACAAACTCCAGCGGCTTGACCACCATGCCTTCGCCGCCCGCTGCAGTCAGTTCCTCCCACCACCTGATACCCTTCTGCTGGTCAGCGCGATCGGTGAGGTCAACGGCTTGGAACGGCGTCGCGAGCAGCAGTTCCCGATCAGCTGCGCAGATTCCGGCAAGCGTCTGCATATGCCATACGTGATCTTTCGGGCTGTGAACTGCTCCCTCGCTGGCAAGGAGGTGGAACGGCGCGAGCTTCAGGTCGGCGAGAGAATGCACCGTCCAGCAGTACCGACGATAGGCTTCCACGTAGAGATCAGCCGCTTCGCGCCGCTGACGATACCGATCAAGCATCCCTGCGACTTCCGGATCACTCGCTGCTGCGCTCAACGCTTCGATTGCTGCGGGGAGTGCTGCTCGCGCCGCCGCCCCAGTCGGAGCGTACTGCAGTCGCAATAATTCTTGTGCCTTGGCCGACCACGGCATTAACTCGCAATCCAGACACACCCAGTCTGTCTTAAGACTTTCCCAAATGCCTGCCGCGGTCACTGCCGTTCGAACGCGGTCCAGGAACTGCGATTCCAACGGGGCGTCATTGAAGAATCGTCGTCCGGTTCGTGTGTAGCAGACTCCGATCTCCCTTTCCATGATTCCAAAACGTGTGCGTGCCGCGTCGGCGTCGCGGCAGACCACGACCACCGCCCGCGATCCCATGTGCTTCTGTTCGCAGACGACTTTGTGCACTCCCTCGTGGAGGAAATAGGCAAAGGCTTCTTCGGGATGCTCCAGCAAGCCATCGCGCTTGCTCGTCTCACAGGGAGACATCGTCGGGGGGAGATAAATCAGCCACTTCGGATTCACGGCCCACCGGCTCATCACTTCGAGGGCTGTGGTCGCGTTTTCTTCGCGGATGGTTACGCTGCGGTGCAAGCGAGTCTCAATGATGCGTTTGCCAATCACGTCCTCGATGTCGAGCAGGTCATCGAGTTGTTGTTGCGCGCTGAGTGCAGGGGCGGACTTCTCCTCGGCCAAGAAAGGTTTGGCAGGCTTGTAATAAGTTTGCTGTGCGGGAACCGAAACCAGCTCTTTCTCCGGGTACCGAAGAGCTGTCAACTTCCCGCCAAAGACGCAGCCAGTGTCGATATTGATGGTGCGGTTCAGCCATTCCGGTTCCGCGACCGGCGTGTGGCCATAGACCACCAGCGCCTTGCCCCGATATTCTGCGGCCCAGTTGTAGCGGACAGGAAGCCCGTATTCATCGGTCTCGCCCGTTGTTTCTCCGTAGAGGGCAAAGTCACGCACCTTACCCGAGCCACGTCCCTGCATCTCTTCTTTCATTCCGGCGTGCGCGACAACGAGTTTGCCATCGTCGAACAGGTAGTGACTAACCATGTCATCGAGAAACTTGACTACGGCTTGCTTGAATTCAGGAGTCTCCCGATCGAGCTGTTCAATGGAGTCCGCCAAACCGTGGGTTAGCTGCACATCGCGGCCCTTGAGCTTCCGGATCAGTTTCATGTCGTGGTTTCCCGGAACGCAGAACGCCGTCCCGTCCTCCACCATATTCATGACCAGCCGCAACACTTCGGGAATCTTGGGCCCGCGGTCCACAAGGTCACCAACGAAAATTGCTCTGCGTCCATCTGGCGGAATCGCTTTCGCTCCCGCTGGGCCGCTTTCGATCTGGTAACCGAGCTGAACGAACAGTGCAGCCAATTCCTCATAGCAACCATGCACGTCACCGATGATGTCGAAAGGTCCATGCTCGTGCTTCAGATTGTTCCAGAGCGGCTGTCGTGTGATCGCGACCGACGAGACCTCTTCCGGGGTCGAGAGGACGAAGACATGCCGAAACCCTTCGCGTTCGAGTCCTCGAATCGAACGCCGCAATTGTTGCGACTGGTTTCTTACGACGTGGGGTCCGAACTGGCGGTCGGGCCGATTCTGATTGCGCTCGTGACACAGCTTTTCGGGCAGGTTCAAAACGATGGCCACGGGTAACACATGGAACTCGCGAGCAAGAGCGACGAGCGGTTTACGTCCCTCGGGCTGGACATTTGTCGCGTCAACCACTGTCAGGCGGCCAGCGGCAAGCCTCTTGCGAGCTATGTAATGCAGTACATCGAACGCATCATTTGTAGCTTCTTGGGCATTCTCGTCGTCTGAAACGAGCCCGCGGCAGAAGTCAGAAGAGAGCACTTCGGTTGGCTTGAAGTGAGCCCGAGCGAAGCCCGACTTCCCGCAGCCAGAAGGACCGATGAGCACGACCAAAGAGAGCTCGGGGATCGTGATGTTCACAGAGTGATCCCCGGATCTTTCGATACCGGACTTGTGACCGCTTTGTCGATCTTTACGGTTCTTAGGCGAACTCGAACCAGGAGATCGTTCAGCGCGGCTTTCACAGTTTGGGCCTCAGGAAGAAAGGTCTTACTCGCCTCTTCCTCAAGTCTTTCGCGAAGCTGATCGTACTCACCGGCGTAGAACGAAGTTTCTGCCGCGTCCAGGGTTTGGTGTTCGGCACCTCGCGTCTTCCGCTCCATCAGCTCTGGTATGTAAACCAGCTTGTACTGCTCGTTCAGTCGCTTTAAGTTAGCTTCCACTATCCCTGTCCGCATCAGATGAATCCCCGTCAGCAGGACGCGAAAGACATATAGTAAAGGCTTCACCCTCGGCGGATCCTCTTTCTGGAACAGCTGCCATTGATTCTCGGCAAACCCGAAATAATGATGTGCGTGATGGCGGGTGATGCATCCCTTCGCGATCGCTTTCAACTCTTCGTGCTCCGGTGTCGTATGCACCACGAGTGGGGAGTACAACTGCTCAAGGACATATCCGTTCGATTTCAAGAGAAGTCCAAAGAATTTGTGGACATCGTGCGTTACCAGATCGAGGTCGATAGGTTCTTTCTTGGAAACCTCCACGGTAGCGCGGACCGAGCCCAACCCAAGCACTTCATCTACTGGCAGGATGTGAACACCCCGCAAGTCATAGTCAGAATCAGGCGACGGAAACCCGTAGAGATGCGCTCCGCTGATCGTTGCGAACAGTAGCGGATAGGGGTGTTCTTTGACCGCAAGCAGCAATTGTTCGTTCATGCGTTTACACCCCCGACGGCCGAGCGGCGCGCTTTTATGAGCAAACTGTTCGCTGCGGCGTAATCGGGCTCGTCGGGCAACTTGGTCGAGCGAAACACTTCCTCAAACTCTCGATGCAGTGCAAGCCTCCAGTTGTTCACTTCATCCCACTTCATTTGTCCGTCACGGATGGAAAGCAACGTGTCACGGCGCTCCGTAATCTGCACCGGAACGTACCCGTCTCTGAGTATCGTCACGCCCTCTAGCAATAGCCGGATCAGATGCATTGCGTGTTTCCACTTGATCTGACCGGACGTACGCAAATCTTGCTCCAGCTTCTTGAATTGCGACATCACGTAACCGTTGTAGGTCTGATAAACCAATTTCGAGAGGAAAATCTCTCGGCTCGCTAGCAATTCGTCGGCAATCGGCGTCCGTTTTTCAATAATTGGCGTGTAGAGGCACTCCAGAATGTTTGGATTGGCCTTAAGAGCCAGCACCATGAACTTTTTCAATTCCCAGTAACACTCTTCGCTCTCTCTGCTTTCGAGTTGCTCGGGCACGCCGTACAAAGACCACTCCAGTTCCGCTGGAGCGAGGTAGATGCCTCGTCGGTCCACGTCGGAACTGTCCCGACCCAAGCCGTAGGCCTGGGACCCGACCACGCACTTATAGATCACGTTTTCGTAGAGGTCGTACTCTGCCAAGACGTGGGCGGGATCGCCTAGCGGCCCTGACTTTACCTGCTTCAGTATCGAGAATTCATGGCGACGCACGCTGAACTCGGCTCCATCCGTCACCTTTGCACGATAGGAGTGACCACCGTCATCCGGCGGGCGGACGATCTCCGCTACCGAGCCACGGGGATACTCTGTCTGCGAAGCGTGGACGAGAACATCCGTGCGCAAAACAATCTGGGTTCCTGTGGGGACAATCAAGTGAAGAGTCGATCTTGAGCTCTCAACCAAGACTGAAAACCCCCATTTGCGTCGGTGCTCCAACTTGAGGATCTTCTTCCCCTACAGGCAGAAAACGAACCCCGTACCCAAAGCTCTCCGACATTCGGTCCGACCACTGCTGGAACTGTTTCCGTGTCCACTCGAAACGATGGTCTTTGTGGCGAAACTGCCCGGCCGGCAGAGTATCGAACTTCACGTTGTACTCGGCGTTGGGCGTAGTCACAATCACGGTCTTCGGGCGTGCGGCCTCAAAAAGAACGCGCTCGAACGCGGCCAGGCGTGGCGCATCGAGATGTTCGATGACCTCCACGACGGTCGCCGCGTCGTATCCAGCCAAACGCTTGTCGCGATACATCAACGAGCCGTGCATCAATTTCAGGCGTTCCCTTTGCTTCGCGGGCATTCGATCGAGGTGGAGGTTTCGACTTGCAATTTCAAGGCTACGATACGAAACATCCATGCCAACAATCTCCGTCAGCGCCTTCTCCTCCAATAGAGACCGCAATAGCTTTCCTTCACCACAGCCCAAGTCGAGGACGCGTTTTGCGCCTGAGGATCGGAGCACAGCAACCACCGTTCCCATGCGCTGCTGCCAGAGCCGAATCGGCTCCTCCATCTTCGTCTCCTCTTCCGAGTGCGCCTCTTCCTTCGCGTCCGGATCGGGATTGTCTTCCTCTGCCAGCTGAGCGAGCGCTTCTCGCGCCAATTGCCGCTGTCGTGGCAGATAGCGTTTTACGATCGCCTCTTTGTGCGGATGTGCTGCTAGCCAGCCCTCTCCCTTACGAAGAAGCTTTTCGACCTCATCTTGCCCGATCCAATAGTGCTTCTCGGCGTCCAGCACGGGCACAAGCACGTAGAGGTGATTCAGTAGATCTTGTAGACGGACATTGGCCTGGAGTTTGACCGTGTAGTACGGACCCTCACCCCATTCGGGGAACTTCTCGTCGAGCGAATGATGTTCGGCGCCGACTTCGTATCCCAACGGCTCGAACAGCTCCTTGAGTACTTGCTCACCGCCTCGGCACGCTACAACAGCCAAAGTTGCTGTCAGCGGAATCTTTTGATCCGCCAGTTCCTGTCTCCCCTTGCTCCGACCCGTCATAGCCGTTCCCAATGCACGGCCCATCGCCACGCTGAGGAACGAAGAGAGGACGTAAGGTCTGTCGTTCACATACTGATCGAGAGTGCCGCCTTCGTGTTGTCCCCGTTTTCTGCGCACCAAGCCGACCGGATCGACATCGAGCAGAATCGCCGCCGTGCAGCGCTCAGACGTCGCTTCCGGATAGAAAAGATGGGCCTTGCCGAACGACAACTCGAACGAATGCATCCTCTCCGGATTCTTGTGCAGCAGGTATCCCAAGTCCGTCGCCGGCTTGTGCGTGGTCGTGATGGTCAGCAACATGGTTGGAATTATACGGGTCTGTACTCTTGAGTTTTGATGTGGACAGTCGTGCGACATCCACCGTGTTAAGGCAGCGATCCAGTAGCGGGCCAAAAGGGGTTAAGAACCGGAGGAACCGGCAGAGCCGTAATACTCGGCAACAATTTGCTACCAAATTGCTACCAAGAACATGGCAAGTGGGTTCGGGGCCGAAATCGTGGGAGATCGGTCCCTTTTATCGTCCTCACTATCCTTCACTGTCGTACGATTGTCGACGAGACACCAGAACCACGATTTCGTCGTTTTGCGCAGAAACGCAGCGACTCCGCGCCAGCACCACGAGGCTCGAGAACATCTTAGGAGGCACAGGTTTCCGTTTTCACGCAACTGTGAGCACAACAGATCAGTCTCGGGTTCCGGCTTTCTCCATAATTGACTGCGGTGACATCGAAATTTAAGGAGATTTAGAATGGGACGTGTACACCCGTATTTTATCCTGCTGTTGTTGAGCGCGGCGATGGTCGTACCCGCCTTAACGCTTGGCTGCAGCGGTAATCATGACCGCGTGTACGATGCTGATCACGGTGATTATCACACCTGGAACAATAACGAGACTGTTTCTTACCAGCAGTGGGAGACGGAAAACCACTACGACCACAAAGATTTTAAGGTGCGAAGCAAGGACGAACAGAAGCAATATTTCGACTGGAGACACAAGCA
>Ga0209006_10001950_pt1 | contig 18721 bp, 15 predicted proteins | sample JacPin_JW_Ref_O2_FD_188567 | JGI IMG/M metagenome (GOLD analysis project Ga0209006, IMG submission 188567) | Forest soil microbial communities from Algoma, Ontario, Canada - Jack Pine, Ontario site 1_JW_Ref_O2 (SPAdes) (version 2) | ecosystem: Environmental > Terrestrial > Soil > Boreal...
GCCCGCGAGATCGGCGGTGACGATGCGGCCGTTGATGTCTTTGCCCATGGCGATCGTCATCTTCGACTTCGATCCCATGAACTCCTGCGATTCGATGTTCTCGCGCAGCCAGATGATCTCGCGCTGTCGGTTCGGAACCTGAATTCCGACCGTGCTCTTGCCCGCCATGCGCTCGATCAGAATGCTTTCGGCTTTCAGCGCGAGGCAAAGATCGTCGCAGAGATTCGTGATGCGGCTGTATTTGATCCCCGCTTCTGGCTTGAACTCGAAAGTCGTGACGACGGGTCCGGGATTGATCTGCGTGATCTGCCCATGAATTTCGAACTCGGCGTATTTTTCGGTGAGCACCTGCGCCAGCAATTTGAGTTCATCGGCATCAACCTGCTGCTGCTCATCGGGACGCTGCAGCAGACTGCTCGAAGGCAGTTTGTAACCACCAGCGATGCGCGGCATCGTGGTCTTGGCTTTGTGTCCGCTGTCGGCACGCTCCGCGACTTCGGGTTCGGCGGCTGCGGCAGCAGGCAGAGACTCGGCGAGAATCCCGCCAGTCGCGGCATTTGCCGGACGCGGCAATTCATCTTCCGACTGCATGCGCTCGATTCCGGTTCGACGTGGTTCAACTACTGCGTGCGAAACCGGCTGCTGCGGACGCGGCTGAATCAACTGCGTCTTTACGACGGGTTTCGAGATGCGCCGCTGATCCAATTCCTTCTGCTGACGTTTCTTGGCGCGTTCTTCCCGCCAGTCCTGATAGCGTCCCCATAGCGCGGTGGCGAATGCAAAGCGCGTTGGAGCCCACAACCGAATTGCCGAGAACGAGAATGCGGTCGACAGATACAACGCGACCGCGAGAATCGTACCGCACACAATGTAGGCGCCCGCAAGATTCAGGTAGTGAATCAGGAAGTCGCCCACGACGCGTCCGAGCAAGCCTTCGACGGGAATGACGTGCATCCAGCGGAAGTGGCCGGGCAGAAGAGCCAGCATGGCGGGGACGAACATCATCACCCAGATTCCGCCGAGGCTCTTGGCCAGCGGGGACTGCACTTTCATGGATCGGAACCAGCGCGCGCCAAGCATCGCGGGAAAAATCACGAGCAGGAATGCGCCGATGCCGAAGAACTGCAGCATCCCGTCAGCGGTGTATGCGCCGACAACGCCAATCCAGTTGCGGGCGGCGTGGGAACCAGTCAGCACCGAGGCGCTGTTCCACGAAGGGTCGAGCGGAGAATAAGAAGCGAGCGCGAGGAAGAGGAGGAGCGCGGAGACGCACATCAGGAAGCCGATCAGCTCATTGAGCCGACGGTTGCTGGTGGGCACAAAAATCGTTGCGAGATAATCCATTTAGGCCAGATTTCACACCGAAGACACTTTCGCGTCCCCAGCGCCGCAATCGGCCAGAGCCTTTACATTATGCCAAGAAGATAGGGTTCCGACAATGCGGGAAAGCGCCTTTAGTATCCAGTTAGCTTCCCGTCCAAACGCCGTGCCAGAAGCGGGATTCAGCTCCAGAGCATTTTGCGCGGCGTATTGGCCGATTATTGAAGATGCCACGCGTACGCCAGAGCAATCACTACCGCGCCAAGAACTATGCGGTACACAATGAAAATTTTCAGGCTGTTGGACTGCAGATAGCGGACCAGCCAGGCGATCGCGGCGTAACCCACAATTGCCGAGATCAGAATGCCGACGATAAAGGGCGTGTGCATGTTGGCCGGCAGGCCTTCTTTGCGGAGTTCGTGTGCTTTCACCAGAGCGGCGCCCGCGATCAGCGGAGTCGACAGCAGGAAGCTGAAGCGAACTGCGGCTTCCCGCGTCATGTTGCGGAATAATCCCGCGGTGATCGTCGAGCCGGAGCGTGAGACTCCGGGAATCAGGGCTGCGGCTTGCGCCACCCCGACGACCAGAGCGTCGGTAAGGGAAATTTTTGTGAGCGGTTTTTCCAGGCGGCTGGCTTTTTCCCCTAGCCACATCAGGATCGCAACCACGATGAGCGCCGCGGCGATCAGCACAATGTGCTCGCGAAAATAATCCTCGGCAGAGTGTTCGAGCAACTTGCCTGCTATGGCTCCGGGAATGGTCGCTGCGGCCAGGAACCAGAGGAGCAGGCGTTCTTCCTTCTGCTCGCCGACGGTGAGGTTGGTGTCGGCGCCTCCGGCTTCGGAGAAGCGAACGATTTTTCCTCCGAGCGCGGCGCGGACGATCTGAAACCAGGTTCGCCGGAAATAGAAGAGCACCGACAGCAGGGTTCCGAAGTGAAGTGCGACGTCGAAGGTGAGTTCGTGGGCGGGAGAGAGCTCATTCCAGCCCAGCAAGCGCCGCACGATAATCAGATGTGCGGAACTCGAAACGGGGATGAATTCCGCGATGCCCTGGATAATGGCGAGAACTACGGCTTGATAAATTGGCAAGATTATTCCGTCGTGTTACCGAAGGTTGGCACGCCCTGTTGAATGTAGAAGATCAGCTTCTGTGCGCGCAAGGCCCATTCGTTCTGCGCATACTGGGTGGTGATCTTCTGCGCGAGGGCCAGGGCGCGGGATTTCGACTCTTCGGATTTCTTCTGGTTGGCTTCTGTCTTGTAAATCTCAATCAGCGCAGATCGCCGCCATGCCGCTTCGAACAGGGCTTCCGGGGCATCGGGAGATTGCTCGTGCTCGCTGGCGTACTTCTCATACATGTCCGCTTCTTTTTCCGGACACTTGGATGCGCCCTGCCAGTCGCCGCAGAGTTTATTTTCGAGCAGGTGAAAGGAAGCGAGGTCGGCCCACTTGGTGCCGGGAAATTTCTTGATGACCAGCTTCATCCATTGTTCGTCAATCTGGCCCCGCATGTAGGCTTCGCGCTCGCGAGCTGAGGGACGCGTCATCACGTCGGAGCGTTCGACTTGCCAGCGGATATCAGCGGCGCGGTACAAAGCATCACCGGCAAGCGGCGACGTGGGGAATAAATCGTAGACTCGATAGTAGAGGCGCATCGCGTCTTGCGCGGCATCGCGGCGTCCGCGGCGGCGGCTGGCCTGATCTTCTGAGTCGACGGCCTCGCCGAATACGATCTTGTCTCCGTTGGGCGTGGTCAGGCTGACCAGGGATTTGTTCGACACCCATCCAGTAATCGTCTTGCCTTCGGACAGTGGATCGTCTTCGTCGGCGTCCTTCTTCGGTTCTCTCAGAATCGCCTCGACGTGAGTCCAATCACGGCTGGCGTCGATGATGACGAGTTCGTGTCCGCGTCCAGCTTCGCCGAGTTTGGCGGAGTCGTCACTGGGCGCGACGCGGATGGTTTCTTCGTGGACGAGAGTGCCGCGCTGGGCTTGCGCGGAGACCAAGGCTGTGGAAAATGTCAGAGCAAAAGCGAACGCTGCGACACGAATCGCCACTTTCCGAAATGGGAATTTGCCTCGTGCGAGGGTATACCCCCCTCCCCCCCGGTCTATTGGAATCATTGGGTTAGCAAGAAAATGAAAATTGATCTTAGAGCTGCAAAGACTTGCAGGCAAAATCTTGCCGATAAAGGACTTACGAGCACTCTGGCACGCTTTGTTCATGGGATTCGGGTGCGTTATCAGGATCGTCGTTCTAAGAATTGAAGTCAAGGTCATTTGAACTGCGGCATTGTGCATTTTGACGCGAGGCTCGTATCAGGGAACGCCTTCAGGCATTTCCGCCAAGGGCAGGTAGAGAGCGTCGCCTTTGGCCGCTGGGCCGTGGGGCAGCCCTGGCGGCTAGAGCGGTTCACCTTGTGGCCTTTGGCGGCAGCGCTGAAGCGACGGAGCGCCAGGCTATTTTCAGGCGTCCCTTGCGAGACGAAGGGCGCGGAGTTCCTCCAGCATCGCGGGCTCGATGTTGCCGCCGCTGATGATGGCAACGTTTAGCTGGGTGTTGGGGAATTGATCGCGGTGGTAGAGGAATCCGGCGACGGAGACTGCACCGCTGGGTTCGGCGACTGTCGCAGGATTTCCGGCCAGAAGTTTCACGGCCTTGCGAATTTCGTCTTCGGTTACGGTGACGATGTCGTCGACGAATTTCTGGATGTGCTGGAAGTTGAGGTCGCCGATGCTTTGAGTACGGAGTCCGTCGGCGATGGTGCGCGAGACTTGCTCGGCGGGGAGGTTGACGATTTTTCCAGAACGCAGGCTGGCTTGCGCGTCGGAGGCGAGTTCGGGCTCGACGCCGATGATTTTTGCTTTCGGGTTCGTTAGTTTAATCGCTGTTGCTACGCCGCTGATCAGTCCTCCGCCGCCGACAGGGGCGAAGACGGCTTCGACTTCCGGCAGGTCTTCCAGGATTTCGAGTCCGATTGTGCCTTGTCCGGCAATTATTTTTTCGTCGTTGTAGGGAGGCACGATTATGTATCCATGCTGGGCGGCGAGTTCCTCGGCTTTGAGCTTGCGCTCGTCGCTGCTGGGGCCTACCAGTACGATGTCTGCGCCGAGCGCCGAAGTTGCCTCGCGCTTGATCGCGGGCGCGTTGTTGGGCATGACGATTATGGCTTTCACTTTCAGCGCGCGGGCGGCATAGGCGACTCCCTGGGCGTGATTGCCGCTGGAGTAAGTGATGACGCCGCGCTTCTTTTCTTCTGGCGATAGGGAAGCAATCTTGTTGTAGGCTCCGCGGAGTTTGAAGGCGCCGATGGGTTGGTGATTTTCGGGCTTGAGGAAGAGGCGGCGGGAGTCGTCGGTGTGAGGAAACTCGATCAAACGGGTCCGGGTGGTGACGCCCTGCAGGCGGGACTGGGCCGAGTTGATGTCGTCTAGAGTGACCATGGGTGCTGACTTTTAAGTTTATGCTGAATTGGCGCGGTTGTGGTGAGGCTGGTAGATTGGGCGGGCTTTGCCCGCAGGACCGCCGAGGGCGGCTGTCCGCGCTTGACATCATGATGCCTTATCAAGTAGCATCATGATGTGCGAACCACTCTTACCCTCGATGACGATGTGGCTAGCTTGTTGAAGAAAGAGTCCCGCAAGTCTGGCGAACCTTTCAAGCAGGTGGTGAACCGATATCTTCGGTTGGGACTGACGGCTCCGAAGGATACGGGACGGAAGCCTTTCAAAGTTAAGCCGTGGAACTTGCAGCCTCCTCCGGGGCTTAGTTTCGATAAGGTCGAGGAGTTAATCGAATTTTTGGAAGGGCCTTATCATCGGTGATCGTTCTCGACGCGAACATTCTCTTCTATAGCTATTCAATAGGATCTCCTCAGCACGAGAAGGCCCGCACCTGCGTAGAAAAGCTGTTGTCGGGGAGTGAACCGATAGGACTGCCATGGCAGACGATTGCGGCCTTTTTGCGGATTAGTACCAATGCCCGCCTGCCCGGAGCTCGATCCGCTGCGGAAGCAGCGCAGGAAGTTGAGGAGTGGATCAAGCAACCGAATGTGCGGCTGATTTCGCCAGGGGACGATCATTGGCAGGTACTCCGGCGACTGATTTTTGAGGGGCAAGCTTCTGGACCTATGGTGAGCGATGCTCAGATTGCGGCGCTGACGATCGAAAACGGAGCAGTCCTCTACTCTACCGATCGGGACTTCGCGCGATTCCCAGGGCTCCGGTGGGTGAATCCGCTCAGCTGATGGCGGGGTGGCGGAAGGAATTGAAGGGCTGCTTTAGGAGGTCTCTTCTTAGGCGGGTTCGCGCTGGTCGATATCGCTGAGGGTTATCCTCGTCGTCCTTGACCGAGGGGAGAGAGCTGCCGAGCGCTGCTCGGCGTGGACGGGCGGGGGCGCCCGTCCCCACACGAGCAGAGCCGATCCGCAGCTGCCAAGCTCTCCGACACGGCTCGTTAGATTTCGAGGATTACGGGCATGATCAGCGGGCGGCGTTGGGTTTGCTTGGAGATGTAGCGCTTCAGATCAGTGCGGATTTTTTCTTTGATTACGCCGTAGTCGGCTTTTTCTTCATCGCTGGACTGGTCGAGGGTTTCCATCACAATCTGGCGGGCACCTTCGAGCACTCCACCGTCTTCGCCGGCATTGAAACCGCGAGTTACGATTTCGGGCGACATCTCGATGCGGCCGGTGAGTTTGTGGATGGCGATGATGGGCAGCACGATGCCGTCTTCGCTGAGGTGGCGGCGATCTTTGATGATGAGGTCTTCGACCACGTCGGTGCGGTTGCCGGAGTCGATACAGACGCGGCCGACGTTGACGCGGCCGGCCTTGCGTGCGCCGAACTCGTCGAACTCGAGGACGTCGCCGCTTTCAATCAAGATGACTTTGCCGACGGAACTGTGCATGGCTCCGGCCATTTCGGCGTGCAGTTTCAATTGCCGGTACTCGCCGTGGATGGGAATGAAGTAGCGAGGCTTGACCAGATTGATGATGAGTTTGAGTTCGTCCTGGCTGGCATGGCCGCTGACGTGGATTGGCGGCGACGTTCCGTCGTCATAAATGACGTAGGCCTCGCGGCGGAACAGGTGATCGATCATGCGGTAGATCGTCTTCTCGTTGCCGGGAATGATGCGCGAGGACAGGACAACTGTGTCGCCCTTTTCGATTTTCGCGTGCTTGTGATTGTCGACGGCGGCGCGCGATAGCGCCGACATCGGCTCGCCCTGAGTACCGCTTATGAGCACGCAAACCTTTTCCGGCGGGAAATTTTTCATCTCGCCGGGATTGATCACAAGGCCATCCGGAACTTCGATGTAGCCGAGATCCTCGGCAATTTCCGATGAGTTGTTCATGGAACGGCCGATGAAGGCGACTTTGCGTCCGTGCTGGTGCGCGAGTTCAACAGCCAGCTTGATGCGGTGGATTGACGAGGAGAAGCAGGAGATGAACAGACGACGCTTGGTGTGGGCGAAGACTTCATCGAACTTGCGGCGGACGGCGCGCTCACTGGGCGTGTATCCCCTGCGCTCGACGTTGGTGGAATCTTGAAATAGAGCGAGCACGCCACTCTTGCCATATTCGGCGAACGAGTGCAGATCGAAAAGCTTGTCGTCAGTCGGTGTGGGATCAACTTTGAAGTCGCCGGTATGAATGATAACTCCCAGCGGCGTGTGAATCGCGAGCGCCACACAGTTCACCAGGCTGTGCGTGACCTGAATTGGATGGACCGTGAATATTCCGGCTTTGAAGCGCTCGTTGGGGCGCATTTCGCGCAGGTCGGCGTCGTCGAGTAGTCCGTGCTCGTCGAGTTTGTCCTCGACGTAGGCGAGGGTGAACTCGGTGCCCCAGACCGGGACCTTGAGTTCGGAAAGAAACCAGGGCAGCGCACCGATGTGGTCTTCGTGGCCGTGGGTGAGGATAATCCCACGAACGCGCTGACGATTTTCGATGAGATAAGAAATGTCAGGGACGACGATGTCGACGCCGAGGAGTTCGGCTTCGGGGAACATGAGTCCGGCGTCGATGACGATGATGTCGTCGCCGAAGCGGACGGCCATGCAGTTCATACCGAACTCGCCCAGGCCACCGAGGGGGATAATCTGAAGTTTTCCGCTTGGCATTGAGTAATGATGATGCTAGCACAGTGAGTTCGTGGCGAGTATGGCAGCGGGCGGCAGGTAATGTCCTAGTTCACGCGTGGGATGACAGACCCTGCGGTGATGGGCGGCGAAGATTGCGCTCGGAACGACACATCGAATCGCTGAGATTTTCGCTATCACTTCTTCTCATTAACAATTCCTATTTCTTTGCATCTGGAGACTGCGTCATCGGCGGCGGTGCCAGGACATCCTTCGCTGACTTAGGCAGCTTATCGGCGTTGGCCAGCAAGAGACTGACCTGCCACATTTGCGTGCTCGTGAGGGTCTTCTCAAATCCTGGCATGCCGGTCATCCGAATTCCTCCAGCGACCTTCCAATAAGTTTCGGTCGGCGGGTCGTCGGTTACGCCGGTGCCTTCCATGAGTTTGGGAGGCTTGGGAAACATCCCTTGAGCGATTGCAGTCTGCGGCTGCGCAGGCAGCCCGTGACAGACGGCGCAATTGTCTCTATAGATCTGCGCGCCAGCCCCATACGCCGGTTCATCGGCAGCGATTGGGACGGACTTCGGCATTTCTTTATCGAGCCGGGCATGCAGCGCCATACGCGCGAGCGCCCTCTCAAACGGCATGGGTGGCGCCGATGTCGCCACCGGAACACTCCCCGAAGCGAAATAAAGATAGACAATGACCGGGACCAGAATCAATCCGATGATCACGCCGATAAAAAATTTTCCCATGCACGCTCTCCTGTGAAATTAAGCCGGGCATTCATACTAAGCCAGGCCACTAAAATAAGCGGCGTCAACCGCTAACGCGGACTTTCGCTGCGGAAGTTGTGGCATGCCCTGATCCGGATCGTGTTCTTCAAACTACATCACTGACGACCTTCGAATGGGACATACATTCTTCTCTGGATGGCTTTCCTGCGCTTGCTGCGGTAAGGTGGAAGAAATGGTGGAGCAGCGCAAATCGTGGCTTCGCGGCCGGGTTGAGTCCGCGTTGGTGACAGGGTTGACGCGTGCTTACTCGACGGTGCGCGTCGATCCAGAAAAATTTCTGCTGCAGTTACGGGCGGCATATCGCGTGCCCATTAGCGGATACCACGGTGTCTTTGCCCTCGAAGTTGGAGAACTGGATGCAGTGGCCGATTCGATTATTCGCGGGGGGATGAAAGTCGCAGCGATCGAAGGCGCCGGCCTGGGGTTGGGCGGATTAATGACGATCGTTCCCGATCTCGGGATTCTTTCCGCGATCACGATGCGCACGATCCAGAAGCTGAGCCTGCTTTATGGATTCGAATTCAATACGGATGATGAGATTGCCGCGCTCTGGGTTGCCGCCGCCAGCGCGGCGGGAGTGGACATTAGCCGCGAGCTGCTCGAAAAAGAAGTGGTCAACAAATTCGTGCCCCGCGTCATCCAAAGGATAGCTGCGCAGGCTGGCGCTGAGGTGGTCGAGAAGTGGGCGGGACGTGTGATTCCTTTGCTCAGTTCGGCTCTCGGAGCCGGATTGAATTACTGGTTTGTCCGTGCCTGGGGCGAGCGCGCGAAGGCGCATTTTCGAGAGCGGCATCTGGCGCTGCGACAGCAGCAGGCGCTGGGGATCGGGCAACAACAGGTCATCCTTCCGGCGACCGGGCGTTAGGATGCTGACGAATTCTTTGACGGTTAGGCGGCAAATGCCGGCGTTTCTTCATTCCGTGATAGAAAAATAGTGATGCCGACTTTTTCCTGTGCCGCCATTCTTTTTGATCTCGACGGAGTGCTGGTTGACTCCACAGGCGCGGTAGACCGGGAGTGGCGCGCGTGGGCCCGGCGCAAGGGCGTGGACGGAGATGCTGTCATGGCCATTGCCCACGGCGTGCGTACGCTCGAAGTAATCCGACGCGCCGCTCCGCATCTTGACGCTGAAGCAGAAGTGCTAGAACTGGAAAATCGCGAGGCCGACCACCAGGAGGGCGTCTCGGTCATGCCCGACGCTCTGGATTTGGTGTGGTCGATTCCCAATGGGCGGTGGGGTGTGGTTACTTCCGGCACGAAGCTTCTGGCCAGCGCACGTTTGCGTTTCTGCGGGTTGCCAGTTCCTGAAGTTCTGGTTACTGCGGACGAGGTGGCGCACGGGAAGCCGCATCCAGAGCCTTATTTGACGGGCGCGGAGCGGCTTGGGTTTGCGCCAGCGGAGTGCCTCGTGATCGAGGATGCCCCCGCCGGAATTGAGTCGGCGCATGCGGCGGGAATGAAAGTGATCGGGATTGCCAGCACGTACGCCGCAAGATTTCTGGAGCAAGCGGACGCTGTGATCGCACAGCTTGCGGCCATTCACGTGGCTTCGAACGGAACGGGCAAGTTGACCGTCAACGTTCGATAGACGCCGGCCACACTGAACGCGCCGCGATGAAGCATCGCGGCGCACTCTGTCTCAACCACTTTATTTTGCCGCCTGCAACTGCTGGAGATCGGCCAGCACTTCCTCGCTGTGACCCTGCGGACTGACTTTCAGGTACACCTTCTTGATCACGCCATTGGGATCGATCAGGAAAGTGTTGCGCGCGGCGAGAGTCATGCCGTTGTATTCCATGATGGAGCCGTATTTTCCGACGACGGTGTGGTCGGGATCGGCAAGCAGCTTGAAGTTTAAGCCCTCTTTCGTGCAGAAGCCCTTGTGCGAATCCACATTGTCGACGCTGACGCCGACGATTGCCGCGTTCTTCGCCGTATATTTGTCGATGTCCCGCTGGAAATTATGAGCTTCGATGGTGCAGCCCTGAGTGAAATCCTTGGGATAGAAATAAAGCACGACCCACTTGCCTTTGAACTGATCGAGCGAAACCGGTGTCCCCTCCTGGCTGGGCAGGCTGAACGCGGGGGCTGGAGTGCCTGTGGCGGGCGGTTGAGGCTGATCGGCGGCGACGGCGAACCCGGCAGTAAACACCAGGGTCAGGAAAAATACGGACAGTGCTTTCATAATGCTCTCCTTCGTGGTGCGGTAAGGATAAATGGTAAGGCGTGAGTTGGCCAACTGAGAGCAATGACTGGTTCGTAAATTGAGCCGATGTATATCCAATCCAAGCCCTCTACCTGATCCAGTCTTCCAATTCGATCCCGCGGTCGGTTTTTTCGTCGCGATATTTCACGATTACGGGCGTGTAGAGCGAGAGATTCCAATCTTTGGCTGCGCCTTTTGTTACGGCGCGCGAACCGGGGACGACCACTGCGTTCTCAGGAACTTCGAGCGGCGTGTCGGCGGTGGCGCGATAGACTTCGCCGCGGACCAAGTCGTAGAGCGGAGTCGAGCGCGTGAGAATTGTTCCTGCGCCGAGCACGGCGCGAGCGCGGACCAGCGTTCCTTCGTAGACTCCGCAGTTGCCGCCGACCAGCACGTCGTCTTCGATGATGACGGGCGCCGCGTTCACGGGTTCGAGCACGCCGCCGATTTGCGCGGCTGCGCTCAGGTGCACACGCTTGCCGATCTGCGCGCAGGAACCGACCAACGCGTGCGAGTCGATCATGGTGCCTTCGTCCACGTAAGCGCCGACGTTGATGAACATGGGCGGCGCGCAGATCACCGAAGGCGCGACATATGCGCCGGAGCGTACCGACGATCCGCCGGGGACGATGCGAACACGGTCGGCGACCGAAAATTTGCGGGCAGGGAATGTATCTTTGTCGACGAAAGAGAGCCCTGCCGTCATGTCGGTGAGTTGGCCGAGGCGGAATCCCAGCAGGATGCCTTGCTTGATCCAGACGTTGACGATCCAGTGGCTGTTGATTTTTTCGGCGGCGCGGATTTTGCCTTGCGTTAGCTGGTCGCGGAATTCGATGAACGTCTTGCGCGCTTCGGGATCATGCTCGACTTCGCCTTGCGCGGAGAGGCGTTCGATAAACAATTTCAGGGAGGACATGCGGGGAAAGTATACGGGAAACGGCGAGGGTGGGAATCCGGTGTCAAGTGTAAAAAGAGAGGAACGTTTCTTGGCGCTCCGCAGGGAACAGCAGGTCCCTCCACTTCGCCTGCTTTCGCTGCGCTTCGGTCGGGATGACAAAGTCTCCTAAGGCCCGGAAACTCCGATCACACGCACTTGCACTCGCTGCGAATCAACACTCCCGTCATGCCATGAGCGGTCTCGCGGGCTTCGGCTAGCGAGATGTAGGGACCATGCCAGCGGGCGTGGTTGACGTCGTGGCCGGCGGGGCGTCCCTTGCCGTGGCTGCACTGGCCGCATGAGGCTCGGTGCAGGACGATTTTGTGCGGGCCGGCCACCCAGTTTTCGTAGAGGAAGAATTCTTGCGCTTCGGCTGCGGGGCTGGCGGGCCTTGTAATTAATCCGACTTCGGTGGCGATTTTCTGCAGGCGCGAGCGCGTATCGCGTCGCATGGGTAGCAGCGGCAGGCGGTAGACTTCTTCGATTTTTCCCATCATCGCGAGGACGGCCTTTACCGGCAGCGGGCTTGATTCGATGAAGTTGGCCTGCATCAGCGGCAGATATTTGCGGTGCAGGGCCCGTGCGGTGGTCCAGTCGTTGTTGAGAGCGGCACGTGTCAGCGCGGCCATTTCGTGAGGAATTTCGTTCGATGCAACCGAGACTAATCCGATGCCGCCAAGCGCAATTACGGGCAGAGTCACCGCGTCGTCCCCGGAGAAAACCAGAAATGTTTCGGGGGCTACGTTGATGGCCTCGGCAATCTGCGTCATGTTGCCGCTGGCTTCTTTGACGGCGATGATGTTGGGAATTTCAGCGAGGCGCGCCAGGGTTGCAGGTTCGATGTTCGCGGCGGTGCGGCCGGGCACGTTGTAGAGAATGATCGGTTTCTCACCGACCGCTTCGGCTATGGCCTTGAAATGGCGGTACTGGCCCTCCTGTGTGGGCTTGTTGTAATACGGCGAAGCAGTGAGGATGGCGTCGACTCCAGGGCGCGCTGCAATCTCTTTCGCTTTTTCTACCGCGTCGTGCGTGGAGTTGGACGTCGCGCCCGCGACGATGGGCACGCGTCCAGCTGCGACTTCGATGGTCACGTCAATGACGTACAGCCATTCGTCGTGAGTAAGAGTTGGCGTCTCGCCGGTGGTGCCGCAGGGAACCAGGAAGTCGATGCCGGACTCGATCTGCCATGCGATTAGGCTGCGCAGGGCAGGGTCGTCGATGGAGCCGTCCTGGTGAAACGGGGTTACGAGTGCGGTGCCACAACCGCGGAGTTGCATGGGAATAGGATAGCGCGGATGAGGGAGGAGAGAAAATCAGTCGAGCTTTGCTCGACCGGACGGCCGAGGGCGGCCGTCCCCACGTATGTGGCTACAGATTGCGCCAAATATCTGCGAAATCGTAGAAGCCCTTCTTATCCTTGATCCACTCGGCGGCGCGGACTGCGCCTTCGGCGAAGCCGCGACGGGATTTGGCATCGTGGCAGAGATAGATGCGATCGTTATCGGACTCGAGGATGACTTCGTGCATCCCGACTACGTCGCCTTCGCGGAAAGATGTGATTTCGAGGTCTTCGTTCTGGCCGCTGGATTCGCGGATGACACGCTGGATCGCCATTGCGGTTCCGGACGGCGCGTCTTTCTTGTCGGCGTGGTGGCGCTCGAAGATTTGTCCCGAATAGTCGTGACGCAAGGCTGCCGCTGCAGCCCGAGCGGATTCCAGGAAGAGGTTGATGCCTACGGAAAAATTCGCAGCGTGGATGAATCCGGTTTGGTGCTGCTCGACAAGGTGTCGGATGTGTTCGAAATCGCCATGCCATCCCGTGGTGCCAACTACCACGTTCTTGCCAGTCTGGACGCAGGCTTCGATGTGGGCGATCACGCAGTGGGGCGCGGTGAAGTCGATGACTGCGTCGACGGAGCTGAGTTTTTCGGGCGTGAGGGCGGCGCAGTTGGCGTTTTCTTTCGCTCCGGCGGTCTGGACTTCGTGATGGCGTTCCCGGGCAACGTCCGCTGCCAGCGATCCGGTCTTGCCGCGGCCTAGAATCAGGAGTTTCATGATTCTAATTGTCCAAGCTTACCCCAGCGGCTAAGGCCGCGCACTCTCTTGCAAGTTACGGCACGGCTGAAGTCGTGCCTTTCCCGTTCGTGCCATCCCGTCGAACTCCACCTGCGGTGGGGCCGTGTTCACCGACCGCTACGCAAACACTTCCGGATCCAACTCCGAGAAAAATGTCTTGTGCAGGCGCTGGATGACCTCGGGCACTTCGTCTTCTTCTATCACAAAGGTGAGGTTGATTTCCGACGCGCCCTGCGAAATCATGCGAATCTTTTTGTCGGCCAGTTCGCGAAATACGAGTGCCGCGATTCCGGGCGTGTCGCGCAGATTCTCGCCTACCAGGCAGACGATTGCTTTTCGTCCTTCATATTTTACGTCAGCGAGTTTGGCCAAATCGGCGGCAAGCGCGGGGATCGCCTGATTCGAATCAACCGTGAGCGAGACACTCACCTCTGAAGTGGAGACCACATCGACGGCAACCTGGTGGCGATCGAAAGCTTCGAAGATTGCACGCAGGAATCCGTGAGCGAGCAGCATGCGGGGGGCGGCCACGTCGACGATGGTGATGCGCTTCTTAGCCGCGATGGCTTTGAAAATGTTCTTTCCTTGCGGCGCGCGCGTGGTGATGCGGGTGCCTTCGCACGAGGGATTCAGCGAGTTCAGCACGTAGACCGGAATATTTTTCTGGATCGCGGGCAGCACCGTCGCTGGATGCAGGACTTTCGCGCCGAAGTAGGCGAGTTCCGCGGCTTCGTCGAAGCTGATGACTTTGATGCGGCGGGCCTCGCGGCAGATCCTGGGATCGGTAGTCAGAATGCCGTCAACATCGGTCCAGATTTCGATGCGCTCGGCGCTGAGGCCGGCGCCGAAGATTGCCGCCGAAAAATCCGATCCGCCGCGGCCGATTGTGGTGGTAATGCCGGCCCGGCTGGAGCCAATGAATCCGCCCATCACCGGCACTTTGCCTTCTTCGAGCAGCGGCTGAACTTTTTGCTGCAGTTTCACGTTGGTGTCTTCGAATTGCGGAACCGCTTGCATGTAAGTGCTGTCGGTCACGAGCACTTCGCGGGAGTCGACGTGAACTCCGTTGAGGCCGCGCGCGGCGAAGGCAGCAGCGACGATCTTGCTGGAGAGCATTTCACCGAAGGACGCTACGTAGTCGGTGGTGCGCGGAGTGATTTCTCCAACGGCGGAGATGCCGCGCAGGAGTTCATCGAGCGCCTCGAACTCGGCACCTAGTTCGGAATGAAATTCCGTGAACAGCGCGGTGCCCAGAAGTTCGCTGGCGGTGTTGTAGTGGCGCTCCTGGAGCGAACGGCAGAGCTTGAGGGCGGCTTTGCGTTCGCCAGCTCCGGCGGCTTTGGCCATGGTCAGCAGCGTGTCGGTGACCTTGGCCATGGCGCTGACCACGACTACCGGTTTCTGCGCCAGGCGGCCTTCCACGATCGAAGCGGCGCGTTCGATGGCCTTCGCGTCTTGGACCGAAGTGCCGCCGAATTTCATTACGATCATCGGCGTGGCTTTCTTGAGCCGGGCGCGCGCCGGTTCTTCATCCAATGTACCCCTTGGCTTTCAGGAGTTCGGCGTTGAGCACGGCGGCTCCAGCTGCGCCACGGATTGTGTTGTGGGAGAGTACCGTGAACTTCCAGTCCAGCACGCCGCAGGGGCGCAGGCGTCCTACGACCGTGGTCATTCCCGCGCCGGTGTCGACGTCGAAGCGAGGCTGCGGCCGGTCGTTGGCTTCCACGTAGACCACCGGTTGCGCGGGAGCGCTGGGTAGCTTTAGCTCCTGGGGTTCGGCGCGATAGTTATTCCACGCGGCAATGATTTCTTCAGGCTTGGCTTTGGTCTTAAGGCGGATCGAGATCGATTCAGTGTGCCCGTCTTCGACCGCGACGCGGTTGCATTGCGCGCTCATCGCGAATGTTCCGGGAATGATTCTGCTTCCGTTGATCCGGCCGAGCAGTTTGCGCGTTTCTTCCTCCATTTTTTCTTCTTCGTTTTTGATGAAGGGAATCACGTTGCCCAGAATGTCGAGAGAAGCCACGCCGGGGTATCCGGCACCACTGACCGCTTGCATGGTGACGGCCATGACAGTCTCGAGGCCAAAGCGCTGGTCGAGAGGCGCTAGCGCGAGCACGAGTCCGATGGCGGAGCAGTTGGGATTCGTGACGACGTATCCGCCGGACTCTTTTCGCCAGCCCTGAATGTCGATCAGCTTGATGTGTCCGCCGTTAACTTCGGGAATCACGAGGGGCACGTCCTCCTGCATGCGCAGAGCGCTCGAGTTCGATACCACGGCGCATCCGGCCGAGGCGAAGCGCGGTTCCATTTCGGCGGCGATAGAGGAGTCGAGAGCGGCGAAGATAACTTTTGGGGCGCCTTCCGGTGTAGCGGAAGAAACTTTCATGCCCGCGACGGCTGACGGCAGGGGAGTCTTGAGGCGCCAGCGGGCAGCGTCCGCGTAGGTCTTGCCCTCCGAGCGGTCGGAAGCGGCCAGCCACGCGACTTCAAACCATGGGTGGCGCTCCAGCATCTGGATGAATCTTTGTCCGACGACGCCGGTTGCGCCGAGAATGCCGACTGGAATCTTAGTGGTCATAGGGTAGTTGGAATTTTAACAGGCAGGCGGCAGGAAGGGAGTTACTCAAGTCAGTCGTAGCGTGGCGCCCGCAGGCTTAAGCGAGATCCGCGGGGGCTGAAGCCCGCATGTCTTTTGGAGGCCGACGTGGCGCTGAAGCGCCGATCTTCCACTGTACTGTGAGCATGCTCGAGCTTGATAGCATCATCCAAGGCCGCACGATGTGATGCCGCGCTGCTATAAAAGAACGTAGTCGAAACAGGCCGATCCCCGGAGGAGAATAATTTTGGGTGCCTTACTTCCGATGGGACACTTGGTGACCGATTCCGAACTCGGTGAGGGGGCCGAATTTCTTTTTCTCGGCGTAAAGGGTCCAGCGACGGAAAACGATGCGGAGGCCCGCCATTACAGGAATGGAAAGATAGATGCCGAGAATGCCCGCAACTCCGGCTCCAGCCATCACGCCAAAGATAGCAGCGAGAGGATGAAGTTCCATACTCTCTCCCATGATATGCGGAGAGGAAACGTAGTCCTGGAGCAAGCGCCACACGCCGAGAAAGATGACGAGCACAAGCCAGTGCGGGTAACTCGTCAGCAGGGCCACGCTCACAATCATCAACGCGCCGGCCAGTGGCCCGACCACAGGAACGAATTCCAGCACACCTCCGATAGTGCCAAGAACCAGCGCGTAGGGAACCCCCATGATGCCCAGAAATGCGGAGTACATGACCAGCGTGAGTCCGGCCAGGGTAAGTTGGGCCCGGATGAAGTGAGCCAGCATCTGGTTGAGATCGTTGAGCACGTTTTCCAGAAACTCGCGCTGCGGCCGCGAGTGGACATTCCCCAACAGGAAGTCGCTGAAGGCGCGTCCATCTTTCAGGAAGAAGATCGATAACAAAGGCACGACGATGAAGAGCCACGCCTGTTTGGCGACGTCGGCGACGCGCAACCCGACACGCTGGGCCAGTTGCGTGATCTCGTCACTATGGCTGACCAAAAATGCCTGAACGATGTCGGTGCTGGTTTTGCTCCAGCCATGTTCTGCGCCCAGTTGCTGCGCGATCTGGCCCGAGCTGAGCTGAGTGAGCAGGCCAGGCAATGATTGACCGAGACGCGCGCCTTCGCGTGTGACCTTCGGACCCACTGCGACGAAGAACACAACAACCAGGGCAATCAGGAGAACGTAGATCACCGCAATTGCCCGTCCGCGTCCGCGCAGAATCTTCTCTAGACGGTTGACCACGGGGCTCATCAGGTAAGCGAAAAAGATGGCGAACAGAAACGCCATGAGTGTGGCGCGTGCGACGTAAAGAAAGCCCAACCCCAGCGCGAAGAGCAGCACTGTGATCAACACGCGCGCCGTACGTGAGTCAGCCAACGCCAATAAGTTGTCCAGGGGTTCCCGATTCCGCCGCCGGGAGAATCTAATCCCGGTCCACTTCCGTGGTATCGGCAGGAATCGTTACCCGCATGAGTTTGAACTGATCCTGAGGGTCCACCCAAAGGGACCACTCGAAACTTTCTCCCGTAAGGTTGAGCCGGAGCAGATTGCGCTCGGCGCCACGGAAGGTAACTTTCTCACTTCCGATAAGCTCGATGCGTACGCTGATCGAGGTCCGGTCCTGGGGAACGAGTGCGCCGAACTGCTGCGGGCCCTGCTGGCATTTCAGGTTGCCGCCCTCCGTCTTGCAGTCCGCGGTCAGGTACCGCCAGACAAGCACTTCGCGGTGCACAAAGAAGTTGTTGTCGAGAATATTGGTTGTGCTGCTGAGGAGAAATGCCTGCTCGGCGGGCTTCGCCGAGGCGGAACTCGAGATCCTCTCCTTTAGAAAATCGTTGTCTGGAAACACGCTGAGCGAACCGCCCGAGGCCTGGTTCCATTCGTAACGGAGCAACTCGCCGCTCGACGTAATTTCCAGGTCCGCCTTTTGACTGGCGGCGTCGGATGAGCCGGTTTCCTTGACTTGCGACTTAATCACACTGTTGCCGCTTTGCTGTTCGATGCGGAAGGTCTCGGTGGCCACACGCTGGCCCCGGACAAAGATGCCAAAAGAGCCGGAGTCAACGATTTGCGAGCTCTCGGGCTTGGGCTTGTCTTTTTTATCGGAGGGTGTCCCGGCGAAACTTGTCAGCGAAGAACTCAGTGCGAAGGCCAGGGCCCAGCGCATTCCGGATTGCAGCTTCACTCGGCTTCTCCTTGTTCGGTGCGCAGTTCGATTTTCTTCAGGCCCAGCATTTCCGCAATCTGCGCGGCGATGGTTTCTACGTCGCGCCCGCCGGTTTCAATCTTGACCAGCGCTTTCGAGTAACTCTTACGTCGCGCCAGTTGGAGCTTTCGGAACTGTTCGAAATCGCCCAGCAGAGGGCGTTCCATCCCTGCTTCGTTCGCTTGGCTCCGGCAACGCTGCCACAGCTCTTCCACCGGAGCGTCCAGAAATACCGTTGGCACGCCGGCGGTCCGCAGTAACATTGCGTTGCTTCGTTGCACGAATGCGCCGCCTCCCAGAGCTACGACCCTCGCCTTGGCGACTTCGCCGTTTAGTTCGTCCAGCACCTGCTGCAGAGCGGCGTGCTCGGCCTGCCGGAAATGCGATTCGCCGCATTCGCGAAAGATCTTTCCGATCTTGCGCTGTTCACTCCGCTCGATGCGGTCGTCGAGGTCTTCAAAAATCCAATTCAGCCGTTGCCCGAGGGCACGGCCTACGCTGCTTTTCCCGGCGCCCATGAAACCGACCAGGAA
>Ga0209006_10001951_pt1 | contig 18709 bp, 13 predicted proteins | sample JacPin_JW_Ref_O2_FD_188567 | JGI IMG/M metagenome (GOLD analysis project Ga0209006, IMG submission 188567) | Forest soil microbial communities from Algoma, Ontario, Canada - Jack Pine, Ontario site 1_JW_Ref_O2 (SPAdes) (version 2) | ecosystem: Environmental > Terrestrial > Soil > Boreal...
CAGGTCACCAATTTCGATGCGCGCACATCAAACTTTTTGTTTCCCGCTGGCCCCAGCGGTCCCGTTCCAATCGTAGAATATTGTTTGGAGATCTGGCCCGTGCTCGTCCAACCCATATTCGTCTGGCCCATGTTCCACAAAGGACCCCGCCTTCCCGTCGTGTCTGCCCATCGCGTCCATTTGCGTGGTGTGCTCGCATCTCGCAGATCGGCCCCCGCTATCGCTCTGTGTCTCGCACTCTTCACCAGTCCCGCCAGAATGCACGCCCAGCACGGCGGTGGCGGACGCAGCCAGCCCGGCGCCAACTCAAAGCCCATTATCTGCGTGCATGATTGCGTTGACCCTCACACCGGATTAGGTCCTGACGACGATCGCAACCTCGAGCGCGTCATGGCTGTGCAAGCCACCCCGGACCAGACCACCTCGTTCAACGCCCTGTTGAAAGATGTCCAGGCCGCCCGAGATCGACTGCAATCATTCATCAAGCTTGCACATGCTCCGCCTGCATCAGCGCCGTCCGATCCCCCGGCCATGCTGGATCAGATCATCGAAAAAGTTCGCACCAGCAGTCACGATTTCCTCGCCTCATTTTCTCCCGTGCAAAAGTCCGGATTGAAAGACGTCACCAGGAAAGTGGAAAACGCGGATTCTGAGCTCGACAAACAGAGAACTGCCTTCGACCGGATCCTCCAGACCGCCAAAGCCGACAGCCCGCCCGTTACCGCCTCGGCCGCCAATCTCGACAGCGCGCTCGCCAGCTTTCAAAACCAGCAACTCGCGCTCGGCGGGGAAATGAGCATTGTCCTCCCCTCGAACGGTCAAGACCTCTCCTTCATTCTGCCCTTGGTGAAAACTGCGATCGATATCGCCGGCCAGTCCATCTCAATTCCGCTCTCCGGCGCCACGGCCCGCGCCTCCGCGGCAGACCGTCACAACCAGTTCAGTCTCCGGGTCGTAGCCGATTTCTCCGACCTGCAGCAAAACATCACCGGCGTTCTCCGTGCGTTGCTCACGCGTTCTCCGCTCTGCGGCGAGCGCCTCGAGATTCAGCATGCCTCACTCATCCCTCAGGATCCTGCCAGCCGCGTGGTGATGAGCCTGCACTTCGAGCGTTGGATTTGCCAAGGTGGAAGCCCCATGGAACTGGCCTCCAGCGAGGGCACCGTTGAGGTCAAGCTCACGCCCTCGATCGATACAAATAAGATCGAACAAAATCAAATCGACCAGAATAAGACCGGATCAAACTTGGTCGCGCAACCTCCGGCCGAACCGAATTCGATCCAAGCAAAGCCGAGCCTGCATCTTGCCTCCGAGTTTGGCCGCGTCGATGCCGATGGATTGTTCCGTGAGTCGCTCCTTTCCGGCTCCCTCGGCGACACCGTGCGCGAGCAAGTCGCGGCTGCGCTTCTCCCGGCCATGGCGACGGCCGCGAACCTCAAGGCCACACTTCCGCCCGTGGCTCAGGACTCTGCCACGCTCCGGAAAGTGCAATTTCAGGATGCCGGAGCCGGCCAGTTGAGATTGGTCCTGGATGGCCAGTTGCAACTTTCCGACGAGCAGACAAAACAATTTGCCGTCCAGCTCAAGCAACCCATGTCCGCCCAGCAAACCTCACCGCCGTAGCCTCATTTGGCAGGATTTTCTTCGGTGATGCCTCAGTTTCAAACTGCTTGCGTAAAGTTATGCAAAGATTGCTCGAATCTTGTTTTCTCGCGCAACTTCAGGCGCATAATTCCGTTTATAGAGGTAGAGAGACCAATCTGAAAAAGCTCGTTCGGAAAAGATCGTTCTGAAAAGATTGTTCTGAAAGCTCGTTCTGAAAAGATCAATCCGAAAAGTTCGTTGCAAAAAGTTCGCTTCGAAAAAGGAGATCCCCTATGCTCAAGCAAAGCTTGCTCGTTCTTGTCGCCGCTGGCGCCATCTCAATCGCCGGGCCTTTCGCGTCGGCCCAGGACAGCCCGTCGCAGAACAACGATCAGCAACAGGAGCACAACCGGCGTCATGGCATGGATCCGGCGCAACGCACTCAAGAGTTAACCAAAAAACTCAAACTCTCCACCGATCAGCAAGCCAAAGTGAAAGACGCGCTCGAGTCGGAACACTCTCAGATGGAGAGCCTGCATCAGGACAGTTCTCTTTCTCAGGACGATCGTCGCGCCAAGATGATGGATATTCGCAAGACCACCGACACGCAGATCCGCGGCCTTCTCGATTCCAACCAGCAGAAGAAGTGGGACGAGATGCAGGCCCAGCGCGGCCAGTGGGGACAGCACCGTGGCCAGGGCGCGCCCGACCAGCAGGCCCCGCCCCAGCAACAATAACGATCAGGAGAGCGAAAGCCGGCCGTCGTCTCGCGTAACACTCCGGGACGCGGTCGGCTCTTTTTTCTTTGCTATCTTCTTGCCGGGCTTCTCGTCTGCAGTTCCCGCAAGCGGATAGAGCAAAGAGCAAAGGGCAAAGGGCAATAGGGCAGTAGAGCAATAGAGCAATCCAGTCAGTCCCCAGGCCTCCACTCCCCACCGCGCAACTTCCAACCTTGGCCCTCCCCCACCACAGCGCCGACGTATCGCCCCCCTGGGCGAAGGGAAAGCAGACTCCAGCGGGAACTATCTTCCGCCTGCAATCGCGCAGGCTTTCCCGGCGTGAGTGAAACGTGAAAACTCTTGAGTGGAATTTGCAATCCTTCGCCGCGAGCTTTGATGTAGGCCTCCTTACGTGTCCAGCAAAGAAAAAAGCCTTCATCCTGCGCGGCCGGCGGCAAGCTTCGCAGTTCCATCACTTCCTGCGGAGAAAAAAAACGCTCGGCGATTTTGTCGCCCGCGAAATCAGGCCGCACCAGCTCCACGTCCACTCCCACCAGCCGTCCAACCGCAAATGCAAACAAGCCCACGCCGTGGGAATGCGACACGTTGAACTGCACCCGTCTCTCGGACGACTCACTCCGCAGCGCCGGTTTGCCCTGAGGACCGTAGTCAAATTCGATTTCAACCGGAGCCCGGTGCAAATATCTCCCGAGCAGTTCGCGGAGAACTCCCCGCGCCGCAATATAACTATTTCGGTCCGGCTGGAAAACGAAACGCTGCGCTCGATTCTTTTCGTCCGGAGCAAGCGTTTCGTCGAATCGATGGAGCACTCGCTCCTCGCAATCAAGCGAAGCTCGCCAGACATGAACCTCGTCCCCTTCGAGCGCCAACCGATCCGGCCTCAAATCCCACAAGTCGAAGTCAGCCATAGCGCCATTCGCCGGTTCATCCGCCATAAGTCGTTCCAAGTCAGAATTCAAAATTCAGAAGTGAGAATGCAGAAGTAAGAACGGTGAGCGCAAGTAAAAAGTCAGGATGCAAAACTAACCACGGTTTCGCATCTGCATTCTGACCGCTGGCCCCGCGGCTGGCCCCTGACCCCTGCCTTTCGCATAGAATGGGCGCAGACAATTTTGAGTCGATCACTTGCGAATTCGTCCGAACCACCTGCGATGCGATGATCAAGCGTGCCCCAAAATCGGCGTTTCTGTTTCTGTGTGCGATCTCCCTGGTCGCTGCGTGGCGGCCCTTGCGAGATGCGCTGTGGCTGGCGACGCACGATGAAGAATATACCCACCTGCTGCTCATTGTTCCGGCCGCGGCCGCTTTGATTTGGCGGAAGCTGTCGGGACCAAATGGGCGGTCGGACGGAACCCCCGTGACTCCGAGCCTACGTGCCGGGCCGCTTCTGCTGTGCCTTTCCCTCCTGGTCACGGGCTTCGCAAGATGGCACACGAATCTGCTTCCGGATGAGCAACTTTCCGCCCACATGCTGGCCCTGGTCACATGGTGGATAGGCTCGCTCGTTCTCTGTTTCGGCACTCAACTTTCCAGAACTTTGCTCTTTCCCCTCGGCTTTTTGCTCCTGGTGGTGCCCCTGCCGCGGTTTCTGCTGAATGAGATTGTGGCTTGGCTGCAGCACGCGTCTGCCTTTACAGCGCATTCCATGTTCTCCCTCGCCCGCGTGCCGGTGACTCAAGACGGCGTTCTGCTCGACATTCCAGGCCTCACCCTGGAGGTTGCCAAGGAGTGCAGCAGCATCCGTTCGAGCTCGCTGTTGCTGGTGACGACGATGATTCTGGCGCAGCTCCTGCTGCGCACGCCGTGGCGAAAATGGCTCGCGATCGTTCTTGCCATTCCTGTTTCCGTAGCCAAAAACGGCCTGCGCATTTTTACGATAGGAATACTGGGGACGCGTGTGGATCCGTCGTATTTGACGGGAAAACTCCATCATCAAGGGGGAATCGTCTTTTTTTCCATTGGCCTCGGCTGCATGTTCTTTGTATTGTGGATCTTGCACCGGAATGAGCGAGCAGCTTTTTCTCAGTTGCGCAACCCGGGCTAAAGTCCTGAACAGAAAGGGAATCCGGGCGCATCTACCATTCCGAGGCATGAAATCACGCTTTCCACTGCGGATGCGAACCAAGTGTAACCCCTCTGTCTTCTTAACCTTGGTGGCCATCGCGATCGCGAGCACGATGCCGATCAGCGGTACCGGATGCCGAACTGCCGCAAATCCGTCCCCAGCCCAGAGGCTAGAGCAAGCTCTCAACCGCAGGGACGCGATCAAACAAGTGCAAGCCCACGCGAACAGCTCTCCGGGCGCAGGCTCGAATCCGAGTTGTCCCCCGCTGAACGCTTCGATGGTGCCTTCCACGCCGCCGGCCAACGGAGGGCACCGCGTAACCCTCACGTGGACGGCCAGCGCGCCCCCAGATTCCAAACATTCTGCCGCATTCGGTTATTGCATCTATCGCGGGGCGCCTGGAGATCCGAATCCTGGGCTCATCAACACCACCCCCCTTCGAGGAACCAGCTGTACTGACGATTTGGTGGCGAATGGCGGGAGCTACTCCTACGTTGTGCGGGCCATCAGTCTCGGCGGCGCTACCAGTGTCACCTCAAACCCGGCGCCCGTCCAGATTCCAGCCACCGGATCGAGCAAGTCGCCGATCTCCGCAGCCTCACCACCGCTCTGCCGCGGGCCGGCGGGGAACTAGCGGCCTTCGAACCTTACGTCGGTGGCGCACGTGGCGTAGTTGCGCCCAAATCCCACCCGAATTAGAAATCCGGACAGCCCCTCAGCGTTTCCTTAGCCCAAGACGCCCCCCAAAAAAGCCAGCGAAGGGATTTTGGTTCGACGCTTGACAACGGGTGTACAATTCCCGCTGCCTGTCAATTGCACCTATTTCTGGGCATATTTGACGGCTTGCATCCAAGGAAAAAACATCGAAAACACCGGAGGGTAGGACCATGGATCGATCAGCTCGGCTGCACGTAGTCGGCAAGATTTCCTATTACCTGGGATGGATTTCCCTCGTCTGTGGGGGACTGCTCCATCTGGGGATCGGCAGGGCAATGTTCACGGCGCTGAGCCTCACGAAGCGCAATCTGTTCGAAGTCGCCGTGGTGTGCTTCCTCATCTGCATGGCTTCAGAGGTTCGTGCCCTCTCAGCAACCGAAAAAGAGGTCCCTGTCATGGTAAAGAGGCCAGCGGCCGCTTAAGCCGTCTCCTTCGAGCCTCGGGGATCCACGCAAAAAAGCGGTTCACCTCCCTCTCGAACCCCCGTTGCTTCCGGTTTGGGCTCGACCCAGCCGTTAGATTCGTCCATGTGTCCCAATCTGCGGGGTGCAGGGCGAAGTCTGGGTCGAGACTGAGTCCCGGGGCGGCGCAGGGGCGCGTAAGTTAATGCTTGCAATGACTTATGGAGGAGCTTCCGCGAGGTTGCAAGCGCTTGCAACCGGTCGCAGAAACTCTCATCTTGACAGCCCGTTTAAGCGGAAGTACCGTTGACACTGCCGCGTTGTATACGCGGAAAATCACCGGTCTGTGACAGGAAATTTCAGTGAAGAATACATTGATGTTAGCTGGGGTGCTGGTTGCCTTATCCCTTCCCATGTGGGCTGAGCCCAGCGGGGGAAGGTATAATCCGCCACCGCCTCCGCCACACCGCAACACGGCCGTTCCGGAAGGTGGGAACTGGCCGGCTTATATGATTGTTTCTGGGGCAGCGTTGCTGGGGGGCTTAATGCTCGCCCGGAAGCGCGAAACCGAGACCGTCGCCGACAGAAGCTAAGCCCAGCAGAAAAAGTCTGGCCGTTCTTCTTTCTCTCTCCCCCGTTATATTTTCTCCCCCTTGCCCTCTCCCAACTTTGTCCAATTTGGCACTGGTGTGCCGCTCCGGGATATTCCTGCGCGCGACATCCGCTTCATCTTCTCCATCGCCTTCGACTTCACAAAGCGACGCCCTCCACGAGAGCGACGCCTTCTTCCGCCGTGAGCACCGCGCCATCGTGTCCCCACGGTTCGAGAGATTCTCGACGAGACGATCGCTCAGAAGTTGGTCTGAGTCAGGCCGGTGAGGACCATCGCAGGTGGAGGTTCCTCAGCGAATCGAAGTCAAAATCCCATCTCGCGCACAGAACGCGCGAGAAATGGGACACCCTCGGGAGTTCCTTAGGGCTCCTAGCTCAGCTTCAGGCCATTGGGGACCAAGGGAAGCGAACGCAGGCGCCGGGCGGTGGCGTCGAAGATGGCGTTGGCGATGGCGGGGGCCATGCCGATCATAGGACATTCTCCTGCTCCGGCGGAGGGCAAGTCTTTACGGTCGAGCAGAACCGTGTCGAGAGCGGGAACGTCGCTGAAACGGGGAACACGATAGCGTGACAACCGGCCGTTGAGGATTTTTCCGTTTTCGAATTCGATGGCTTCGAAAAGCGCTCCGCCCAGACCTTGAATGTTGGAGCCCTCGATCTGGCTGCGCAGGTTGTCGGGGTTGACGATGGCTCCGCATTCGAATGCCGAAACCACGCGTACCACTTTCACTTCGCCGGATTTGCCGTCTACATTCACCTCCGCGAAGGTGGCGATGTTGCCCAGCTTTTCGTAGCCTCCGCCCATGCCGAAACCTTGACCGGGCGTCGACTTCGACGCTCCCCAGCCGAATCTTTTCGCTGCTGCCTGAAACACGGCGCGCAGCCTTTCGTTTCTTAAATTCTTGAGGCGAAATTCCAGCGGATCGAGTTTGAGGGTGTGGGCCAGTTCGTCCATGTGCGACTCGCGCGCGAAGTGGTTCGCGGTGGCGGCCAGCGCGCGGTACGATCCCTGGCGCAAGGGAGAGTTCGCCTCGTGGAACATAATTCGCTGATTCGGAATTTCGTAGTAGGTGCGAATTCCGGCGGAGCCGGAATTGTAGTTGTGAAATTCCCATGCGGTGATCGCGCCGTCGGCGGCGACTCCGCTTTTCACGTCAATCACTCCGGCGGGACGGAAGTATGCCCAGGTGAATTCCTCTTCGCGCGTCCACACGACTTTGACCGGACGCTTGGCCGCACGGGCCAGCCGAGCCGCTTCAATTGCGGTCTCGCCGGTGTGCTTGCCACCGTATCCTGATCCCGTGTCCGGCATCAGCACCCGCACTTTCTCTTCCGGGATGCGGAACGCCTCCGCCAATTGGCCGCGCACGCCAAAGGGCCGCTGCGTGCCCGTCCATACCGTGACCTTGTCGCCATCCCATTTTGCCAGGGCCGCGCGGGGCTCGAGCGGAACGTGAGCGATATAGGAAACGGTGTAAGTCTGCTGCAAATGATGATCGGCTGACGCCAGGGCCTTATCGACGGAGCCGGTTTCGTAGCTATCCCCGTCGCCAGAGGGATCTTTGCCCTCGGTTGCGTCCTTCTTCAGATAATCGAAGAGGTCCTTGCTGGATGGCTGCGGGTCAGATTTCCATTCCGCGTGAAGCGCCGCGACGGCGGACGATGCCAACGCGACGCTGGGGGCCGCAACCCCGACAAAGTTGCCGTCGCGGACAACAACCGCACCCATCTGCTCGGCTTTCTGGCTATCGAGCGAAAGCAAGGTCGCTCCGAACGATGGCGGGCGCAGCAGTTTTCCGTGCAGCATGTCGGGAAGCGTCTGGTCCGAGGGATAGCGGTGCCTGCCGGTGACGAAGTCGCGCCCATCGACCTTGTGAGCGGACTGGCCGGCCACTCTCCAGTTCGCCGCCGGAATCAAGGGATCTTCGGCGGGGAGGGTCTGCGTGAGCTGTTGACCCTTCAGCAACGCTGCGTATTCCACCGAGCGATTGGTCTGCGGGTCCGTAACTTTGGCATCGGAGCCGACGAGATGAGCAGGATCGGTTTGCCACTGGGTCGCTGCGAGTCCGATGAGCAGATCGCGGGCTGAGGCCGCGACTCTGCGCAACTGCAGATTCATGGTGGGAGTGGTACGGCTGCCGAATGTTCCCATGTCGAACGGGGTGAGTTGCGTGTCGCCCATCACGAGTTCGATCTTGTCGATGGGAACGTGCAATTCTTCCGCGACTGCCTGGCTGAGAGAGGTGCGGATATTCTGCCCAACTTCGACCTTGCCGGTGTAGACCGTGACTGTGCCGTTTTCGCCAATATGAAGCCAGGCGTCGATTTCTTTGGGGAGAGAGTCCTCCCCGCGCCGTCTCGCGCCCCCGGATTCCTGCACAGCTCCGGCATGCTTTAGAGCGGAGACCACCAGAAGTCCCGCGCCGAGAAATTTGAAGAAGTCCCGGCGGTCGAGATCGAAGCGGTAGACCGGGGCAGCTTTCAACTCATAGCGCTCGGGCTCGAGGAAAAGTTGGCTCGACACTTCACTGCTCATCACTTTACTGCTCATCGGCTCGCTCCTTTCGCGGCCGGCGATTCTGCGAGCACCGACGCTGCTCTCTGAATCGCACTGACAATGCGCGGGTAGGTTCCGCAGCGGCAGATGTTGCCTTCCATGAAATCGACGATCTCGTCGTGTGTGGGATGGCGGTTTACGGCCAGCAGACTGACCGCCGCCATGATCATTCCCGATGTGCAGTAAGCACACTGCATCGCTTCTTCGTCCAGGAACGCCTGCTGCACGGGATGGAGGCGATCAGCGGCAGCGATGCCCTCGATGGTGGTGATCTGCTTGGCCCCGATCGTGCCGAGCCTGGTGATGCAGGATCGCTGCGCTTTTCCGTCGACCAAAACGGTGCATGCGCCGCACTGGCCCTCGCCGCAGCCGTACTTGCTTCCGGTCAGGTCAAGATGATCGCGCAGAACCGTGAGCAGGCTGGTTTGGGGGTCTGCGTCTACGGTGTAGCTGTGGCGGTTGACGGAGAGATGAATGGCAGCCATTGGAGGACCCCGATCGAGGAGCAGTTCGGAAGAATCAGCAAAACTGATTTTCAAATCATATACCCGGACGGATTTTTCGGCTTGGCCGGGACGGGGTGCTTTGGCTGGGCGCTCCACCACCGTTGAGACTGAGATTCCTGCGTCGCGATGAAAAACGCGGCGTTTGAGACGACAAGGCAGAGGAGCGGGTTTGGAGGACAGGTTTACAGAGAAGGCAGAAAGCAGAGCACAGAGTTTCAGCTTTTTAGTTCACCGTGACTTTTAGCGGGGTACAGGGACTGCTCTCGACGCCGCTGGAGTTCACTGAGGTGACGTCGTAGTAGTAGGTGGCTCCCGAGGCGACGGTGTTGTCGGTGAAGTCGGTGTCTGCGTCCAGCGTGGCGTTCATTTTGGAATAAGTCCCTCGCAAGGTGGAACTGCGATAAACGTTGTAGCCCGCAACCTGAGAAGTGCTTGCGTCCCACGAAAGGTTGACGGTGTAGGCGGGTTCGACGCCGCTTCCGCCCAGTGCTTCGGCGGTGGGAGAGTCGGCCGCGGTGCTGGCAAACTTGAGAGCGGACGTGACCGCTCCGCCGGACTGCGGAGTGAAGAGCACGTCGAAGGAAGCGCGCTGGCCGGCGCTGAGAGTGAGCGGCAGCGTGATCCCACTGATGCTGAACTGCGAACTGCCCAGGCTGGCGGCGGAGACGGTCACACTCCCGCCTGCCGCGGTGATGGTTGCGGTCTTAGTATCGGTGTTGCCCACAGTCACGGAGCCAAAACTCAGGGTTGCCGGCGAGACGGTGAGCTGAGCCGCGCTGGTTCCTCCTCCGGTTCCGGATAGAGGCACAGTAAGAACGGGGTCGCCCACGTTGGATACGGAGAAATTGCTTGCCAGTTCCCCTCGCCATTTGGGAGTGAACTTAACTTGAAAGGTTGCATCATGACCTGGTTCGAGAGAGATGGGCAACGCTGGGCCGCTAAGCGCGAACTCCTCGGAAGGGTGTGTTTCCTGTGAAATCGTGATCGTCGAAGAGCCTTGGTTGGTCAGCCTGACGGCTAACGTCGAATGGCTTCCCAGTGGGACGCTGCCGAAGGCCAGGCTGGAGGGACTCGCAGTCAGCGACCAGTTGCGCACGCCCGATCCCCAAGCGGGAACGGTCAGAGAGACGCCGGAAAGGCTCTTGATCAGCAATTTCCCCACCTCGGGCTCGGAAGATGTGGGGGTGAATACGACCTTGAATTCGGCTCTCTGACCAGCCTTCAGCACGAGTGGGAATGTAAGTCCGCTCACGGCGAACTCATGGTTCTCCACCTGCAAGGATGACAACTTGATTGCCAAGGAACCGGTGTTCGAAAGCGTAGCGGGCAATGTCTTCTTCTGGCCCACCACCACTTTTCCGAAAGAAAGGCTCCCAGGGGTGCAGGCTAGATGTACTGTGGCCCCCGCGATTGCTGGAAGAAAGGTGGCAAACCATAAAACCAGTACCACCGTCCGCAGCGCGGGGATGGACCGGGTATGAATGCCACAGGCGGGGGGGGCCATGCCCACATTGTGGAGGTGCGGGCTGTGAAAATGAAGGTCCCGGTAGTTCATCCGGTTACCTCGAATAGGAGACGCAGGAGGGATGCCTGCCAAACGTCCTTACCGGCAGTGCTATGGCAGCGAGGAAAATCGGACGACGCAGACCTGAGCCTGCGTCGTCCGGACCGGAGCCAGTCCATCTCCAGCCTCAAGGAATAATGGCCTGAGCGGGAGTTGAGGGAGAGCTCTCTTCGTTGCTGGAATTGACCGCGGTGGTGACGTAGTAATACGTCTGATTCGCAGCCACGCTGTTGTCGGTATATTGCGTTGTGCTATTGAGAGATGGATTGATCTTTGAAAATGGACCGGTGGAAGCTGCGCCGCGGTATACGTTGTAGCCCGTAACTTCGGAAGTGCTGGGCGACCACGATAAGCCGACGGTGTAGACCGGAGTGACGCCGGTGCCGGTGACAGGTTCGGCGGGCGGAGCGTTGCCGGCGTTGCTCGTGAAAGCTAAACTTCCCGACGCTGCTCCGCTATTTTGCGGGGTGAATGCCACGTCAAGAGAAACGCTATGCCCGGCAGCGATGGTTATGGGGAATGAAGTACCTGCCAGGGAAAACTGACCGCTGCTGCTGGCCGAGGAAGAGATGGTCACGGCCGCCCCAGAGGCGCTCAGGTTCAGCGTCTGATTTCCGGTGTTGCCGACGGTGACGTTTCCGAAGTTCAGGGTTGAGGGCGCGATGGCCAGTTGCCCCACAACGGCTGCGCCCCCCGTGCCGGTCAGGGGCACGGTCAATCCGGGACCCTGTACAAAAATACTGCCGCCATCGGTGGCGGCGGATTGCGGCGCAAAGGCGACGGTAAAGGAAACGCTCTGCCCGGCCGGCAGAGACAGCGGCAGAGCTGGCCCGGTGATCGAAAACGTGGCCCCACTCGTCTGCAGGCCGTTGAGGGGCACGGCCCACTTGCGCTTGTTGGTGAGCACGAGAGGCAGGGTGGAGGTTGATCCGACGGTCTGAGAACCAAACGACAAACTCGACGGAGTAGCAGTTACTGCCGGAGTATTATCGCCTGTGCCGTTTACCGCAAGCGTAAGCGTCGGGTTGGTGGCGTTGCTCACGAAGGCGATGGCGCCTTTGGTAAAGCCGGAGGTGGTGGGCGTAAAGACGATGCTTACACTCACACTCTGGCCCGCCGCCAAAACCGTGGGCAACGACGCAATGGAGGCGTTGAATTCCGCGTTGCTCAGATTTATTTCAGACACAGTTACGCTGTTAGAGCCATTGTTGGTGAGGTTTACCAGCAAGGTTTCCGTTTCGCCCACGCCGACTGTACCGAAGCGCAGGGTGCCAGAAGAGCACGTAAGCTGTTCGGAGGCTGCCTTGGCGTGCATGGGCAGGACGCCGAGCAGGCTGATGAGTGTGAGTTTGGTTATGAGGTTGATTAGACGGACGGGTACACGCTGCGATATGGGAGGGGGGAGTCTCATAGCACTTTCAATATTCAACGCCAAGCGGCGTGGGCGATAGATTCCCCTAGTACAGTTTTGTTCGCTGGCCAAACGGCCAATCATTTACATTGGCGTTTTTTCAGGAAGGGACAGGGAGTGAGTGGTTACTGCACCGGTGTTAGTGCATGCCAGTGTTAGTGCGCAAGTCCGAAAGCGCGCGAATGGAATTCCATGACTTCTTCGAAATGCGAAATAAAGTAAGTCAGGCTGTGATCGCCGGGATAAGAATGATATTCGTGCGCGATGCCTTCCTTCTGCAGTAACTGGTGCAGCGCGGCAGCGCCCTTTTCAAAACCGAAGTTGTCATCCTGACCGCAATTGAAATAAATGCTGAGCTTGCGCAAGGCTATGATGTGTTTCTTGGCGAGCGCAAACGGATTGTTATCGTTCCAGTGCCCGACGTCGATGGGATCTCCGAAGACTGCGCTTAAGACTTCGCCCATGGGAGCGCCGGATTGCGCCGCGTTGTCGAGTTCTTCCGGAGTTTCGGTAATCAAGGCAGCGCTCTGCGCGCTCACCGCCGAGAACATTTCGGGATGGGCGAATGCGAGTCGCAACGCGCCGTAGCCGCCCATCGAGATCCCGCTCACTGCGCGTGCTTCGCGGCCCGGGCGGATGCGATATTTGACCTCGATTTGCGGGATGAACTCGCGAATCAAGAAATCGCTGTAGCGCACGGAACCGTCGGCCGAGTTGATGTAGAAACTGCGTCTGCCCTCGGGTTCCACGATGAGAAAATCTCCCAACTTGCCCTGGCGATGCAGATCGTCGAGCAGGGTCATGCCTCCGCTGTTGAACAGGGTTTGCTCGTTGTCGCCGAGGCCATGCAGGAAATACAGCACCGGATAAAGAGCGGCCGGACCCTTCGCGGGCGTGGCCACGGGCGCGCTGTAGCTGGCCGGAAGGTAGACGCAATAGTGGACGACCTGTTTCAGAATCTTGCTATTCAGAGCGGCGCAGTCGATGCGGCCTTGGGCGCGTGCCGATCCGAGAGAGACCAGCAGAAAAACCAACAGCGTGCTGAAGGTCTTGTTGAACCTCTTGCCGAACGTCGCGCGGAAAACGGGGCGCATGCATTCAGTTTACTCGTAACGCAGCGCTTGCACGGGATCGAGCCGGGCGGCGCGTGCCGCCGGATACAGCCCAGAAATCAAGCTGACCAAGACTGCGAACCCGATCGCGAACAAGACCAGCCACCACGGCACCGCCCAGAAATTGTCTGCGGGCAAAGACTGGCTGCGCAGATAAACGTTGGTTCCCGTGTTGATGACTTTGCCGATGGCCCAGCCCAGCGCCACTCCTGCCATGCCACCGAGAATGCCCATGGCTCCCGCTTCGGCGAAGAAAAGCTTCTTCACGTCACCGTCGCTGGCCCCGATCGCCTTCATAATGCCGATTTCGCGGCGGCGCTCGAGAATGGCCATGACCAGCGTATTGACGATGCCGATGGATGCGACGGCCAGCGCCAAGCTGCCGAAAATTCCGAGAAACACATCCAGCACTTTGAAAAATGTTTGGATGCTGCGGCTGGCGTCGAGAATCGAGAAAGTCGTAAATCCCATTTTCTTGATGGCGTCCTCGACGGTCTGCACCTGGCTGGGTTTTGCCACCTTCACGCTGACGGACTGGTAGACCGGCAGAGCGCTGGCGGCGCGCGAGACTTCCCGTAAATCAGTAGCCTGCATCACATGCAGACTTTCGGCCAGCTTGAGTGGGAGAAAAACCTTTGCCCGCGTGGGACCGCGCATGCTTTCGGGATCAAGATCGGAAACTCCGACGATCTTGAGCTTCTGTTCGCGCGAGACGACCGAGTAGGCCGTGCTGGCCAGTGCATCCGCGGGACTCGCCGGTGTTGGGCTCGTAGACCCAGGACTCGATGGCGTGGTCTCGCGCTGGGCGTAGCGCATGGTCAATTCCTTGCCCAGCAGCGGCGCCGCCAGGTCGGCGACATTCGGTTCGGGCGCTCCCAGTTTGGTGGTCTTGCCCAGCAACTCCTCGGCGAATGATTTCTGCAGAATGGCTTCGGGCGCGGTGTCGGAAGAAAAATAATTTCCCTGCATGCCTTCGAACGCGTCATTTGATTTGGCGGAAGCCGGCAGGGCGGAAATCGTTGTCAGATGAGGCTTGTCTTCATAGCGCAGCTCGGTGTTGAAGCGAATATCGGGGTAAGCTTCGAGCACGTTCGGCAGATGCTCGATTTCGACGCGCGCGGCTTCGTCGAGAACGCGGCTCTCGCCGGGCGCGGGTCCATTGCGTTCTTCTTCACGGCCCATGCCGCGCATTTCGCGACGCGAACTGACAATCACGGTGTCGAAGAGTCCGGACTTTCCCAGCCGCCGCGAGGCCAATTGTTGCAGTCCAATTCCGAGGGAGAGCATCGCGACCAGAGATGCCACGCCCACGGAAATTCCAACTGTGGTCAGCGAATTCCGCAGCAAGGATTCGCGCAGGTTGCGCAAGGCCAGTTCGGCGAGGTCAGGAATTTTCATCGCTGTACTCCACTGGTTTCAGAGGCCGCCGCAATCGGGACATTGGGCCGGTCGTCGATCAGTTTTCCGTCCGCCAGAAAAATCATTCGCCGGGCATAGCGTTCGGCGAGCGCGCGTTCATGGGTCACCATGACCACGGTCATGCCCAACCCTTCGTTGAATTCGCGAAGCAGGTCCATGATTTCGGTTCCCGTGTGGCTGTCGAGATTCCCCGTGGGTTCGTCGGCGAGCAAGAGTTGCGGGCGATTGATCAACGCGCGGGCCAGCGCCGCCCGCTGCTGTTCGCCGCCCGAAAGCTCGCTCGGACGATGGTTCGTGCGCGCTTTCAGGCCCACGCGCTCGAGCGCTTCCCGAGCCAGACCTTCGCGTTTGCCGCGATCCACTTCCGCGAAGCGCAGCGGCAGCTCCACATTTTCTGCGAGCGTCATGCTGGCGATCAGATTGAATGACTGGAAAACCATCCCCACCACGTGCAGCCGGTACTTGGCCAGTTCCTCGCGCGAAAGCCGCGCCAGGTCTTTGTCCTGCACCACCACGGTTCCCGAGGTCGGACGATCCAGGCCCGCAATCAGATTCAAGACAGAAGATTTTCCGGAACCCGAACTTCCCAGCAGGGCAACGAATTCTCCGGAGCGCACTTCGAGAGAAACTCCGTCGACCGCGCGGATCAACGTTTCCCCCATGCGGTAGTGGCGGCAAAGATTTTCGGTGCGGATCGCACCATTTGCGGGAGCAGTGCCGGGGGCAATGGCCATAGGTCTAACGAATATCTCCTCGCAGCACGCCCAGAGCGTCGGCGGACTTTCCGCCGCCGTTCTTGCCGGTTGCGCCGCTTCCATCGACGGTGACGGCGTCACCTTCGCCCGGAGCCAGGAACAAATTGTCCTCGACTCCGTGCTGTCGCGTGTAGAGATCGTAGTAGCGGCCGCGCGCGGCGTAAAGCTGGGCGTGTGTGCCGCGCTCCACGATCTGTCCCTGCTCCATTACCAGAATTTGGTCGGCCCGCCGAATGGTTGAGAGCCGGTGGGCGATGACGAACGTGGTGCGTCCCTGCATGAGATAAGAAAGGCCCTGCTGGATCATCTGTTCCGATTCCGAGTCGAGGCTGGAAGTTGCTTCATCGAGAATCAGAATGCGGGGCTCGGCCAAAATGGCACGGGCAATCGAGATGCGCTGACGCTGGCCGCCCGACAGTTTCACGCCGCGCTCGCCCACCACCGTGTCGTACTTGTCAGGGAAGGATTCGGCGAACTCATCGACACGGGCGATCTGGCAGGCGCGCATGATCTCTTCCTCGGTGGCGGCGGGCCGCGAGAAGGCCACATTTTCACGAATGGTCCCGTCGAACAGGAATGATTCCTGCAGCACCACTCCCAGCCGCGTGCGGAAGGAGTCAAGGCGCACCGTGCTCAAATCCACTCCGTCGACCCGGACCACGCCTTTCGTGGGCACGTAAAATGCCGAGATCAATCCGATGGTGGTGGACTTGCCCGACCCCGACGAGCCGACCAGCGCCGTGACCGTTCCCGGGTCAGAGCGAAACGAGATGTTGTGCAACACTTCGTGGGAGCCATCGTAGGTGAAACTCACGTCGTCAAACTCTACGGTGCCTTTGATATCGATCAAGCGCACGGAGCGTCTGGGGTCCTGATCTTCCGGCCGCTCCCGCATAATTTCCTGCGTGCGCTCGAGCCCGGCCATCGCCTCGGTGAGCTGCGTGCCGATGGCAACCACCTGCATGATGGGGATCACGAGAAACCCCAGCAGGATGTTGTAGGAAAAATAGCTTCCGGTGGTGAGCTTGCTCGCCACCATCTGGTGACCACCGACGTACATGGTCGCGGCGCCTACCACTCCCATGAGCACGCTGGCCGAGAGGCTCATCAGCGAGGTTGCGGTCAGTGTGCGCATAACGTTGTCGAGCAAACGGCGCACGCCGGTGGCAAAAGTTTTTTCTTCCCGCTCTTCCGCGTGATAGCCCTTGATGACTCGAACGCCGCCCAGCGACTCGGTGAGCCGTCCCGTGACTTCGGCATTGATTTTGCCGCGCTCGCGGAAGATGGGGCGGATGGTCGCAAAGGCCTTGTTCAGCGCGAACGCAAAGCAACCGAGAGAACCCACGGCGATCAGGGTGAGCGGCGTGCTGATGCGAAGCAGCAGGACCAGCGCGATGCTCGCGGCCACCAGGCCTCCCGTAAAATCCACGAGGCCTGTGCCCAGCAAATTGCGCACGCCTTCCACATCGCTCATGATGCGGGAGACCAGCGCACCGCTTTTGTTCGCGTCGTAAAAGGAGATCGGCAAACGCGAGATGTGCACCTGCACCTGCTCGCGCAGGTCGGCAATCAAGCGCTGCGCCGCTTTCGACAGCAGTTGCGTCAGAGAAAACGAAGTCACACCCTGCACTAGAGTGGCCAACAAAACCGCCAGAACCAGCGGCGGCAGGAGTGAGAGGTGGCGTTTGCCGACGACATCGTCGATCAGGAACTTCGAGGAATAGGGCAGAACGAATCCCGCAACCTTGTTGATCACCATGAGCACGAAGCCCAGCGCCAGCAGCCAGCGCCGTGGACGCATCAGCTTCCAGACTTCCGGCAGAACCGCCTTCAGCCTTTGGGATTTCGCGGGTTTCTTCGGATCTTTCTCTGCGGAACTCAATCTTTTGTTTGACTCCGTTCGGAACCAATTTGCTTCATTTATTCTGCCTGATTCCGCTGCTGGATTGTGACAGCTCCGGCCCGGCCGATGTATGCTCGGTGCGTGTTCCGCTCGTCTTCGCCGGACCGCTCGCCGACTCCGGGCCTTGCTTTGGGCCTGCTGGTTACGCTTTCCGTGGTGCTTGCCTACTCAGCCTACATTACATGGCAGGTGGCGGGTTTGCGCAAGCTGCAAACCCAACTGGTCGACCGCAACCGCAAGGATTCACTGCAGTTGTTACGCATTCAGAATGATCTGAACCTGCTGGCCGTGGCCATGCGCGACATGGTCAGCAACGACGAGCCGTATCCGTTGACGGCGTGGTCGACGCAGTTCGACCGCATTCGCACCGATCTGGACGATGCCATGCATATCGAGGCGGGGTCAGCGGCCAGCCGCACCCCCGAGCAGAGCGCATTTCTCTCGAGCGAGTTTACTCAATTCTGGAATGCCGTGGATCGCGTTTTCGCGCTCGCTCACGAGGGCAAAGAAAAACAGGCGCGCGCCGACATTCAGCTCTCGCTGCAGTCGCGGCAGGCCGCGCTGAGCACCGCCGTGGCCCGGCTGCTGGTGCAGAATACCGAAAACGAAGAGCAGGCGGGGCTGCGGATCGTCGAGATCTACGACCGCGTGCAGCGGCAGGTCTATGTGTTCCTCGCCGCGACTTTGTTTGCGGTGCTGCTGACGGGACTTTCTTTGATTCGCTGGAACCGCCGGTTGTTTGCCCGCATGACCGAGCTTTCCGAACGGCGCAGCGAGCTGGCGCAAAAATTAATCGCCACCCAGGAGTCGACGCTGCGCTACATTTCGCGCGAACTGCACGACGAGTTTGGACAAATCCTCACCGCGATCGGATCCATGCTGCGGCGCGCCGGAAACCAGGTGCCGGAGGGGTCGGCGCTGCGGGCTGACTTACAAGAGGTCCGCGAGATCGCGCAGTCGACCCTGGATAAAGTTCGCAGCTTGTCGCAGGCGCTGCATCCTGTCATGCTCGATGAGGCGGGGCTCGAAAGCACGCTCGATTGGTATATTCCGACCGTCGAAAGACAAACGGGAATTGCCCTATCCTACGTCAAGCAAGGCGAGCCCTTCGCGGTCGATGGCGGCGCGGGGGTGCACATTTACCGCGTGCTGCAGGAGGCGCTGAATAATGTTGCGCGGCATGCCAGCGCAAAGCAGGCGTGGGTGCGGTTGCGTTTTCTGCCCGCGGCGCTCGAACTGGAGGTGGAAGACCACGGAGTAGGATTCGCCGAGCGGCTGTCCCGGCAGGGTATTGGGCTGGTGGCGATGCGCGAGCGCTCGGAGCTGATGGGCGGGCAATTGGTGATCTCGCGGCCGGCTGAAG
>Ga0209006_10001952_pt1 | contig 18700 bp, 12 predicted proteins | sample JacPin_JW_Ref_O2_FD_188567 | JGI IMG/M metagenome (GOLD analysis project Ga0209006, IMG submission 188567) | Forest soil microbial communities from Algoma, Ontario, Canada - Jack Pine, Ontario site 1_JW_Ref_O2 (SPAdes) (version 2) | ecosystem: Environmental > Terrestrial > Soil > Boreal...
CCCTCGACCAGAACATCGCGGTCAATCCAGGACGAAAAATCTTCTTCGTGAGTAATGGGAACGCGTACAACGAAACGGCCGCCGCCCGAGGCGACCGTCAGCGCAAGCACGGTTTCACGCCACGAAGTGCGGTCGATCGAGACCGAACGCACGATTCCGCGAACCGCAGCCCATTGACTGTCTTGCTGGCCGCCGGCGACTTCGCTGAAAGGATAGGTTCGCGTTGCGGGAAGCGTGCCCTTCCCCAGCACACGGGTCTTCAGCTCACGAATGACGGGGGCGTATCTTCCAGGTCCGGTAATGCCTTCGATCTCGACGAGATCACCCCAATGGTGGGTGTAACTCGGAGACAGGCTGCCTTCGACATAGATACCGGCTGTGCCATCCTGCACGAAAAAATCCGGATATGGCACGTCGTTGGTAACGACCCCGCGGATTTTCACACGATATCCGCGACCGGCTTCTTCGGGAGCCAGCTGCCTGATCTGCACCGCGTGCGTTAGAAGCGGCAAGGCAGGGTGCGCGGCCTGCGCCCACGCAATCGAGAGGAGGGCCAGCAGACAAAAATATTTGGCATGTTTTAGGGCGCACGGCCGGACTCGACTGGCATGCGGACGCCGCGACATTGAGGACGAGACAGCCATGATTCAAACGATTCGTTTTCAGGGAGGGCCAGCGTCGAACTACGCGCCGCAGACCCGTGCCAAAGCATGAGTTCCGGGCCATTCCCAGGATTGCTATCTTACTCCCGATGTCCAGGAAGTGTGCGCGGAGGCTCGTTCATGCGGGTTGTCGCGGCTTGACTTCCCGTGCGGAAAAGCGCAGAAGAGGAGCGACCGCTTTCGTTGCGCTTTTCGTCGCACTTTCGTTTATGGCCGCGATATGAGCCTATATTTACAGACCCAGCCGTTTGCTGGCCGGCCAGTTCTCTGGTGCGGCGCTAAGCGCAGATTAAAAACGGTAAGCCGAATCGTTCTCCTCGGATTTCTGGCTACGTGTTTCCGGTGGAACGTTTCGACTCTGTATGCACAATCGCAATCGGCGCCTCGGTCACAGGGAACATCGCCACTTCGGACGGGACAGCTTAGGAAGGTTGAAGAGACTGCCGCACCTTCCGGCTCCGCAATCAAGTTCGAAAATTTGATTGAAGCGTCCAAGATCAAGTTCACACTGAAAAACAGCATCAGCCCGAAGCGCTATACCTTCGAGACCATGGCGGGCGGAGTCGCACTGTTCGACTACGACAACGATGGGCTGCTCGATATTTTCTTCACCAATGGAGCCGCGATCCCTTCGCTGGAAAAAATCGACCGCACTTACTGGAACCGGCTCTTTCGCAACAACGGCGACGGAACATTCTCCGATGTGACCGAAAAAGCCGGCCTGCAAGGCATTGGCTATTCGATGGGAGTGGCTGCCGGCGACTATGACAACGACGGATTCGTCGACCTCTACGTGACCGGTGTAAATCGTAATCAACTCTTCCACAACAACGGAGACGGCACCTTCACTGACGTAACTGCGAAGGCGGGGACGACCGGCATGGTTCCGAAAATTGGCAAGGCCTGGTCCGTTGCCGCCGGATGGTTCGATTACAACAACGACGGACTGCTCGACCTGTTTGTTGTCAACTATCTGAACTACAGTATCGCGACCGCGACTTTGTGTGTGCAGCAGGGCCATCCTGCTTATTGTTCGCCGGTTGATTTTCTCGGAACGCCGGATATTCTTTATCGCAACAACGGCGACGGAACGTTTACCGACGTCTCCGAGCAGTCGCATATTTCGCAATATGTCGGCAAAGGAATGGGAGTGGCATTTGCCGACTATGACAACGACGGATTCACCGACATCTTCGTTTCGAACGACACTTTCGAAAACTATCTTCTGCACAACAACGGCAACGGAACGTTCACCAACGTGGCGGTTCCGGCTGGCGTTGCCTACAACGCTTCGGGCGACGCCGTAGCCGGCATGGGCGCGGATTTCAGGGACATCGACAATGACGGCAAGCCGGATATTTTTGAGACCACGATGTTCGCTGAGGGATTTCCTTTGTACAGGAATTCGGGGGATGGTCAATTTCAGGACGTTGCTGGCGCTGCCGGGCTTGCCGCTCTGACCGGCCGATCAACTGCCTGGGGGGTCGGGATTTTCGATTTTGACAACGACGGGAATAAAGATCTGTTTACCGCGAATTCCGACATCCTCGACAATGCGATGGAACTGGCGCACCGTCCGTTTCCACTTCCGAATCAAATCTTCCGTAACAAAGCGAATCTTGCTTTCGAGGATTTAAGTTCAAAAGCTGGAGCGTCTTTTCAAGTCCCTGCTGCGCATCGCGGCGCAGCGTTTGGCGATTTGAACAACGATGGGAAGATCGATGTTGTTGTGACGGTGCTTAATGGCCCGCCGGAAATCTGGATAAATCGTTCCGGCTCCGAGGACGCGGGCGGCCGAAACCACTGGATTATTCTCAAACTGATCGGCGTCAAATCCAACCGCGACGGTTTGGGAACAAAAATTAAGATCACCACCGCTTCCAGTTCGCAGTACAACCACGCGACCACAGCGCTCAGTTACAACTCTTCGAGCGACAAGCGCGTCCATTTTGGCCTGGGCTCGGCCGCCGTCGTGGATGCGATTGAACTCACTTGGCCGAGCGGCATCAGGCAGATTTTGAAAAATGTGAAAGCGGATCAGATCGTCACTGTGACGGAGAGCGCGCCGTGAGCAGTTTTCTGAAGTGGCGCGGTCGCCGCAGGCTCAATTAGCTGAGACTGGAACCGCTGACAACCGCTTCGCCAGATCCGATTGACCGTTGCGCTTGAGGAGTTCGATCAGACCCTGCATTACATCAGCTCTGTTTCTTGCATACGCGGCCAAGGCTTCCGCGTTGAGGTCCGCGTCCGCCACTTTTCCTAACCGGAAATAAGAATCGCAAAGCATGTAGAGCAGCTCGGGAGTTATTGTTCTCGATTGCGCCAACAGTTCTGCCGCATCCGCCCAGCGTTCCTGCCGGTACCGGATCTCACCCATCTCGGCGATCGCCAGTTGATAATTCGGGTCGTTGGCAAGCTCTTTTTGGAATTCGGCTTCGGCACGCTTCAAGTCGCCGAGTCTTAAGCCGAGAATTCCTTCGTACGTATGTGCTCCTCGAACGGTTGGTTGAAGACTCAACGCATGACGAAGATTGCGCAAGCCATCGTCGGTCTCTCCCATAAAAAGGTAGAGCTTGCCGATAAACACATACGCGTCTGCGGGCGTGGCCGGAGTTCCCTTAAAATGATCCTGATAAAGTCGCAGAGCATCTTGCTCGCGATGCGCCGTCAATAGTTTTTGCGCTTCCGCTTTGATAGGACTTTCTCGTTCATCGCTTTCTTTGGAGCGGACAAACGTCAACTGCTCCATCATCAAGTGATGCAGCGCGGCTTCGTGCTCGGCTTCCGCTGTATTGCCCATGCCGGCAAACGCGCGGGATAGATAGAAGTGCGCCAGCAACCGGGTGGGGTCGAGACGCAACGCAGATTGCAGTGCGCCCACCGCAGTCTGATAGTTCTTCAGTTCGAGTTCGCATTGCCCTAATCCCAACAGTGCCTCCACGTCGCCGGGTTTGAGTGCGAGGGTGCGATCGAACGCAGTCTTTGCCTCCTGCCAGCGGGCGAGCTTTTGGTCAGCGGTGGCCAGCAATTGCAGTGCGCTGGCGTCATTCGGATGGGCGTCAACGGCGCGCGCAGCGTACTGCGCGGCGCCGGAGAGATCCATCAATTTGTAGTCGGTCGCCGCAATGTCGTAGTCGAGCCGAGGCAGCGTGGCATCCGCATGTTGCGCTTTGAGCAGCCAGCGTAGGCCACCATCGCAATCTCCCGTGCCGCAGAGCAATTCTCCATATTTTTGCCACACCGACGGATTATCTGGCTCAGCCTTCAAACTCTGGCGGATCGCGGGCAGGGCGAGGTCATCTTGTCCATTCAGGTGATAGGCCTGCGCAAGATAAAAGTGCGCATCGCTGTCAGCGGGCAGAATCTTGATGCAATGCTCCAATCGTTGGATCGCTTGCCCGCGGTCGCCCGAAGCGAGCTTGTAGATGCCTGTCTTCAACAGGAGATCAGGATCGCTGGGGGCTAGTCTCAGGCCTTCTTCATAAGCGGCCGCCGCCTCGGAAGTCTGCCCCGCTTCTTCAAGCAACATCGCTTTCAGCTTGATCGCGGGTACAAGCTTCGGATTCTGCTCGAGCAGTTGAAGAGTCAGAGTCATGGCGCGTTGCCGGTTGCCGTGTTCAGCGAGGCTGACTGCCTCATGCAGTTTCTGCGTGGAAGAAAAATCTTGAGGGGAATTCGCCCGCTGCGCGTGGACGGCGGTTCGTCCCGCGATCATTGCGACTAGCAGAACTGCGCTACGGAGATCGATCCCACGCCGGGAAATAGAACCTTCTCGCATGATTTGCGCGGCACATTGCGAACTAAGGAAGCTTGACGTGCTCCGCCGGTTTACTGCTGACGACTCCCTCACCTTCGCGGACTACATAAAACCGGTCGACAGTCAGGTTGGTCAGCGTTTCTTTTCTTCCGTCCGGCCACAAAACTTCAGCCTGATCGAGACGCTCATGACTGCCCAGACCGAAGTGTATGCGGAGATCGTGCTGCGAAAGATAGCTCCCGCCGCTGAGAACTTCTCCGAGTTGCACCAGATTTCCCGCCGTCGCTCGCACGCGCGCATTGAGCGCCAAGCGATTGCACTTTACACCTTCCAGTTGAAAACTGATCCAGTGATTCTGCGGACCGCCTTCAGGGCGCAAAATCATCGGCTGGCCCACCAGGTTTTCAACCACCGCTTCCAATCTTCCATCATTGAACAGGTCGCCGATCGCGAGTCCGCGGCTTACCTGTTCCTTTGGCAAAGCATCTCCAACCAGCCTGCTGATATTGCGAAATGTTCCATCGTGCTGGTTCAAAAACAGAAGCTTCGGCTCAAGGTACGTAGTTGGCCGATGAAGGCTATCGATTTGCGGATAGACATGCCCGTTGACCAGAAAGAAATCCTGCCAGCCGTCATTGGAGAAGTCGACGAACGCGTCGCCCCATCCGACATAGCCTTGCGTGCCCCGCGCAATTCCGGAAGTGATCGACGTGTCGCTGAAGTTCATCCGCCCCTCGTTCCGGTAGAGGGCAGCGTACTCGATGTCGAAATGCGAGAGCAGCAGAGACATGCGCCCGGTGTGCAGATAGTCGCCTACGGCGATTCCCATGTTGGCCTGTTCGAATCCATCTTCGTTCGCGGCCACGCCCGCGGTGAGCCCAACGTCTTCGAAGCTGCCTTTGCCGTCGCCCTTATATAAGTAATTCGCCTCGCCATCGTTCGTGACAAAAAGATCCAGCTGGCCGTCGTTGTCAAAATCCGTCCAGATTGCGGTCAGGCCGTAGCGGCGCTCAGGATCATCGACGCCCGATTTTTTCGACACATCGGTGAACGTGCCGTCCCCGTTGTTGTGATAGAGATTGTCGGGAGATCCCTTCAGCCCTCGCGGACCGCATTGCACATCGAGTCCAAGATATTTACAGGACTTGCTCGAGCCGAATACCGGCAGATCGCTCAGATGAAAATCAACATAGTGCGATACGAACAGATCCGCCCATCCGTCGTTGTCATAATCCCCAAATGCCGCTCCAGTCGCCCAACCGGAGTCGCTGCCTAGGCCGCTGGCCTTGGTCGCATCCGTGAAAGTTCCGTCGCCATTGTTGCGATAAAGTACAACTCCGTTCAAACAAGTCACCAGCAGATCCGGCCATCCGTCGTTGTTGTAGTCGCCGACGGACGCGCCCATTGCCCAGCAGGGAAATCCGACGCCCGCCTTATCGGTCACGTCGGTAAAAGTTCCGTCGTGGTTGTTGCGGTAAAGAGCGCTGCGCGCTTTCACGCCGTGGAGAGCCATGTCCACGCTTTGTGCATTCGTGAAATAAATGTCCGGCCATCCGTCGCGGTCGTAATCGATCAGCGCGACTCCTCCGCTCATCGACTCGGCGATGAATTTCGCCTCGGGACTCGAAAGGTGTTCGAAGCGAATTCCGGTGGAAGACGTAATGTCGACCAGCTTGGGATAGTTGGACAAAGCTCCGCTGGCGGCTCGCTCGGCCGCAGCTTTTTCTTGTTCTTTCGGCGAGAGCGGTGTGGCCGTTCTCTGCGCTACTGCGCCGGTGCCTGGGAGCAGAACGATAAGGACCGCGCATGCTTTCAAAAATAGTCGCACCGTCGGACTTAGGGCGACGCCGTGCACACGAATGCTATTTCTGATCAAGCTCATCCGCACTGATTTCCCTGGGGGTTCTTTGCAGGTCCTTATACAGACCGCGCAGCTTCTCTTTCATATCTTTGTATTTCGTATAGAGCTTGATTTCGTTCTCAGCATCGTCCGAGCGCCCGGACTTGCGATACAACGTGGCCAGCCTATAGTGTGCGGTCGCGTTGGTCGGTTCGAGTTGTACCGTTTCTTCGAGAAGTTTCACCGCTTCTTCCGAACGATTCATCCCGATGAGGGTTTTGGCCAGCCCCAACTTCGCGTCCGCGTCAGCCGGCTGCAACTGAACGGCCTTCGCATATTCCTGGTATGACTGCGGAGTATGACCGTCCCGCGCGTCAATCTCTGCTAGCCTGAGGATTGATTTTTCGTCCTGAGGATTTCCCGCCAACTCGGCGCGGTATTCCTGTTCCGCCTCTCTTTTGGCGGCTGCATCACCTGAGGTGTTCAACAACTCTGCCAGTTCAAAATGAACTCCCGGCAGATGTGCATCCAGGGCGATCGCTTTTCGAAATTGCTTTACGGCGCCATCGGTGTCCCCTTGTCGTATCTCCTCATGGGCGAGCATCTGATGCATCTGCGCGGAATCCGGCGCGGCCAGCGACAACGCGAGCATCGACTCGCCCGACAGATCGGAGTAAACGCGATAAGCAGCGTATAAGACCTCTGCATTGTCAGGCGCGGCTTTACGCAACTGGGCCAGCACCACACTCGCTTCTTCCAGATCGCCGCTTTGCGTATCGACACTCACCAGTTCCAGCCCAACTTCCACTTTGAATTTCTCTGCAGCAATCAGCGGAAACGCCGCTTCCAGATCCTTTCTACCCTGCGCGATATCTGATGTGTGCACTTCTGCTAATCCCAGAAGGCCTTGAATCTTGGAAATGCCCGGCTGCCGCTCCACGGCGGCGCGAAGGTGCGGAATTGCTTCGAGCGGCTTGCCCTGAAAGTAAAGGAGGACGCCGAGGTTCCCTTGCGTTTCTGGATTCTCCGGATCGATCGCGGTCGCGGCCTGCAGCTCTGGGATCGCGAGGTCGGGGCGCTTCTCATCCAGATATCCGCGGGCTTTCTGGATGTGAGCCGCGAGACTGGCCTGCTGATCTGCTGCGGACTGCGAGAAGCACGGCGCCGTCAGCAGCATGGCGAGTGCTGCGAAAATATTTCGACACGTTCCATGCATGACGATTCCGATTATAGGACCGGTAGCGAATCCGAGTGTGATGCCACAACGTCGGACGGTTTGGATCGCGGAAACAATGGCCGGGTTCCCGCGCTGTCAATCGCGAGAGTAAGCGTTTGCTGCCATGTGTAGAATACTGTCTGCCGAAGTACTCTTCATTGTCTTGAAAGGCCGAAAATGCGATTCAAACTCGCTCTCTTTCTGGTTGCGTGTTTCGCAGTAGCATCCCTTGCAGCCGGCGACAACTCCGGTGGCGACGCTCCTCAGGCCTTAACGCTCGCAGGCGACGTGCAATACACGCACGATCCTTCCATCGCCAAGGATGGCGATACCTGGTATCTGTTTGGCACCGCCAATGGACCGGTGCGCAAGGGAGAGCTGCCCATCCGTTGCTCCCAGGACTTGCATCAATGGAAGATGTGCGGATACGTCTTCGACAAAATTCCGGACTGGATCTTGAAGGAAAGTCCGACGACGAAAGAACTCTGGGCTCCCGACATTTCCTATTTCAACGGTGAGTATCACCTGTACTACGCGTTCTCTGTGTTCGGCAAGAACACATCGGGTATTGCATTGCTGACGAACAAGACACTTAATCCAAACAGTCCCAATTTTCACTGGGTCGATAAGGGATTGGTCCTGCGATCCCGGTTGGAAGACGATTTCAATGCCATCGACCCTAATCTCGTAGTCGACGAAAAGAGTCAGCCTTGGCTTGCGTTCGGGAGTTTTTGGAATGGTATTAAGATGCGGCAGATTGACGCCAAGACTGGGCTGCTTTCTTCGACCGACACGAAACTCTACTCTCTTGCGACGCGCAAGCGTCCAGCGAATCCGCCGCCGAATCCTCCGGGCCTACCCGGCGATTGGCAAGCGGTTGAGGCTCCGTTCATCGTGCGGCATGGAGATTATTTTTATCTTTTCGTCTCGTTTGACCTGTGCTGCCGCGGAACAAAGAGTAGTTACAAAACGATGATCGGGCGATCGCACAGCGTTACCGGATCATACGCCGACGCGAGCGGCACTGCGATGCTTGACGGTGGCGGCACTCCTTTACTGCTGGGAAACAGCCGCTGGACCGGGCCTGGAGGCGAATCGATCCTGCAGCAAAAAGATGGGGACATCATCGTCTTCCACGCATACGATGGAAAAACCGGCGACGCCTATCTGCAGATTTCTACTCTGACTTGGGTCGATGGATGGCCGAAGGCCGCGCTAGAGGGAGGCAACCCGGCCAACCATTAGCCGCCTGATTGCCGCACTTGTTTCCCCTTAAACCAATTGCACTGCGAGCTTGGTAACCGATGCGGCGGGAAAGCGGAAGTTTAACGCTTCTCCGGTAACCTCTGCGCTCTGGGTTTGCGGCACGATCACGTTCCTGTCCGCGAATGTGTTGTGCGCGTGAATGTCAGAATTACTAAGGACAGTGGCGGATGCACTCTTGATTTTCGCCCCGCGCACCGTCACCTGCGTTTCGCGCGGTTCGCTCACATGAGGATTCACCACGGTTATCGTTAATTCCCTGTCGCGCAGAGACGCTGAGCCTTTCAATCCCCAGAACGAACCTTGCTTGCCATCGCGATCGTAGTTTACGTTTGGCGCGGAGAAAATTGTGCGCAACGCCTGCCCGCCCTGGTGTGCGGCGTACATGGCGAATACGTGACCCACCGGCGTCACGACGAAACGATCTTCGTGCGCGAGATACAGACTGTTCAGGCAGTTGATCAGCTGGGCGCAGTTTGCCATCGCAATTTTTTCCGGATGGCGATTAAAAATGTCGAGCGTCATCCCACTAAACACCGCGTCGCGCAAGGTGGGCATCTGTTCGAGTTGATCCCCCGGCGTAGCTTCGCTTCCCGGCTTGTACCATGGTCCCCATTCATCGACGACCAGTTTCACCGAATGTTCTGTGTCCTGCTCGCCCATGATTTGCCAGTGGCCGTTGATGAGGGACTCCATGACGTCGCCCTCGCGCAGAAGTTCATACCAGTCGACTTTGTCGAATTGCAGGGCGTCGCCTTTTCCCTCAACCCGGTTGCGAGTCTTGCCACGGCTCAGGTTCCAGGCATAATAGTGCAGCGCGAGGCCATAGATTCCGCGCAGCGCGCCCTTGCCCTTCTTCACAATTTCTTCCAGAAAGCCGCGAGTCCATTCCCAGCTGTCGTCGTTCGGACCGGAGGCGATGAATGACAACTCTTCGCGGCCTTCCGGCGTTCCGCGAGGCTCAAAGCGCGGCGCCCAGGTCGTCCATCGCCGGAACTCAACCGCGTATTCCTGCGCGGTGAAATTTCCTCCGCATCCCCACGACTCGTTGCCTACGCCCCAGAAGCGCACGTTGAATGGATCTTTGAATCCGCCCGCGGCCCGCGTGTCGGCCAAGCCCGTTTTTAGCCAATTTCTGGTTGGCCGACCGACCGGCCATGACATCGTATTCAGCTTTCCTCGACGGCGTTTCTGACCAACCGGGGACACTTGTTTATCCAAGGTTCTCAGACCTAGACTACGTCCCGAGATACTGATCCTTATTTCAGTTCAAGTAAGTTTTAGGCTTCTTGCAATCGACCCATGCGTCCAGTCATTCAAGTTTCAGCGATCCGCAAGACCTACGGCTCTACGGTGGCGGTCGACGACGTATCGTTTGAGGTCAACGACGGTGAGATCTTTGGATTAATCGGGCCGAACGGTGCGGGAAAGACCACGACGATGGAGTGCATTGAGGGTCTGCGCACGCCCGACCGAGGCGCGATCTCGGTGCTGGGTCTTGATCCCTTCAACGACGTTTACAAGCTGCAGGAGCGGATTGGAGTTCAGCTGCAGCAAGCACAACTGCAAAAGCGGATCAAAGTGTGGGAAGCGGTTGACCTCTGGGCTTCCCTTTACCGGAGAAATGCGATCGACGGGGAACGGTTGCTCGAACAACTTGGCCTTATTGAGAAGCGGAGTGCCTGGTTCATGACCCTGTCGGGCGGCCAGAAGCAACGATTGTTCATTGCCCTTGCGCTGATCAACGATCCGGAACTGGTGTTTCTCGACGAGTTAACCACCGGCCTGGATCCCCAGGCGCGGCGCGCCATCTGGGACTTGGTGCGCGGAATCCGCGAGCGCGGCAAAACGGTTGTTCTGACTACACATCTCATGGAGGAAGCCGAGCGGTTGTGCGACCGAGTGGCAATCCTCGAACACGGACGCATCATCGACATCGACAGCCCGGAGAGCCTTGTTAAGCGGCACTGCCCTGAGCGAACTGTCGTCCTCGCTACAGACGATGGAAGCGCGGCAGAGCGTTTTCGAGCGATCCCGCGAGTCGAGGCGATCACGTGCAGAGGGTCGCAGGTCACGATTCGGGGTAGCGGCGACGATCTTGTCGCCGAGGTGATTCATTGTGTGTCGGAGAATCGGATACGGGTCACCGATTTCCGCACGATTTTCCCCAACCTTGAAGATGTCTTTCTCAAACTGACGGGTCACTCGATTCGCGATTGAGGCGTGAATTCTATGCTGCGTGGACTCTGGAAATTGACATGGATCGAAATCAAGATATTCATGCGCGAGCCGTTAGGAGCTATCGGGACGATCGGTATCCCGGTTTTGGTGTTCCTCGTGGCGGGTCGAATGATCGGCCGCAGAGCTGCACTGACCTCACCCGCGGCGAGTAGTTTTATGGGCGCCGGTCTACCGGTGCTCGCTTCGGTCCTGATCCTCATCGGCGCCGTGCTGTCGCTGGTCACGATCATTTCGATCTACCGCGAGGGAGGCATTCTCAAGCGACTCCGCGCCACTCCGCTGCGGCCACCGACGATTCTGACCGCCCACGTGATGGTAAAGCTGCTGCTAAGTGCGGCCACACTGGTTTTGATGGTGGCGGCGGGCAAACGCTACTATCCGATCGGCATTCATGCCCCCTTGGTGGGGTTCACGACGGCACTTCTGATAAGCACCTGCAGCATTTTGTCGATCGGCTTTCTCATCGCCAGCATCGTTCCTACCGCGCGCTTTGCGCAGCCGATTGGCGCCCTCATCATGTATCCAATGATGGCGGTTTCGGGACTTTTCGCTCCGGTTGCATCGCTACCGGTAGCGGCTCAAGCGGTGGCCAAAGCCTTGCCACTGACTTACGCGGTCTCACTGCTCGAAGGGATTTGGAAGGGCGACGCGTGGTGGGCGCACGCGCGCGACCTGATGGCACTGGCCCTGACGTTTATCTTGTGCACGGCGCTCTCGGCGAAGGTGTTTCGCTGGGAGTAGCCAGATAATTCTCGAAGCCCTCGAAATCTTCTTCAACGCCGAGGCGGCAACCCGGAAGTTATTCCGGGCCAGAAGTCTTAGTGCTGTATCTGAAGCGCCCCCGAGCGCAGAGCGGGGCCCGGTGGCCGACATAGCTTCCCTTTCCAATCAACTGCAAAGATGTTCTGAGCCTACCCACAGTTGCGCCAGGTCTTTGAGACTATCTTTGTACGTACGCGTTACCAGGTATTTGTTCCCACCTCTCACGCGCAATCTGTACTCTCCCGTCGCCAATGGTTCAATCTCCTCCACGGCCGCAATATTCACCACGACCGAGCGGTGGATGCGAATGAAACCGTAGGGTCTGAGTTTCTCCGCCATCGATGACAGGGATTGGCGCAGCAAATACGGATTGGGCGGATGCAATAACGAAACGTAGTTGCCTTCGGCTTGTACGGCCACGATCTCGGCTACGTCCAGGAATAGGATCCTGCCTTTTGCCTTGAACGCGATCCGCGGCACCTGTCGTTTCGCCAAGACTTCCAACTGCCGCAGGAGGCCAAGCAGTTTTGTAGTATCAAGTTCGGTTGCAGAAAACAGTGCCATATCTGCAGGGCCGTACAACTCATCTTCTCCCGTCGATTCACGTGCGTAATCCCGTGTTGGGATGGAAATCGTATCCGCCAGCAGCGAAGTCGCCGACAGTTCGGCACTCGCGTGATCAGTCTGTTGCACAGACATCTCACGTGCAATAGCCTTCCGATCCTGAATCTCGCCGATGCTCATGTTGAAATGCCTCACACTACTCACTGGTTTTCAGTCCTACATTGCCGGAGCTGGCGTTCCATCCGACCACGTACCGACCGGAATGAAGAAGATGGTCTCCGGCTCCGGAAGCTCGCGAGGATCAAAGACCACCGGCGATCCTGACAGGTTCGCGCCCCAACTTTCCCCGTCTGTCTTCGGAAGGTGAAACATTAAATGGGGATGCCAATGCACAACTGCATCGTTAAGATACTGTTCTTTCGACATCATGTAAGACATCGCGCCGGGGTCCGGGGTCGGCAATTCTTTGTTCGCAACCGCGGCTTTGACGCGCGCGAGCATCTCGGGGTTCGACAATCCAGCCAATACGAATTCTGTGCGCTTAAATGTATACGGCAGGATGGATCGCACGGCGGCCGGGTTGTAGCAGATGGGACTTCGATTCTTTGGATTCCAAAACTCTGGGTGATCGAATGGCGACATCCATGCTCGTTCCACGATGCAGACGAAGCCGTTCTTGCCTGTAACTGCAGTCTCGTAACCGTGCCGTCCGAGAACCACGACCGTCGCGTCGTCCGAAATAGATTTCGGGGCGGCGGTTCGCGCCAAGGCAATCTCAGCATTGCGATCCGGCATAAGGTACTGATCGAGCGGAGCCATCGTGGGATACGATGAGTTGGCATTTTGTGCTGGGCTCTGCCGGGCAACACTCAGCAGGACAAGCAGCATGACGGTTGCGGATGTGATCGTCTTGATGAAGCTTCGGTGCATTGATCCTCCACTGCTAATCAGAGCTTTCTCTTCCCTTGAGCTTGGCAAAAAATAGTCGAATGTCTTTCACCATCAAATCCGGCTGCTCCAGCGCAGCGAAGTGACCACCGCGCGGCATTTCAGTTCTTTGCACGACGTTGTAATAAAGGTCGATCCAGCGCTCGGGTGCTGCGACGACCTCCTTTGGAAACACGGCATAAGCCACCGGGGTGTTTAGGCGCGCCGGAGAGTTGTGGCTGTCGGAGAGTTGGTGCTCGCTATAAATGCGGATGGAGGAGCCCACCGTCCCGGTGACCCAGTAAAGTGTCACATCGGTAAGGAAGGTGTCGCGATCCACTGCGTGCAGAAAATCTCCATCATTATCGGTGAGATCCTGAAATCTCTCTGCCAGCCAGGCCATCCATCCGGCCGGTGAATCGGTTAGAGCGTATGCCACAGTCTGCGGCTCGGACGACTGTAGGTTAAAGAAGGTACTTCGGCCTTCGTCCCACCAACTGGTGTAGTGCCGACGCTCGTCCGCGGTCAGCTCTTTCATAGCTTCCGCGCCGGGAGGCGGAACGGCGATAAGGTTCAAATGAAGTCCGAGCACCTGCGTCGGAGCCTGGCGCGCCATTTCTTCCGCGACCGTGCTACCCCAATCGCCACCCTGTATTCCGTAGCTCAAGTAACCGAGACGATCCATCAGGGTATTGAGCGCTTTTGCCATGCGCTGCACCCCCCAACCTCGGCTTTTCGTCGGCCCGGAAAATCCGAAGCCAGGAAGTGAGGGGACGACGACATCAAAGGCGGGTGTGCTGCTGTCCTTCGGATGTGTTAGCGGATCGATCAGCGCGAAGAATTCCAAAATCGAGCCCGGCCATCCGTGAATCAACATCAAGGGTGTGGCGTCTGCTCTTGGCGACCGTTCGTGGATGAAGTAGATCGTCTGGCCATCGATCTCGGTAGTGAACTGATTGAATCGGTTGATGCGACGCTCCTGGGCGCGCCAGTCATAACTATCCCGCCAGTAGTCTGCGAGTTCGCGGACTTTGCCGCTGTCAGCGCCGTATTCCCATGTCGTTCCTGGCAGTTGATCGGGCCATCTGGTCTCCGTCAGACGACGCCGCAGATCGGTAAGCATGCTATCCGGAACATGAATCTTGAAGGGCTTGATCTCGGCAGATTGCGCCGCTTCTTGACCGTGAACGCACTCGACAGCAACGAACGAAAGTAATGCTCCCGCCAACGCGATCATGGTCCGAGTTTTCAGGGTCATTTGATACTCCTTACAACAACCGTTAGCGGCGCTTGCCGTTGCGCGGCGGGCACAGGGACCGCAGCCAGATAACCATATTTTTCTTCCCCGCTTTCATCACGTTCGGGTCCTGCGCATTCTTGGCCAGCGATACGTACCCTTCGAGGGTTGCGATAAGAAAGCCGGCGGCCTCAGCAGGCTGTACATCGCGGCGAACTCTTCCGCGAGCCTGTCCCTCGCGTAACGCGGTGGCAACGCCTTGGCGCCAGGCATCGAATATCTGCGCCAGCCTCTTGCGGAATCCTTCGTCAAGCGGAGACATTTCCTGCGCCAGATTGTTTAGAGGACAGCCGCCCCGCACGTCCTCGGGCCGAACTGATTCAGATTCAACAATGGCGATCAATGCATCGATCGGATCCTTGCCGCTCAGCAGCGGAAGCAACCACTTGCCGCGGAGGTCTGGGCTGATGACCTCTTCAACGACGGCGTATCCCAGAGCCTCCTTGCTCTTGAAGTGGTAGTACAGCGCTCCCTTGGTGACGCCAGTTGCGGCCAGAATCCTATCGAGGCTCGCGCTCTGGAAACCCGACCGATAGATTTCGCGGAACGCCGCTTGCAGCAAAGACTCCCGAGTGCGCTCAGGGTCTCTCTGTCTGGTCGCACTGCGTGCCCGAGTCTTTTGTGTCGCCAACATACCAACTAGTATGTATGTAACCGAATTACGAGTCAATCGAAATCGAGCGCCGGCTGCCCGTTTGGGAGCCCTGCTCTCCATTCTCAAATTCGGTAACCTCGCCTTCGTTTGTATGAAAAAGAGGAGAACCAGACACTCCGCCAGTTTCGAGATCGTCCCCAGATGCTGTTAGCCCGTCACTCTGTGATGAAGTCCGAAACATCCGCGCTGTTGTATCGCGTCATTGTTCTGAAGTCGGAACTTCAAATGCTTCCTCAGTTCTCGTATCTCGCCGCTCAGTGCTCGGGCACTCACGCTGTGGAGAAATTCAACTCTGAAAATGCCGAATGATCTCGAAAGGTCAGGTGCACAATGCTGAACACCAATCTCGGTGATTCGCGATCCCGATTTAGTTGGCTGGTTGTTTTTGTACTCACCTTGTTTTCGTGCGTTGCTTTCGCTCAGACCACCGTCTCCGGAGGCAGCATTGTCGGGACTGTGACCGATCCTACGGGCGCGGTTGTGGGCGGCGCGAAAGTCGTCATCACCAATATTGGAACAGGTCAGGCTCTCACGCTGACCGTAAGCGCTGCGGGTACGTACGCGTCGAGCTCGTTGGATCCGGGCGCCTACAAAGTGCAGGTTTCGGCCAAGGGGTTCAGTAGCGTCAGCGAAATGATCACCGTGGAAGTGGGCAATACTGCCTCGGCCAATATCAAGCTGCAACTTGGCCAGGAGAGCCAGATCATTGAAGTGCAGGGCACTACGGTCGCGGTGAATACCGAACAGGCCGAGGTACAAGGCGTTTTGAATTCAGAACAGATTGCGAACCTGCCGGTAAACGGCCGTAACTTCCTCGATCTGGCGCAACTCGAGCCCGGCGTTCAAATTCAGGATGGCCAGAACTTCGACCCGACCAAGGCCGGTTACTCTTCGATCTCATTCGGCGGTCGTTTCGGCCGAACCGCCCGCATCAACGTGGACGGCGTTGATATCAGCGACGAGACCGTGGGTACGACAACATCCAACATCCCGGCCAGCGCGATTGACGAGTTCCAGCTGGGCCAGTCTTCGCTCGACCTTTCCCAGGATTTGACCTCTTCGGGCGCGGTCAACGTGACCACCAAGTCCGGGACTAACAGTCTTCACGGCGAGGCGTTCGGATTCATTCGCGACCACAGTTTCGAAGCCGACGCACCCGGCGGGCACGACTATCCGTTTCAGCGCGAGCAATTCGGGGGAGACGTGGGCGGAGCCATCATCAAGAACAAGTTGTTCTTCTTTCTTGACGGTGAGCGCACCAAGCAGGATGGGTTTGCGGCGGTCAGTTTGGCGGGCTCTCCGTTTGCAAATTTGAGCGGCGGTTTCAGTCAGCCTTTCCGCGAAGGCAATCTCTTGGGAAAAATCGATTACAACTTCGGCAACGGCGCGAAGGCTTTCTACCGTTACTCGTACTTCGAGAACTCGCTGTTTGCCACCTTCGGATTCGGTTTTCAGGTGTACGACAACAAGGACTATACCCGGACGCATGTTCTAGGCCTGGACTTCACCACGGGCAGCTTCTCGCATAGCTTTCGCTACTCGTATCTGAAATTTCAGAATCAGATCAAAGACGTCACTTCAGGCAACCCTGCTCTTCCATTTAGCAGCACCGGGTTGGAGATTGGCGACACCACTCAGTCCTTGTTTGGACCAAACCTGTTGGCTCCGCAAAGCACTCCCCAGCAGAACAATGAAGTGAAATACGACGGCAGCAAGGTAGTGCGCTCCCATACCATCCGTTATGGGGCGTCGCTCAACCATATTCAGGGTGGTGGCTTCGACGATTTCTTCGGCACCGCACCGAGGGTTCGATTTAATGTCGGTTCGACGAATTGCGGCCCGGCCGGAACCGAATTGTGTTCAGATTTCGCCGCTGCCGGACCTTACCCCGGCGGCTCCGCCAATCCTTTGAACTATCCCGTCAATCGGCTGACCGTTGGCAACGGGCAGGGCTTCAACACGCTTCAACCGGCTTTAGGTTTCCCGGCTGGTGGACTGGGGCCGGATAACCGTATCGGCATCTATGTGGGCGACAACTGGAAAATCAAGCCGAACTTCACCCTCAGTTTCGGCGTGCGCTATGACCGCGACAGTGGCCGTACCGACAGCGATCTACCCGCCATTCCAGAAATAAACGCCGCTTTCCCCGGCTACGGAAACCCGATTAAGCAGGCCAACCTTAATTTCGCGCCCCAGTTAGGTTTTGCCTGGGACCCGATGAAGAACGGCAAGACCGTGATTCGCGGCGGCGCCGGTCTTTATTTCGAAAACGCAATTTTCAACAACGTTCTGTTTGATCGACCGCTGCGCTTGCAAACCGGGGCCTTCAACCAGACGACGTTGGCATGCATCAACGGCGTTGCCCAGGGCGTCCCGATAATCGGCGGAACGATAGCGCCGGGACAGCAAGGCTCAACTGATTTCTGTAGCAATAGCAATCGCATCGGCGATGCGATTCCGGCGATCCTTTCGTTCTGGAACCAAGTGAAGACTGGGAATCCGTTTAATCTGCAGACTCCCAACCCCAGTTACATCGGCAACTTCCTGAGTGCCGGCATCGGCACGAACGGCGCGTCTGCCCTGTTGGACCCAAACTACAAGACGCCGCGTTCGCTGCAACTGAACCTCGGCGTCCAGCGTGAAATTCGCCCGGGCATGATATTCAGCGCCGACTACCTGCGCAACGTCGAAACGCGCACCTTAGCCGGTATTGATGTCAATCGTGTGGGTTCGGCTAACACCTTTAACGTGGCAGGTGCAAATGCTGCCATTGCCGCTACGAACGCCTCGTTCGGCTGCACAACAGTGGATTGTTCAATTGCAAACGGTGCAACGATGGTTGATTACGCCAACAACGGCCTTGGCAGCTCGGTCGACATCGGCTCCGGTTGCACTTCTGTCAATGGAATTGGGCATCCGTGCGGTTTTGGAGGAGTGAATCAAAGCCAGTCGCAGATGTTCTTTCTCAAACCCATCGGACGCTCGGTTTATAACGCTTTGCAGATGTCTTTGAAGCAAAACGTGAGCAACCCGATGCGCGGAATCAAAGCGGCGAACTTCCAGGTGTCGTACAGCCTGTCGCGGTTCGAGAACACCGGTGGCACACAAGCTACCGGAACACCCACAGACAACGATTTAGACTTTGTTGTAACCGCCGCCGACAACAACAACCCAGGCCGCTACTTCGGACCATCCCTGCTGGATCGTACTCACCAGCTATCTTTCGGTGGATTCGTAACCGTACCTGCCGGATTCCGCATTGGCCTGATCTCTCATTTCGACAGCCCATTGGCGACTTCGATTGATGCTGCCAATACAGGATCGGCTGGCGAAATCTTCCGCACCGACTTCACCGGGGACGGAACCATTCAGGATCCTCTTCCGGGGACAAGGATGGGCTCGTTTGACCGCGACGTCGACGCTCACGGTCTCACGGGGATGATCAACAACTACAACCAGACTCAGGCAAACCAGGCGACACCCGCGGGCAAAGTCCTGATCGCGAACAATGTCATG
>Ga0209006_10001953_pt1 | contig 18696 bp, 11 predicted proteins | sample JacPin_JW_Ref_O2_FD_188567 | JGI IMG/M metagenome (GOLD analysis project Ga0209006, IMG submission 188567) | Forest soil microbial communities from Algoma, Ontario, Canada - Jack Pine, Ontario site 1_JW_Ref_O2 (SPAdes) (version 2) | ecosystem: Environmental > Terrestrial > Soil > Boreal...
CTTTAGCTTATATCCGGGCGGGATCTCGAACAGCGAGGGATGGGGTTCTGCCGTCGAGGTGGGCTTGCAGTAAGTGGTCTGCTCTCCAGCGGAGGTCGTGACTTTTGTCAGCACCGGCGTCTTCAGTTTCACGCTGGTCCAAACCTCAGTCACGGTGGGCTGTGGCGGCTTTGGTAACTGCGGTGCCTGCGGCATTTTTGGTAACGGCGGCAGCTTCACACCCTTGGGCAATTGCGGAAGCTTTGGCATCTGCGGAATTTGCGGTGGCTTGGGAGCCTGCGGTGTCTGAGGGCTCGGCGGCGCCGCCGGCGGCGAAAAGGTGAACCGCTTGCCCTCCACTTCATGCCCTTCGATCATGCTCTTGCCCAGATCCTGCACCTGCAGTGGCGGAAGCTTCGGCGCCCCCGGCATCTGCGGCATGCCTGGCGCCGAAGGCGCAGCTGCGGGCGGTGGCATCGGGATGACCATCGCCTCTTTCTTCAGGTGATCGAGCATGATCGTTTTCTGGCTGCCCGGGAGATTGATGATGCTGATGTTCGGCGTATCGAGACGCAGGTTGCCGCTGCTCGACCTCCACATGCGCGACGCGGATGGTATCGGCGTCGCGCTGCCCCCAGCCGCCTGCGTCTTAGTGGCGCACTCGGAACACGAAGGCGGGATCGGCGGAACTGGCGGAACCGAAGGTGGCTGCACGGTGCGAAAGTTTATCACGCCTTTTCCAAACTATGACGCCGCTTTTGTCAGTGTGGTTTTGGGTGGCGCAGTGCGGCGATAAAGGTGCTGTTCTGAGCGCGGCTTCAGCCGCGGAGGTAGTTTCTCGTCCGAGGACTTAGACGGATCACACCTTCAGCCGCAACGTGATCTTCATTTCGTCATCACTCGAAATAGTGCCAGCGGCGCGCCGCGCTGCGAGGTCCGAAAGATTCGCCATCACCACCGACATACCGTTCAACAACCTGACGAACATGACGGCTTCATCGGCGGGCGAGAAGAGCACCTTATCGACGGTGTTGTGCGCCCCATATCCTTCCTGGATAATCGTGAGAACGGCCGTCTCCCCGTCAGTTAACACCCTTCTGTTCATAGACATACGCTTGCTCACGACCTTCGTTCGCTGTCACAGCGCCATCGCCATCGCTATTTATCACGAACGACAAACTGAGAATCTGTCTTGATGCTGATCCTGGCGCCTGAGAGATTCACCTTCTGCGGCACCACGTAATCATCAAGAATAACGCCCTTGGCATTGCTGATCTGCACGTGAGATCCATCCACCTGAATGAATACCGAAAGCGCAGTTGCCTGATTTGACGCCGCAACGTCGACTTTAGGGGTTTCTTTCAGGTCGGCGCCTGAGTCTCCGACGACTAACCTGCGCTGCAGTTTCTGTCCGTCCAGAACATATTCGACGCGCGCGGAGTTGTCCGCTGCCTCGATTCTCCATTCGACTTTCTTATTCCAGAACAAATTCTTCCCCGGTTTCGCGAAAATCAGCGTCTCGTGCAGCAGTCCCGGCTTCAAGTGCACAAAGGCGTGAGGGTCCTTGGCCTTGATCCATTCCGGGCCGTCGTGAACGATTTGGCTCACATCCTGATATTGATAATCCAGGGCGGCGTTGAGCTTGAGCGCAATACTTCCCTCGTAACCAAGAGGCAGGTTCACCTTCGTCTCGAACTTTTGATAGCCCGGCGCCTCCGCCGTGAAATCGTACTGGCCCGGTGGCACTACAAGCTTGTCCGAAGCGGCCGCTTGCCGCGCCTGCGAATCGCCGGATCGCTGGTATTTCACCGTAACGTTTGCAATCGTGGTTTGGAACGTCAGCTTTGGCCACGCAGCAAGCTTGGCATCCGTAAGTCGAAATTCCGGCAGCTTCGCCACAACCGGCATCTCGCGGCTCTCGTAGCCTTGCTTCGTCAAACCGATCTTGTGTTGTCCCTCTGCGAGTGCGTTGGGCAATTCCAGATTGCCGTTGGCGTCGAGTTTCCCCACGCGTGTGCCATCAACGTCTACTTGCGCGTCGGGAGTTCCTCCCACGATCACAAGAGCAGCCATCACCCCAGCTTTCGCTTGCGCCTTGGGCTTGAGATTGATGTTCTTGTTCGGGAGGACCTGCCGGCTCAGCAAAGTCATCGTCCACTTTTGCGATTCGTATCCGTCGGCAGACAGCTCGAACGTATACGCGCCCGGCTGCTTCTTGACCAGCCAGCCGCCTCGTTGCGACTTCACTTGAGCCCCGTTGACTGTGAGCGTTGCTCCTGCAACATTCGACGTGATCTGAACTTGTCCGCCCAAATTCGTCGAATACACAGCCAGCGTCGGCGCATTGGAGCTTTGAATCGGCACGCTTCCCTGCCCGCTGCCTTCGCCGAACTTGATCTCGCGGTTCTGGTCACTCAGGCTCAAATCCGCTCCCGAAGGACTGCCCGCGACGCTCTCATCCCCGAGTCGAACATTTTTCAGCTGATTTCCCGCATACAGCTTGGCCTTGTTTCCCAGGCTGGTAATCAGGAACAGCCCCTTCGCATCGAAAGTATCCACCTGAGGAAGCGCGCCCGGCATAGCCTGCAACTGAACCGCAAACAGTTGTTTGCCATTTTCCGAAACGGTTAACTCGTGGCTATAGCCATCGGGCACGAAGTCATATCCGTCCATGTTGCCGTCGGCAAGGTCGGCGATCTTCTTGGCATCCAGCTCCACCATTCCACTTTTTTCCGACGTCTGGATCGACAGATGTATCGGCTCGGGATCGAGCGTGACATTCGCGTCTGACGCTTGCCGCACTTCCACAGATTTCGTTTTGTATCCCAGTCGAGAAACTTCAACCGTCACGCTGCTTCCGGGAACCAGAGAAACGGTTCCGTCCGCGACCGGCTGAGAACCGCTGGTCACCACTGAATCGGTCGGATTCGTAACGATGTGAACCGGGATGGGCGCAACGGATTTTTCTGCGACAGTCTTTTTCCCACCGCTCAATAGCAGGTAACCTACTACGAGCGCAAACACAACCACCAGCGCGCCGCCGGCAATCACTAAGTACTTCTTGTTCCCCTCGGCGAACGTCGCCACTTGTCGCAGAACGTCACTCGCATGAAGTTTTCGCTGGGCTGCGGTCGGAGTTGCGGTTGAAGTTACGGTCGGAGTTGCGGCCCCACCCGAAGGTGACGCCTTCCCTTTGTCGGGCGCATTGGTGGCAGTCTGCGCGACGACCGGAACCGGCTTGTTCGCCGTCGCAGCCGTATCCCGCAAGTTTCGTGAGCCCAGTACGCGGGTAGCCGAAAAACTTCCGGAAATCGGCGCCGTGGGCGCGCCTGTCTTGACTTCCGCCGGCACTGGAGGCGCAGAAGTTTTCGCCGCCGGAGTTGGCGTGGCTTTCTTGTCTTGCCCTTGCTTTACTTGGGCCTGTTTCTCTGGCCCTTGTTTCTGTTGCCCTTGCTTCGTTTGTTCCGCGACAGCCGCGAGCCGTTTGACTTGCGCATCAAACTCCGGAATTTGCGGCTGCGCAGTGCTCAGCTGCTGCCATTCCTGAATCGCCTCTGCATAACGCTTGGCCAATTCGAAGCCTCGAGCCCGCTCGATGGCCGCACTGATTTGCGCTCGAACGCGTTCCGCCTCAGCCAGCACCTGCCGCATCGCCTGGTTATCCGGATTCTCGCGCACCGCCTCTTCGGCGATCTGCACTCGCTTGGCTGGATTCGGCTCAGCCGCAAGCCTGGCGTTCAACGAATCGATCTTTTCGCGCTCTCGCACTGCCTCGTAAAGCGCCCGCACCTGCGGCGAATCCCCATAGGGAGTTGCGTGCGAATCGAGAAACTCCTTCGCGCTCAACGCTCCCTGTCCCTCCAGAACTCGCCTCGCCTCTTTGGCCAGAGTCGCATCAATCGCGCGCGCCTTTCGCTGCTCCGCTTCTTCCGCTGCCACCCGGTCCCGAAGGGTCACGCGCAAAGTCTCGAGTTCGCTGCTCCCGGGAACCTTCTGCAGAGCGCGATCCAATGCCGCCAATGCCTCTGGCACTTGCCCAGAGTCGGCCAACGCGCTCGCGGCGGCGAATTGTTCTCGTACATACTTCTTCTGTTCGACTCGGCCCCGTTGCGCTTCGGCCAGCACTTTCAGTTTGATCAGACTTCGTTCCTGAGGAAACTTCTGCAGACCTTCATCCGCCCGCGCCACGGCTGTCGCGTAATCTTCCTGAATCAGCGCCGCCTCAATCTGCCGGCACATTTCCTCCGCTTCCGAGCGGCGTTTTTCCTGCTCCCGCGCCGTTGCGGCCATTTTTGCAACCGTCTGTAATTCGTTTGAAGTCGGGTCCAGCGCCTCGGCTGTCTTGAGCGTAGCAAACGCCCCGATCAAATCGCGTGCGGCGATTTGATCGCGCGCTTGGTCGAGTAATTTCCGCAACTGCTGCTGACGCGACTTCTCTTCCGCATGTTGGTAAACAATTACTTTGAGCGCCTTGGCCTGGGTATCGCTGGGATCAATCTGAACCGCGTCATCCACCGCGATTTGAGCTTCGTCAATATTTCCGTCCTGCAGCGCGGCCTCGGCGCGGCGAAGAGCCCGGCGCAGCTTGGTCGCCCGATCCATGGCCGCTCGAACCGAGTCCCGGAAGACGAGCAGATCGTTGTTCTTCGCATCCAGCGCCACCGCTTGATCGAGCAAGTGGAGCGCATCTTCGTAGCGCTGGTCCATGTACGCTTCATTGGCCTGGTTGCGCAACGCACGCGCTCGTTCGATTTCCTGTTGCAGCCGCAGCCGCTCATGTACCGCGCTCATCAATTTTTGCGCGCGCGTATTGTGGCGGTCGATGCGCAGCGCCTGCTGCAGTTGCTCTCGGGCCTGAGTCCACTCCTCTTTATCGACGGCGACTTCGGCGCGCCGGAACAGTTGGCCCACCGTTTCGGACTTCACCTGATCCTGAATCCGCATCAGATCGAACGCCAGATCCTGCGCCGTGGCGTAGCGGTCTTCCCGCTTCTTGGCCAGAACCCGGCTAATAATCGCATCCAGTTCCGCGGGATATTCCTTTAGGTAAGCACTGAGCGGTGGCGGCGCATCGTTTAGGATCTTATGAAAGGTCGCAGCCGCTTCGTTCGCTTCGAACGGGAGCGAGCCCGTCAGCAACTGAAACAGAACCACGCCGAGCGAATAAACGTCCGTGCGATTGTCGAGCTCCTTGGCCTGCAATTGCTCGGACGACATGTAGAAGATGCTGCCGATCACCTGGTTGGCCTTCGTGAGCCCGGTGTCTCCTACGATTCGCGCGATTCCGAAATCAACGATCACCGCCATCCCATCGTTGATGCCATCCTGCAGAACGATGATGTTGGCCGGCTTTATGTCGCGATGAATTACTCCTCGCTGGTGCGCATAGCCAAGACCGGTGCAGACGTCGATAACAATTCCCAGACACTCCGGAAGGGTCAATGCAGTTCCCTTCTTCAGCATCGACTCCAGGCTCGGGCCCTCCAGAAACTGCATCACCAGGTATGGATTGCCGTCCTGCTCACCGACGTCATAGACGGTCACAATGTTCGGACACTGCAGCGATCCCGTCGACCTGGCCTCAGATTTGAAGCGCGCGATCAGGCTTTCATCGCCGTCGCTGGTAATCATTTTGATCGCGACGTAACGGCCGATCTGAGAATCGACCGCTTTGTACACCACTCCCATGCCGCCGCGGCCGATAACGCCCTCGACGTCGTACTTCCCTATCTTCGTTGGATTGGATGCCATGTCTTGAGTGCCCACGATGAAACTCGGCGAAATCTCCTTGGGGGGAAATTCTGGTCGCCATTTGTGAACTCCATCCTGGGGACGATGGAGCAGATTAGAATTTTCTGTACGATCTAAAACTGCGCGACCTTAAGCCGCTTATTAACTCGACGATCCTTAGCTGATGACCTTTGACTACATTGATAGTGCAGTTGAGCCGGCCGACGTTGCACAGGGGTATGAAATCCCTCACCGCACCTTACTCATGACTCATGGAGCACCCCGAGGGCCACTTCTCGTAAAGTCCTTCACGACCCGAGTGGATAGCTGCGCCACTCCAGGCCGCAATCTCTATTACGCCGTCCAGCACGCGTATACTATACTCCCGTTTCCGTTTCGGCGCTCCGGGAGCAGCCCTCTATGCCCTCGTGAGGCGCAGCCGCCTCTTTCATCGAACCTTACGCTTGACCCCAAAACTCCCGCCAAACGGTACTCCGTTTCCACTATCGCGTCAAATTGTGAAACAATTTTCATCCCCCGTCGCCCCGATCTCACGGAAAGCGAATGAAACACGAAAGTGCGATTTGCCAGAAAAAACCAAAAAACAAAAAACTGAACCTCTTGCCTGAAAGTCGCTCCACAACCTGGCGAAGATCCGCGAATGGTGTAGAATCGTTGCCGCCCCCCGGTATTGAAAAGAGATGAGACAAAGAGGTCAACAGCATTTCTGCCGGCGGAGGTGTCAGTATGGGTTCTCTCGATGATCCAAAACTTCAGGATTACCACGATCAGATTCAGCGCGCGTTAACCTGGAGTTCCCAACCGGATTGGCAGAAGACCTGCGAAATCCTGAATGGCATGAGCATGCCCGACATGCTCGACGAACTTTGGCGCATCAGGACTTCTAGTCATTTAAACGGGCTCTCTCTGTTTGCGCCGCGAGCCAGCGGCGTCAACATCGCCCGCTTGCGCGCCGGCATCGGAGCCCTGCAACTTCAGCCTCCGGGCGATTTCGATAGCCTCGTGCGGATGCTCCCCGATGACCAGCAGTTCGCCATCATGAGTGTCTGTGCCGTTACGCAAGCGCCCGCCAACCTCAGTCCAGCGTTGTGGTCGAAGTATTACTGGGAGACTCGCGCGTTGGCTGCGCCTGACCCCATCTCATTGAGCGGAGGCTCCGGCGGCAGCGCTGGCAAAGGAAAGAAGGATGACGACGACGCTCACCTTGCCGCCGACGTTGCGACCGGAATCACGGCCAACGCTCCCAAGGGGGCAAATCCAGCAACCTACACCGTCACTCTCATCTATCGAAACCTGGATGCCTTCAAGTTCGGCTCGGACGATACTGAAGTCGACTTGCTCCACGAGCCCAATATCAGCCTGCAAATGTCTCCCGACCCCAACAACCAACTCACCCGATCTGCTGCATTCTCTCTGATTAACTTGCATCTCAAACGGAATTGGGGCCTGATCAAGCCCGATATCGAAGGTAGTGTTGGACCGCAGTTAAACCTGTCTCCAAACAACGCTCTAAGCGCCGCACTGCAGGCGCAGATCGAGCTTCACATCACCACTCAGATCTCTCTCACTTTCTCCAGTTCCCTCAGCGTTGGTCCCGCCCCGCGACCGGGCGACCCTCCCGACTACGGCTCGTTTCAGAATGGGAACCTGAGCTTTTCCCCATTCAACATCGGCCTCATCGGTCATTGGGATCCGCCGTAGCGGGATTCATGCGAGCGGAATTCTTCGCGACCGCTTTACTATTCATTCGCCTGCCGAAGCTCATCGTCAATACGCTTCACCACGTCCTGCCATTCTCCAGGAGTCCTTTGCCGAAACAGCCGTGCGCTGGGATACCACGGACTATCCTCACGTTCTAAAAACCAGCGCCAGTCGCAGCCCTTGTTCAGCAAGATCCATACCGGTTTACCCAACGCGCCAGCTAGATGCGCAACCGCACTGTCGATCGAAATCACCAGATCGAGATTCGCAACAATCGCTGCGACGTTGGCAAAGTCTTTCAACTCATCTCCCAAATCGATCAAGCGCACGCCCGCGGGCAGCAGTTTCATCTGCTCAGCTCCCGAGCCAAACTGTAACGAATAAAAAGTTGTGCCCGCGACGTTCAATAGCGGCACCAGCTGTTCGAGAGGAATGGAACGCAACCGATCGCGAGGATGCGCCGGGTTACCAGCCCATGCCAGCCCGACGCGCCGAGTATTCTTCTGCAGCCGCTCCCGCCACGCCTCTACTCTCGCCGCGTCCGGAACGATATACGGAACGCTCGCCGGAATCGTATCCAGTTCCGTTCCCAGCGCCAGCGGCAGACTCATCAGCGGACACTGCCACGTAAACTCCGGCAACGTCTCACCCCGACGAATCACACGCGATGCGCCGTCTGTGCCCGCAACCAGATCATGCAATGCCGGTTGAACCTCCAACACGACTTCCCCGCCTCGCGCCGCGACTAGCGGAACATAGCGCACGAACTGCATCGTGTCCCCTAAACCTTGCTCGGCGTAAAGCAGAATGCGTTCACCGCCGAGTGCTTCGCCTTTCCACCGGCGCTGTAGAAATTTTCGTTCGTCGCCAACCCCAACCTTCCAGCGCGATTCATATTCAGCCCATCCCGCCGCCAGATTTCCTTGCAACAAATGAATAAGCCCCAGATTCACCGTCGCCTCGGCTGAGTCCGGCTGCAGCGCGCGAAGCCGGGCAAAACAATCTGCAGCTTCGGCAAGCTCGCCCAGTCCGTAAAGCACGAATCCCAAATCTACATAAGCGGCAGGCAACTTAGGGTCCAGCTTGATCGCATCACGATAAGCCTCGGCCGCAGAGATGAGATCGCCCTTACGTTCGAAAAGGCGTCCCAGGCCGGCGATCGTTTTAGCCGACCGGGGATTATTTATCAGCGAGCGCCGGAAAACTTCCAGAGCCGCTTCAAAGTTACCGAGATCCGTGAGCACAAGACCAAGATCGTTGTAGATCTCAAACTTTTTCGGATCGAGCACCAGAGCGCGCCGGTACAACTCGGCAGCCGGCAGCAGCGCTCCACCTCGATACAAAGCCCTCGCCAGGTGGCAGTGCAACTCCGCAGAATACGGACTGAGAGCGAGAGCGCGCTGGTAGGAATTCGCGGCAGCCTGCAGGTCCCCCGCCCGCTCGTGCGCTTCGCCTAGATGCTGATGAACTTCTGCGGACTCGGGGGACGTCTTCGCACCGTCGCTAAAGACTGCGCTCAACGCCAGGCTCGACTCTTGGCCCGCATCCGTCCCCTGCAGTACCCGCGACAACTGCTTTGCTTCAGAAGACAGTGGGTCCACGTTCAGGATCTTGCGGTAGCAAGCCTCCGCCAGCTCAACGTGACCTTCCCGATGATGCTTCAATCCCTTCTTGAGAAGCTTTTGCAGACGCTGCTGCGGAGAAACTGCGCCGGACACTTTGTACCCTCGATGGCCCATCTGCGACAGGCCGCTCAGCTGAAATTTCGTTTTCAATTCCCTACCGATAACGACCGATAATACATGCCGCCCGCCTCATACCGAAAATCTGGACCTTTCTCCCCACTTCTTACTGCCACCGCGCGTCCGCGGCTCTAATCTAAGTTACGCTCCGATGAAAATTGTTCCCCACCGCCCCGCACCCGCGAGATGCGGATACAATCGTTGGGTTTCGGGATCGCAAAGGAAATCCCGCCTCATGGACGTCAACGAATACGACTTAGTAGTGATCGGCAGCGGCCCCGCGGGGCAGAAAAGCGCAATCTGCGCCGCCAAACTGCGCAAGAAAGTCGCCATCATTGACCGCAAGAAAACCATTGGCGGCGTTTGTGTTCACACCGGAACCATCCCCAGCAAAACTTTGCGCGAAGCCGTCCTCTATCTGAGCGGATTTCGGCAGCGTAGTTTCTACGGCCGCAACTACGTCCTCAAAGATCAGATCGCCATGTCCGATCTGGTTTTTCGGGCGCAGGCTGTGATGTCGCGCGAAATCGAAGTCATCAAGGCCCAGCTTCGCCGCAACCAGGTCGCGACCTTCGAGGGCGACGCCCGTTTCCTCGATCCCCACACCATCGAAGTTCGATCCGACGACGGATCGCAGCTTCTGCGCGGTCATTACATCGTGATTGCCTGCGGCACGCGCCCCGCGCACAGTGCCGATATTCCCATGGATGGCAGGCGCATCTTCGATTCCGACGTCGTCCATTGTCTGGAGGAGATCCCGCGCGAACTTGTAGTCGTCGGAGCCGGCATCATCGGGCTCGAATTCGCTTCCATGTTCGCCGCCCTCGGAGTGAAAGTCACGCTACTCGATCAGCGCCCAACCCTGCTCGACTTCGTAGATCGCGAAATTGTGGAGAGCCTCTGTTTTCAGCTGCGCCAGCTCGGAACCGTTTTTCGCTTGGGCGAAAAAGTAGTTTCGGTAGGCTTCGACGCCGAACGCGACCGCGTCTTCGCCCGCCTCGAAAGCGGTAAGAACGTCCATGGCCAGGGGCTTCTCTACACGGTCGGCCGGCAGGCCAACAGCGACCAGTTGGAGATCGAAGCCGCGGGACTGCAGTCCGATGGCCGCGGCAAAATGGTGGTCAATGAACATTTCCAAACCACCGTGGATCACATCTACGCCGCCGGAGACGTCATCGGTTTCCCCGCGCTCGCCAGCACTTCCATGGAACAAGGCCGCCTCGCCAGTTGCCACATGTTCGGCAAGCCCGGCAAAATGATTCCCAATCTCATCCCGTATGGCATTTATACAATTCCGGAAATTTCCATGGTCGGCCACACCGAAGAACAACTCACGAAAGAAAAGATTCCCTACGAAGTCGGCCTGGCGCGCTACGCCGAGTTGGCAAAAGGTCAGATGCTCGGCGATGACCAGGGTTTGTTGAAACTTCTCTTCGATCCCGACAGTCTCAAGATCCTGGGTGTGCATGTGATCGGCGACCGCGCCGCCGAGATCGTGCATATCGGTCAGGCTGCGATGTCGCTGGGCGGCACGCTGGAATATTTCCGCGACACGGTGTTCAACTATCCGACCCTGGCCGAAGCCTACAAAGTTGCGGCCCTCGACGGTTTAAACAAACTCTGAACAAGCTCCGCCCCCGCCAACGCGCCTATGACCAACGAGGAGATCCGCCTCTCCGAAGCCCGCGACCGTAAGCGACACTGGAAGCGCTGGGGACCTTACCTCAGCGAGCGCGCCTGGGGCACCGTCCGCGAAGACTACAGCGCCGATGGCAACGCCTGGGAATATTTTCCCCACGATCACGCCCGCTCCCGAACCTACCGCTGGAACGAAGACGGCCTTGCAGGCATCAGCGATCGCCGCCAGTTGATCTGCTTCGCAGTCGCGCTGTGGAACGAACGCGATCCCATCCTCAAGGAACGCCTCTTCGGCCTCACCGGAAAAGAAGGCAATCACGGCGAGGATGTAAAAGAATGTTACTTCTACCTCGACAGTACTCCCACGCATTCCTACATGAAGTATCTCTACAAATATCCGCAAGCCGCGTTCCCCTACACGCAACTCCTGGAAGAAAATCGCCGACGCGGCAGAAACGATCCAGAATACGAATTACTCGACACCGGAGTCTTCGATGACGACCGCTATTTCGACGTGTTCGTCGAGTACGCGAAAGCCGATGTCGAAGATATCCTCATCAAGATCACGGTCGCGAACCGCGGTCCGGAACCAGCCCGTCTCCGCGTGCTCCCAACCGTCTGGTTCCGCAACACCTGGTCGTGGGGCAACCCCGAACCTCGCCCAAACCTCCGCGAAGTAGCAGGCTCCATCGAAGTAACCCATTCCGCCTGCGTGAAACATTGGTTGTACTGCGATGGCTCTCCAGAACTTCTATTCACCGAAAATGAAACCAACGGTCGGCGTATCTTCAACGCCTCCGAGAGCGGACTGCGCAAAAAAGATGCAATCAACAATTACATCGTCGACGGAAACAAAGAAGCGCTCTCACCCGAACGCACCGGCACAAAAGCGTCCGCTCACTATGCACTGGAAATCGCCTCAGGCGCTTCCGTAACGGTCCGCCTGCGCCTCACGAATCTCGACCTGCCACAGGCAGCCGCAGCCTTCACTAACTTCGATACCCTCGTCGCCCTTCGCAAACAGGAAGCCGATGATTTCTACGCCACAATTATTCCGAAGTCTCTCTCACGCGACGCCAAAAATGTAATGCGCCAGGGCTTCGCCGGACTCTTGTGGTCGAAGCAGTTCTATCACTACGTCGTCCGGCAGTGGCTCGAGGGTAACCCCGGCAATCCTCCTCCGCCCGCGCAGCGCGCCACGGGCCGCAATCACGATTGGCTGCATCTCTACAACGCCGACGTCGTCTCCATGCCCGACAAGTGGGAGTACCCCTGGTATGCCGCGTGGGACCTGGCGTTTCACTGCGTCTCTCTCGCCCTGGTCGATCCTGATTTCGCCAAAGAGCAGCTCGTGCTCATCCTCCGCGAATGGTACATGCATCCCAACGGCCAGTTCCCTGCCTACGAATGGGCTCTCGGAGATGTGAACCCTCCGGTCCACGCCTGGGCCGCGTGGCGCGTCTACAAGATCGACAAGAAGCGCAACGGTCGCGGCGACCGCGCGTTCCTCGTCCGCATCTTCCACAAACTACTTTTAAATTTCACCTGGTGGGTCAACCGCAAAGACGCCGACGGCATGAACATTTTCCAGGGCGGCTTTCTCGGCCTCGACAACATCGGAGTCTTCAACCGCAGCGACCCGCTCCCTACCGGCGGCCACATCGAGCAATCCGACGGCACCAGTTGGATGGCCATGTACACACTCAACTTGCTGGCCATCGCCATGGAACTCGCCACGCAAGATCCCGCGTACGAAGACGTCGCCAGCAAATTCTGGGAGCACTTCATCTACATCGCCTACGCGATGAATCATCTCGGCCACGACGGAAAGGGTCTGTGGGATGAGACCGACGGATTTTTCTACGATGTCTTGAAGTTCCCCGACGGGGGTTACTTTCCCGTCAAGGTTCGTTCCATGGTCGGCTTGATCCCGTTATTCGCCGTCGAAACCCTCGAGCCCGGCCTCATGCAGCGCCTCCCCGGCTTCAAGCGCCGCATGGAGTGGTTCATCGAAAACCGCCCCGACCTCACCGCGAACGTCGCCAGCATGCAGACTTCCGGAACCGCAGAAAGAAAATTGCTCTCCATCGTCGATGCCGAACAACTCCGGCGCATCCTGCACATCATGCTGGACGAAAATGAATTTCTCTCGCCTCATGGCATCCGCGCGCTCTCGCTCCATCATCGCGATCATCCGTTCAGCATCGCCTTCGACGGCAAAGAGCACCGCGTAGACTACGAGCCCGGCGAATCCTCCACCGGACTGTTCGGCGGCAATTCGAATTGGCGCGGCCCCGTATGGATCCCCATGAATTATTTATTGATCGAGTCTCTGCAAAAGTTTCATCATTACTTCGGCGACGATTTCAAAGTCGACCTCCCTTCTGGTTCCGGCAACCAACTCACGCTCTCCGAAGTTGCCGCGGAAATCTCTCGTCGCCTCACCGGAATTTTCCTGCGGGATGAACAAGGCAACCGCCCGGTGAACCGGAACGCCCCAAAGTTTCACGCCGATCCCAACTGGAGCGAGTTCATTCTTTTTTACGAATATTTCCACGGCGACACCGGACAAGGCCTCGGAGCCAGCCATCAGACCGGCTGGACGGCTCTGGTCACCAAGCTTCTGCAACAGAATGCCGGATCTCCGCACGCCGCGGTCCCGCGAAGCTCATCGAAGATTAGGGGTTAGGCTTTCCTTCGTGCAACTTTGTGTCCTTGGTGGTATAAGCCCTGAAGTCGACCGCTTACCCACGCCCGCCACAATTCGAGAAAGAACGGGACTTTTCAGGAGACCATCCATGCCGCCATTCAACTTCGGAGAAATCAAAATCGCCGTCGACGGAAACACTTCGCAAGCTCGACCAATCCCCGAAACTCCGTTCCGAGTTCTGTTGCTCGGTGATTTCAGCAGCACTGGACCGAAGAAGCAGCTCTCGTCACGAAAGCCAGTGCAGGTGGATCGCGACAACTTCGATGATGTGCTGGCGGCATTTCATCCGGAGCTGCAGATCAACCTGGGCGACGAAGATATCGCAACCCTGCAGTTTTCCGATCTCGACGATTTCCATCCCGACCGTCTCCTCGAACGCGTCGACATGTTCCGCAAGCTTCGCGAAATGCGCGCGCGTCTGGCAGATCCCGCCACGTTCGCCGATGCAGCTGCAGAATTCGGTTTGGGCGGCGCGGCATCGAAGCCGCGGGAAGAGGCGCAGGCGCCAACTCCGCAAGCTCCGCCATTGGCTCTGGGCAGTTTGCTCGACGACATGATCGAACAGACCGAAGCCCGAGCGCAGACGCGCCATCCCGCTGAAAGCGACTTGCAGAAGTTCGTGCGGCGAGTGACGGAACCTCATCTCGTCTCCGCCGCCGATCCGCAGCAGTCGGAAATACTCGCGCTGATCGATCGCGCCTTGGGCGCACAGATGCGGGCCTTGCTCCATGTCCCCGAATTCCAGGCGCTCGAGGCCGCCTGGAGGGCAGTCTTCCTGATGGTGCGGCGAATCGACACCGATGAAATGCTGAAACTTTATCTCGTCGACTTGTCGAAGGACGAATTAGCGGCCGATCTGAATTCCTCGTCCGATCTACGCACCACGTTCACTTACCGGCTGCTAGCCGGGGACGCGATAAATTCCTTCGGCGGCGAGCCGTGGGCGGCAATTGTCGGCAACTACAATTTCGGCACAACCCGAGCACATGCGGAGCTGCTCGGCCGTCTCGCTAAGATTGCCCATGCAGCCGGAGCCCCGTTCCTGGCCGCAGCCAGCCCTGCTCTGTTAGGCTGCAAATCTTTTTCCGCGACGCCCCATGCCCGTGATTGGACCGCGCCCGCCGATGGCGACAGCGCCTCCGCATGGACCGCTTTGCGCTCACTCCCCGAAGCGAACGCGGTCGGCCTCGCTATTCCGCGTTTCCTCCTTCGTCTTCCCTACGGAAAGCAAACCGATCCCATCGAATCATTCTCCCTTGAAGAAATGCCCGGCGATCCTGAGCATAACGAACCCGAGCACGAGGACTATCTCTGGGGCAATCCCGCATTCGTCTGCGCGCTGCTACTGGCGCAATCTTTCAGCGAGTCAGGATGGGACCTGCGTCCCGGCCAGCGCGCGGAGTTGGACCGTCTCCCCGCTCACATCTACCAGCATGACGGCGTTTCCGAAGTTAAACCCTGCGCCGAAGCTCTTATGACCGTCGACACCGCGGACCGAATCATGGAGAGCGGCCTCATGCCTCTGGCATCCATGAAAGGCCAGGACGAAGTGCGGCTATTAAGATTTCAATCCATCTCCCAACCGCCGAGTGCCCTGGCCGCCCGCTGGACTCGGTGAACGCGTGTGATCGGTGGAAGCACAAGCAACCAGAACCCAAGTCCCCACACCGCAAATTTTTAAGGCACCACCTGGGCAACGCAAACTCGGAATTCCACACCTAATACGCGGGCATAAACGGCGACACCGTGACCTTGGTTACTTGCCGCCGCTTGTGCCTGAACGTACGCTGCAATCAAAGTAAGGAGTACACCTTCGTGGTTCGAGGCCGACGAGTCCGCGCTCGAGCGGAACAAACGCCGCGATCATGGGTGAGCGGGCACAGCGATGTTCAACGCTGATCAGATCAATACGCTGTTGCGTCTAGTCGATGCGGAGATCGAAGCAGAAATCTCGCGCATATGCACCCTCCCTGTAATGCCGAAGAGGTACGAAGCCCTGCTCACTCCCAACGACCTGGAGTTTGCCAGACAGATCGGAATGTCTCTCGCCTGTTGAGCCGTTCCCAAGGCTGACGACACCTCACACCCCTCAGCATCCCCCCAATTCACTCCACCTTCAACGGCGCCGCAACCGAACCCGTACGTCCGCTCAGGTCGTCCCGGACCACAAAACGAATCGTGTATTCGCCCGGAGCAAGATCCAGCGCATCGCGATAGACCAAACCTTGCTGCCGAATCGCCGACAACCTCTCCGGCGTCAGATGAACGTCAACTTTCTGGCCCACGGGATGATCCACCGCTTTGCCCTCGGGAGTTTTCGCCATTGCTACGAAGTCCAGGGCCACATGGTTGTTGTCGGCGTCGTTGATCACGCCGGCATCGGGCGCCAGACGCATTTCATAACTCACATGCTTCTTGCCCGGCTCTTTGCCCGGTTCAATCTTGTTCCAGCGCGCCACCAGCGCCAGTGACGTGTAATCGAGCGGCGACTGCAACGCCGACAAAATATCACTGTTGCGGCTGCTCTCAGGATCGATGGCGGCATTGGTCACAAAAAAGCCGCTGCGCGCCCGCACTTCCACGTGCTCGCGCTTGGTCTTTACCGTGAGCTTGCGCCATCCGGCTTTTGTCTGCGCGCGATCAATGTAATAACCCAGCATGTAGTATTCGGCCGAGTCGTTCACGGCCTCGCGAAAACCTTTCTCCAGATCGTTCGATCCGAAATAGGCTCGCCCTCCGGTCATCGACGCAAACGTCACGAAGGAAGACTCGGTATCGAACTGTCTGTTCTGCATATGCCGCGAATAGTTTTTCCCCGGATTGCGCAATGACGCGCTGGGCATTCCCACCGATTGCAGTCCCTTGACGTCTACAGGATAAAGAGCGATCTCCGCATCGTTCAGCAACTGCCACGTGCGCTCGTAGAGAGGTAACACGTCGGACAGCGTATCCCGCCCCGCGGGAGCCAGTTGCATCGTGTTGTCGCTCACGCCGAAAGGAAATCCGCCGCTCGCCCAGATCAGCGACTTGCGCCCCGGAATTCCGGCCAGTGCCTGCGCCACCGTTTGCAATCCGTCCAGGGTGTAGGTGATGGCCAGGCGCTGTTCGAACGACTTAAAATTCAGCTCCGAGTCTTCCATCATGCTCTGAAGTTTTTGCGCTTCGCCCTGCACAGCCGCCTGCGAATTCCCTTTCGAACCCCCGCCGCTTTTCGAGCTCCCCCCGCCGCTCGGCGCGCCCGAACTGCCATCCGGGCTCGCAGTTCCCGTGATGGCTTCCACTTCCTCGTCGCTGTCCACCATCTGGTAAGCGTCGCCCTTCACTACATGCAGCGCCGCCACCAGAATGCGAGGATCGCTCGTGAAATCGTGGACCACCTGAACGCCGCTTCGCGTAAGCGTGTAGAGGCCAGTCGGCTCGCGCTCGTTCACCGATTGCGTAAGATACTTCAGCAATTCCTTGCGCGCATTCGCTTGATCAAGAAAGGGAGTGTTGATCAGGTCGAGCACAATCAACGTAACGCGTCGCGCAGACGCGCCGCCTGCCAGCGCATTGTTGAATTCATTGGGATTTCTGGGACGCGACAACCGGTGCGGGTCGCTGGTGATTTCCTCGAACGTGGCAATCTTTTGCGGGGTGCCGTTTTCCAGCACCGTAAAGTCTTCCTGCTTGAGCCCGCTAATGTGGTTCCCCGACTTGTCCGTCACCAGCGTCGGAACCAGCACCAGCTTCGCGCCCGCTGCGAACTTCACTTCAGAAGCGTCTTTGTCCTTACCTTTATCGCCGCCTCCAGCTCCGGCAAAGACAAACGCGGAGCAAGCCAGAGCCACGCCGAGAGCACCAGCCATTGCAGCATAAATCGACAACTTACCGCGAATCCTCATTTCCGTTCACAAAGCCGATGCAGAAACCGGCTGCACCCCCGCCTCTTCCGGAATCACTTCCGGCTCCATCAATCCCGGCGTTTCGAAAACCGGACCCGGCCCCAGCGGGCAGTCCGGCGACAAATATCCTAGCTTCTGCCGCATAATCTTCCCCGAATATTTCGCCATGTAGTGAACAATCGTCTCAATGCGGATCTTCACCCCGCCCGCCGGCTTGGTCGAATCCAGATCCCCAAACTTGAAGAACAACGTCCCCGTCGCCTCCACAATCTTCTGCGTCGGCGTGTAAGTCGGCTGATCCATTCCACACTCATAGCTCGAAAGCCGCACCACGCAAGTAATCCACGGACACCGCGCCGCCACCTTCGCTCCCCACATAATTTCGTTCGTGTTGCTGCTGTAAGAAGATGTCCACACATCCGTAATATCAAACGGACTCTTGATCTTTCCCGCCTTCATATCCGCTTCAAACAGCCAGTTCATCAAATCCAAATCGCCAGGAAGATACTGCAGCCACAGAATCGGATACCCATGCGCCTGCAAATCTCCTTCAATCTCATGCCCGATCCCCGTATCCATATGATAAGGACGCGCCAGCACCAGGATGCACGGCTTCTGATTCTTCACGCACCAAGTCAAAATATCGCGGCTCTGCTGCCGCGCTTTCTCCGTGAAACTGTCGAGCGCCGCAAACCCCGCCTTCACCGCCCGCTCCGTCTCTTCGAGTTCCAGATTAAATATATCTTTAAGCGAACCATGCAGCTGCTCAACCACCATGTGGCGATCCCCAAGACTCACAAACGGAGAAGCGTACGTAATCCCGTTCTCGCCAAAAACGTCGCGCTCCTTCAAAAATCCAGACTTGATACTCTCCGGTCCCGCCATCACTCGCGTGCAAGTCACCGTATCCACCACATGCCCGTGCAGCACCGAAGGCAGCGAATGAATCATCGGACTCAGCAGAATATTGATTTTCTTTTTCTGCCCAAACACCAGTTCCCCATAATGTCCGCTGATGCACTTCACCGGATAGCAGCAATCCACCGTGCCGCGCCCCTTGCCGAACTCGCGCCCCTGCTCCTCGGAAGTATCGGAACTGAACACAATATTTTCCGACTCAATGCCGATCGCCCGCAGAAAGCCCACCCAGAACTGGTGGGTCGTCCACACGTTCAGCACCTTCGGAATTCCGACCCGCACCTGCGACCGGTCTTTAGGTGGAGACGCGGCGGAACGCTTCTTTGCGGACCAAATCGGCAACGTTGGGAAACGCATTCTTGGTCTTCTCCAT
>Ga0209006_10001955_pt1 | contig 18686 bp, 9 predicted proteins | sample JacPin_JW_Ref_O2_FD_188567 | JGI IMG/M metagenome (GOLD analysis project Ga0209006, IMG submission 188567) | Forest soil microbial communities from Algoma, Ontario, Canada - Jack Pine, Ontario site 1_JW_Ref_O2 (SPAdes) (version 2) | ecosystem: Environmental > Terrestrial > Soil > Boreal...
CTGCGCATTCGCACGGCGCGTGCGATTTATCGGGACTCGGTCCTGGGACGTTATGCCAGCGACCCCGTTCATCCGATTCGGATCGTGGTCGACGGCGGACACGTCACGCTCTACGGCTCAGTCGAGAGCTCGATGGATAAGAACATCGCTGGAATTCGAGCGAGCTCGGTACCGGGTGCGTTCAGTGTCGAGAACAAGTTAGCGGTCGACTAACTCAATAGGGAAATAGAAATCTCTCTCTCCTTTTCTCTCTTTCCAGGCGCGGCGAAAGCCGCGCCTCTTTTTTGGGCGAATTGGGTTATCCAGAGTTGAGAATGTGTGCTTTAGTTCGCCCGGCGGGAGTGCACAAGTTTCAGGCTATCGCCTTGCAGGATGCGCTGGATCTGATGTTTGGCGTGGACTGTCCAAGGGCCGGTGGTGTCAAGTTTGACGTAGGCGCGCCAGTGTTGCAGGGCTTTGCGCGGCTCGCGCATCTTCTCGTATGCCAACGCGATGTTGTAGTGTGCATCGGCGTAGGTAGGTGCGAGTTGAATCGCGGTTTTGTAGGTGTTGATGGCTTCCTCGACTCGTCCGGTTTCGTCCAGTACGTTGCCCAGGTCGAAATAGGCGAGGGCGTAGCGGGGATCGATTTGAATGGCGGACCGGTAGTGTTTTTCGGCGAGCGAATAATCCTGACGGTTGTAGTAGAGGGTGCCGAGGTTGATGTGCGCGGCGGCGTGAATGGGATCCATTTCGAGAACCTTGAGATAAGTTGTGATCGCATCGCTCTGCGTGGAGGGATTTTCTTCAAGCGCGATTCCGCGCGCAAAGAGGTCGGCGACGTCGGTGATAACCAATTCAGGACCGCTGCGGGGCGGACCAGACACGACTTTGCTTTCTTCCGATGAAAAATCGAACATGAACTGCCCGGCGATGGGCTCGAGCAGACGTCCCTGGTGACGGAAGGCAACGCGCCGTCCGCTCTGATAGGAGCCGGCTTCGAGCAGCGGGTTTTCCATGCCGGCGACCTGCTTCTGCATGGCTTCGAGCGATTGCCGGATGACGGCGGGACGCACACGTTGCGCGCAGAGGTCGCGGACTTTCTTGATTTGCACGAGATCAAAAAACGAATAGTCGTCACTAGCCGTGACAAGTCCCGCCTTCTCCCAGGTTTGAAGCTGGCGAGGAACCAGACGAAGAATGCGCAGCAAGTCGGCGCGACTGTAGCGATACACGGCGATGAACTCTTGTTCATGATTATCCTGAACTTGCGCGGCAGAATGCAAGTGGCAGGGGATGGGAGGCTGTGGAGAATGGGGTCGAAATGGCACGAAAGTGGTGCGTTTGAAACTTCGTACGTACCTGGGAATCGGATATGGACGGAGAGAGCCGACGGCAGCTACCAGGCTGACCTTTGGCAAGATGGGACAGGGGCGCATCTGTGGGTGAGTTCGGTCGGCGATAATGCTGGGGAGTCCGATTCTATTCAGTCGGACGGTTTAGTCGTAGGATGAGGATCGATGCCGGGAAGAGTGATTTCGCTGGAGCGTCCAGCCGAACAACTCAACGAAGAGATGCTGATCCAACGCGTTCGCGATGGGGAGCACGATCTCTTCTATGAACTGATTCATCCGTATGAGCGGCGCATTTATGCGGCTGCCTTCGCGATTCTACGAAATGAAGCCGATGCTGAGGATGTGGCGCAGGAGGCGTTGTTAAAGGCTTTCAAGCATATCGGACAGTTTCGATCGGAGTCGCGGTTCAGCACGTGGCTCATCCAGATCACGATTAACGAGGCGCGTATGCGAATAAGAAGGTCGCACGCCAACATTATGGAACCAATCGACGGCCGCCAAGGCGACGGGCAAGATGGCGAGGGCAGTTATACGCCGCGCGATTTTGCCGACTGGCGTGAGATTCCATCGGAAACGCTGGAACGCAATGAGGTGCGACAAAAGCTGGCGGAGGCTTTGGCGGGGTTGGGACAGATTTACCGTGAGGTTTTTGTTTTGCGAGATATGCAGCACCTTAGCATTGAGGAAACGGCCAAAACGCTCGGCATCTCCGCGGCATCGGTGAAGACGCGACTGCTGCGTGCGCGGTTGATGCTGCGCGATCTGCTGGCGCCGGGACTGGGCGGCGCGTGGGGCAGCAGATTGTCTTTTGAAAAGGGGACGAAGCCATGGTAGTCAATTGCGAAACGGTTTGGCTGGAAGTCTCAAATTATATTGACGGTGAAGTGGAGTCAGAGTTGCGGGTTGCGATCGAAGAACACATTCGCGGATGCCAGGGCTGCGCGGCTGTGGTGGCTGGGACACGCAATGTGATCGAGATCTATGGCGACGAACGGATGCTCGAAGTTCCCTTTGGATTCAGCCAGCGGCTGCATCGCAGGCTGGATGCGGATATGCCCAAGAGCCGGAGGAGCTTTTTAGGGTGGATGGTAGCGGCCGCGGCTGCAGTGCTGGTGGCGGGCAGTTTTGAGATTACGAGATTGACTTCGCATCGTGCTGATGTGCCTTCTCAAGTGGCGCAGCACGGAACTGGCGTGCCACCGGAGATGAAGGTAGTGGCGGCGGAAACCGGTAAATTATTTCATGTGCCGGGCTGCACTTATATCGTGGCGACGGATAAATTGCGGCCCATGACCGCACGGGAAGCTTATAAAGAGGGATACTCTCCCTGCGTGCACTGCCTGAAGAAGTATCTGGCTTCCGCGGATGGGGTGCATCCAATTGATGGATAGAGGATTTGCTTACGTCTTCTTTTAGGTTTAGGTCTTTGTTTGCCGGGTTTACCGGGCCCGGTGTTTACTTCGGGGCGACGCGATGTGGACTGTAACTTTTTGAGGTATTGCGCATCAACTTAAGCGACGCCGGAAAATGGAATCAAGCGGCGGTAATGGGGTGCCTGTCATGATTAGTTTTTCATCGCGTGTATCGACTGTTCTGTCGATGATTACTTTGTTTGGGGTGTTTGCGTGCAGTGCCGGCGATCGAGGGGTAAACATTCCGAGCCCGGCTGTGGATGCTGCGCCGGCGACGGCGAAGACGCAGCAATCGATGGTGATTTCGGGGGGCTGCTTCTGGGGCATCCAGGCTGTGTTTCAGCATGTGAAGGGCGTGATCAGCGCGACTTCTGGCTATTCGGGAGGCGCAGCGAACACAGCGCAGTATGAACGGGTAAGCGACGGTGACACCGGGCATGCCGAGTCGGTGAACATTGTTTACGATGCCTCGCAGATCACGTACGGACAACTTCTGCGAGTCTTCTTCTCGGTGGCGCACGATCCGACGCAGTTGAACCGGCAGGGACCGGACTCGGGCACTCAATATCGTTCGTCTATTTTCTACGCGAACGATGAGCAGAAAAATATCGCAGAAGCTTACATTGCGCAGCTGAATCAGGCTAAAGTTTTCCGGCATCCGATCGTGACGCAGGTGGTTCCGCTGAAGGGCTTTTATCCGGCGGAGGCTTATCACCAGAACTATGCGACGCTGCATCCGGATAATCCTTATATTGTGTTTAACGATGCGCCCAAGGTGGCGAACCTGCGGCAGCAGTTTCCGGATCTTTATACGGGTAAATAGGGGCGGGCGCGGACGACTCACCTTTCATCGGTCGGCAATGCATAAAGTTGTCTAGAGAGGGATGGTCAGGGTGTCGAAGGGTTGTAGTGGCTTCGTGGTGGGCGCCGAGGAGTCCGGTACGGCAAAGTAGTCCACCACCATCTCGGTTTTCGTTACGGTTATTCTTAGATAGCCGTGCTGTGCATCGCAGAAGTTCTCAAGCGTGCCTTGCGAGCCTGTCATTTGGATGGGCAATTTCGCAGTGTGAAACGCCTTCGATAAAGTGTGGAGACGCAGGTTGTAGCCGCCGGCTCCCGCGATAATAAACGGCACATTCTTGCCGGCTAATGTCCCTGTGAAACGCTGATAGTTGTGAACGTGGCCGCCGAGGACGAGATCAGGCGTCCGATTGTTAGCTGCGATGCAAGCGGCATTCAGAATGTTATAGAGCGGCTGACTGCCGGGCTTGGGGCCGTATGCGGAATAGATGGGATGGTGCACGGCTACGATCAGGGCTTTGTCGGTGGGAGCGTTTTGCAGTTCAGACTGGAACCATGCGATCTGGGTCTGGCTGAGCTGGCCGCCTTCGGGACAATTGCTGTAGAGGCCGATGAAGGTGGCGAGGGGCGTTTGAAGGGTCCAATAAACGTTGGGCTGGGTCATGGCGTAGCGTGGCGCGTCTTTCGCTTCAGGAGTGATGACGGGAACCTGGGAGCAGAAATTACGAACGAACGCAGCCAGAGTGGTCTCGGGAAATTGGGAATTGATATCGCCGTCGTGGTTCCCTGGGATGGCGAAAATTGGGGCGGGGTAGCCGATGTAGGGCTCGTAAAATTCAGGAAAATAATTTGAAGTCTCGCCGTCGTAGTAGACCACGTCTCCGAGATGATAGAAAAACGACGGATGAGTGGTGGGATCGAAACCGGCGAAATCTTTTTCCATGTAGGTGGCTACGTTTTCAATTTGGGTGGGAGTGTTGACTCCTCCGGTGTCGCCTACGGCATGAAACACCATGGTTCCCGAATTGTTGATGGTGGCCATGGCTGCGTCAGTGAGCACGCTGTCGAGCGATAGGCGAAACGGTGGCAGTCCGGTTGGCACGGGCAAGTTGCGGAAGGGCTGCGGGGGATTGGTGGAGGGATCGATTACGGTGGTAAAGCCCTGGGGCAGCGGGTCGGCGCTGAATCGTCTTCCGCCTTTTCCGGTGCGTCCGGGATGATGCTGGGTGGCTGCGGTCAAGGCAGCGGCATCGAGGGTAGTGACTTTTTTGGGGGGGCTGACAGATTTGATTTTGGTGGCTTTCTGTTTCGCGGATTTCATGGCAGCTCCTGTGGTGCGTTGGTTAGTGCGCCGGCGAATGGTTGCAAACGTGAGCTTCCCAGGGATGGACTACGAGAAATTGTCGGCTAAGTCGAAGCAAGCTGCAAGCCGTTCCAGACCCAGGCAGTGACTTGCCTGAGCGGGGAGCGGTTCGCCGGGTTTCTAGATTTCTTACTGCAAGGATAGTGAGAATGGAGCCGTGGGCGTTTCAGTGGAAGACTAGAATTTCCCGGCTTGAGCGAGATCGACTTTGCCGGCGATGAGTAGAAAACCCTTCGCGGTCGCATCCTTCTTAAGCGCGTCGAGGCGCGCACGTCCAGCGGCAATTTTGCCGGATTTGATTTCGAGTTCGCCGAGCGCCAGTCGTGCGTCGTATTGGTGGTAGAGCAAGTTTGCTTTGGTGGCTTCGGTGAGGGCAGCTTCAAGTTTCTTAAGTGCGCTGGCGAAATCTCCAGCGGCGGTATCGATTCGTCCCGACGTGATTTCAATGGGAAGATGGGCGACGTGATCGTCGCTCTTGACCAACTTCTCGGCCTGCTGAATCTCGGCTTTGGCTTCCTCCAGTTTGCGCAACTGGAGGAGGCAGCGGGCCGACAGGGTATGTGCGGAAGCCTCGTAGTCGGCTCGATTTTGGGCGTGGAAATCCGCGGTAACTTTGCGGGCGGCGATTAATGCTTCATCCGGATTTCCGGCTTCGAGAGTGAGGCGGGCCAGCGAGAGAGTATCTTCACCGGCGGTGCCCTTTTCTCCGAGCTGGGTACGAATGGCGAGCGCATCTTCGTGCGCCTTTCTGGCGGCGGGCAGATCGCCCTGGTAAGCGAGTAGGTCTCCCAGGGCGGAAAGTGTGTAGGCCTCGGAATGGCGGTTGTGAACGCTGCGCTTGATCTCAAGCGCTTGCTCGAACATTTTCCTGGCCTCGGGCAAATTGCCTTCATCCAGATAGAGCTCTCCGATATTGCCCATGGTCATTGCGGTTTCGAACTGATCGCCGGAGTCGCGGAATATGACGAGAGCCTCTTCGTATCTGGCTCTTGCTCCGGCCTGATCGCCTTTGTCGGCGAGTACATTGGCGATGCTATTCAACGTGCTGGCAACGCCGTTCTTGTCATCGATTTCGCGTTGGGTGACGAGTGCTTCCTCATACATTTTCTGGGCAGCGGCAAGGTCTCCCTGATCGTAGAGAATGATGGCGATGTCCTGAAGGCAGGTAGCCGTGCTTTTTTGGGAGCCGACTTCGCGGAACACCGCCAGTGATTGTTCGTAGAGTTGCTTCGCTCCGTTGAGATCGCCGTGGTGATAAACGGTGGTGGCGAGTCCGAGGGTTGCGCCAGCAGCGCCCCAACGATCTCCGGCTGCGGTAAAAGTGATTTGCGCTTCTTTGAAGGCAGAGGAGGCTTTATCGAACTCGTCCTGATAGCGAAGAGCGGATCCTTCGCGCTCCAGTGCGCGGGCGAGGACGAGTCGCTTACCGCTGGCTCGAGCTTTAGCGGCGGCTCGAGCCGTGGCTTCGCTCATATCTTTCCATTTGGACAGGTAGTAAAAGGAGTTCGCCTCTTCGAGATCGATTCGAGGATCATCGGATGCTGGAGCGGGGAGACGGCGAAGCTGCTGCAAAGTTGCCAGAGCGTCGTTGTATTTGCCCGCCAAATTTTGCGCGAGTGCGAGACGTAATCCGTATTCGAGATTGTCGGGGAAAAACTGGGTGAGGCTGCGGTAAATTCCGATTGCGCTTGCCCAGTCGTGGGTTGCTTCGAGATAGCGGGCCTGGATGGCCAGCTTGTCTTCTCTGCCTAAGCCGCCGGAAAGATCGAAGGCGGTTTTGGCTTCGATGGCGGCTTTGCCATCGTAACCAAGATTATTCCAGGCGGAGGCGAGAGCGGAGTGTGCCAAAGCGAAGTCGGGTTCGAGCGCGACCGAATGTTGGAGCAGATCGCGTGCCGCCAGACTGTCTTTCGCGTGCAATTTAGCAAGTCCCTGCGAGTAGAGACGGGCGGCCTCCGCATTGGAAGGCAGCGAAGCTTTGACTGCGGCGGCTTCGGTTGCGGAGATGGCGCCTGCGCCCAGTTTTTCTCGAAGCTCCGCGCCGGCGCGGCTGACCAAATCGTCAATCTGATCCTCACGGCCTTTGGCTGAGACCGATGCCAGGGTTTCACCGGCGGCGGCGTCCTGCAGGCGCAGATCGAGCCGAATCTGGTCTTTGCCCAGGGGGACGTAGGAGCCGACCACGACTTCGTCCGCGTTAAGGTTCTCGCGGATTCTAGCCAGCGTTTCGCGGCCGTAGCTATCTGCGTCTGGCAATGCGAGATTGACTTTCATCTGTGCGACGTTTTCACCGGCAATTGTCCGGAGTTGTTCACCGGCGCCGAGTTCGGTGGTCAGCATTTCGGCGAGAGCGGTGGAAAGCCATGCCTTGTCGGCTTGCCCGGAAATGTTTTTCAGGCCGAGCACGGCCACGGAGCGTCGAGGCCGGACCGAACTGGCGGGGGATGTGTTTTGTGCGAGCGATGCGGTGCGAGTGAAGAGGTGATCGCGAAATCCAAAAAGATTTAGTGCGATCGCGAGGGCTGCGAGCAGAAAAACAGCGAGCGCCACACCGATAGCCAACCACGATTTTCCTGTTGGCTTGGTATATGGCGGGCCGGGGACATTGTGGACGCTGGCGGAAAGTCCTTCGAGTGCAACGTGCAATTCGCGAGCCGATTGATAACGCTGCGAAGGATCTTTTTCGAGAGACTTCGTCACCACCTGTTCGAGGCCGGGCGAAACATGCCGATTTAACGAGGTCGCGGTTTCCGGCGTCTGGTGCAAGATCGCGCCCATCAATTCCGCAGTCTGGGACTGCGGGAAGGCGCGTCGTCCGGTGGCCATTTCGTAAAGGATTGCGCCAGCGGCGTAAATATCGCTGCGAGGGTCGATTGGCAAATTGCGCAACTGCTCCGGAGACATGTAAGGAACTGTGCCGGACACTGTGCCGGTGGCGGCGGTTACGCTGAGGGTGACGTCTCCTTTGGATTCGGGGAAAACGCGCTTGGCTAGCCCGAAGTCTAGAATTTTTAAGCGGCCGTCGGGCGTGACGAACAGATTCGCAGGCTTGAGGTCGCGATGAATTACGCCTTGATCGTGAGCCGCCGACAAGCCTTCGGTAAGCTGAATTCCGAGACGGATAATTTCTGATTGTGGTAGCGGTCCACCCTGGAGTTTGTCGGTCAAGGGATGGCCGGGGATCAGTTCCATGGCCAGGAAGTCGATACCGTCCTGAGAACTGAATTCGAAGATGGTCGCTATGTTGGGATGATTCAACCTGGCGAGAGCGAGTGCCTCTTTGCGAAACTGTTTTCGCGCGGATTCGTCGGTAAGAGTGCCGCTGGGCAGAACTTTCAAAGCGACGTCGCGGTCGAGTTGTTCATCGAGGGCGCGGTAAACGACGCCCATCCCTCCCGCGCCAATCTTTTCGAGGATACGGTAGTGACCGAGAATCTGTCCGATGAACCCGGAAGGAGGCCCCATTTTGCTTGGGAAATGCTAGACCGAGTCGAGAGCGCTGGTCAATGGAGTTATGACATTCGGTCACTTTCGGATGCGATTTTTCAAAATCGTCCCAAAATGTGGCGGGCAGCGGCGAGCGGAGCCGGGCGGTGATCGAACATTTCTGTCAAGCGCGGTCGAAATCTCGGAACAGGTCAGGGAACATCAGAACACTTTTGCCGGACGCGGCGGAGCACCCGTTCGCCGAGCCGCTTGTTTCGTTGCCGAGACGGGAATTCCAGTTAGAGAGCCTTGCTGCTGGAACGATCCCAGGAACACGCTGTCCTCATCTTCATCGAGCCAGAGTAGTTGGCTGCCGTCTGCCTGATAGATGACGGTGGCAAAATCATTCTCCACTCCCGCGACGGTGACAGCGAGCGGGAAGATGTAGCGGCCCGCATTCGCTCCATCGGAGGTTGCGGTTCCGGAAAACGGCCGTCCCGTCAGGGTTGGGCTGGAGTTGAAGGTATCGAAGGGATCGCTGATGAGTGCGTTTCCGGTCAGGGTGAGGCCGCTCACGGTTCCTGAGCCTGCAAAGTCGAACTCCCAACCAGCGCCCTCGGCGATGAAGTTGAAGTCCTGCCCTCCGAAAGCGTAGGGGCCGGTGAAACTAGAGTGAGTGGTGTCGGTTTGCGAAAGAAGAATTCCAGTTCCGTTCAGACTGGGGTCGAGTTCGGCGAGAACACCGCCGCCCGTTCCGGCGCTGGTGTTGTTTGGGTCATTCAGATTAAGGTTCGGATCCGTCAGATAAATTCCGAATATGCTGAGGTCGCCGAGGCTTCCGTTGGAAATTGTCAGGCTGCCGTAACCATTGCTGGACACGGAATATGGACCGGAGATGGCTGCCCCTGAAACGATGATTCCGCTATCGAGTTCGTCGCTATCCGCGACACCGGAGAAGGTGCCAGCTGTGGAGTCAGTGGCGAACTGACCGACTGCGGCGTAAAGAGCGCCGTAGGAGTTGCTCTGGACGCCGAATATGGCGCTGCTAAGCGAGGCATTGCTGAACCCGCCGCTGCCCTGGCCATAGGCCGAACCGATGCCGGCATCGTTTGGATCGACATCGATGATGCGCAACGCTTCGGGACCGACGACATAATAGCTGAGGACGATTTCCTTATCTCCGGGTGTAACGCCGGGGATAATTCCGCGTCCATAGGCGTCGGGCGGATTAACGGTTCCGGTGAAAGCCTTCCCGATGGTGATGGTGCCGCTGTCGTTCATATCCGCGACGCCGGTGAGGCCGGTGCCACCGATGGAGAATACTCCGCCGTAAACCACGGGAACATAATTGAAATCGACTCCGGCGAGAGTGAAGGCGTAACCGCCGCTGGGCGCGGCGGAGAGGGTCTGCGCGTCCATGCTGCCGCTGGAAGTCGATAGGCCATCGAACTGAACGATCAGAGCATGGTTGGCATTTACAAACTGCACGCCTATGGTTTCGGTTCCCAGATTCGCGTTGTTGGTGACCAAGGTGATGGTTCCGCGGCCGGTCTGAGAATTTATGGTTACTGTGCCTCCACCGATGGTGTCTCCGGAAGGCTGTGGAGAGGTGATTCCTAACCCGTCGTTGTAGTCCTGCTCGCCGCCGAGAACATTGCCATTTCCGTCGATAGTGATTGCTCCGGCAACGGCATAGAAATTGGTGCTCGATTCAAGCCCAGTTAAGTAGAACGAAAAACTGAGTGGGGAGTTGGTTAAAGTGAAATCGGCGGGCTGGGATACCCCAGCAATGGAGCCGGTTACGGTGTAGGTTCCGGTGGTTCCGTTGGCGGTGAAGACTGCAGACGTAGCCACACCGTTTGTGTCGGTCGTTGCTGTGACCACGCCGCCGGCGAAAGTTCCGCTGGCTCCGGTGCTGGCCGCGGGAGCTTTGAAAGTGACGACGACTCCGCTCAAGGGAGTTCCGTCGGAAGCGGTGACGGTTGCTACCAGTGGCGCGGCGAATGCGGCCTTTACTGCGGCGCTTTGGGGAGTGCCGCTGGTGGCGGTGATCGTCTTAGGTTGTCCGTTTATGTTGGAGAGCTTAAAGTTCGCGGCGGTGGCAACGCCTGAAACCGTAGCCGCCACGGTGTAGGCTCCGGTGGTTGCGTTGGCTGTGAATGCTGGCGAGGTAGCCAGACCGTTCGAATCGGTGGTGGCCGTCACAGTATTTGAGGCTCCGGCAAAGGTGCCGCTGGCTCCGGTGGCTGGAGCGGTGAAGGTGACTACTGCGCCGCTGACCAGATTCTGGGAACTGTCGACTACGGTCGCTACCAGCGGCTGCGCAAATGCGGTGTTGATGGTGGCGCTTTGCGGCGTTCCGCTGGTCGCGGTGATGGCGGCCGGCGTGGCGGCTGTGTTGGTCAAACTGAAGCTGCCGGATCCGGTTACTCCTGAGACTGTCGCGATGACGGAGTAAGTTCCAGCAATCGTATTTGCGGTAAAAGCCGGAGAGGTGGCGACGCCGGCGGAAGAGGCGGTGACTGTCACGGTATTCGAGGCGCCGGCAAAAGTGCCGCTGGCTCCGCTGATGGGCGCCGTGAAGGTAACAATCGCGCCGCTGACTGGTGTTCCGCCGATGGTGACGGTTCCTACCAGCGGAGCTGAAAATGCGGTGTTGATCGCTGTGCTTTGCGATGAACCGCTGGTGGGAGTGATGATCTGGAGAGGACTACTGGAGGTCGTTTTTCCGCAGCCTGGCAAAAGTAAGAGGATGAGGGAAACGACGATCGAACTGCTCGCGTAGCGGACGAGTTTCATAGAGCGCCACCTGCAATTTTCGGGTTCGTTCTTTTTCGTGACTGCGCTGATAGGGGGAATCCGTGTTGGTTTCGAATCGTGTAAGACTGGCCGTCGACTTTTACGATGCGGGTCCAAAGGACGGGCTTGTCTTTGATCGTCCTCATCACGCCGGTGACTTTCACGCGTTGCCCAGCGGTGACTGAGGGCGCGCCGTCGCCTCGTAGGCCAAACCTTCCTAAACTGGCGTCGACCAAGCCGTTGGAGGTGACGATCAGAAGATGCGAACCCATGATCATTCCGGTCGATGGCTTTGCGAGTACGCTCGACACTTTGCCAGCGATGGTTACCTCACGGGAGACGTCATAGGTGAATGGGGCTTGGGACTTGGCGGCACCGGTGGGTGCCTGCGCTAAAATTTGCGCGCGAGACGAGATACAAGGTGGGGCCAACAACACAAGGGCTAGGGCGCCTGAGCCTGCGAGTAGCCGTTTCATCTAAGTGCCTCCGAGTGCGAGCTTTCTAACTTCTTTTTTGAGTCTGCTTGCTAGAACGTAATTCTTGCTCCCAATTGGCCGATGCGTGGAGTTGCGCCGCGAAAGGTTCCGGTAGTGGTGATCTGTCCGAAATCGACGCTATTGATGTTGGTGGCATTGTCGAGGAATGTGGGCTGCGCAAACTCGGTGTGATTGAGCACGTTGAAGTACTCCAACCGAAGTTCAAGACTCACGTGCTCGCTGATCGCGGTGGTCTTCGCCACTGCGGCATCGAAATTGACCAGACCGGGACCACGCAAGGTGTTGCGCGAAAGTCCGTAGGTGCGGTCTTTGGGATTGTTGACCGGGTCGAGCACAGGGAAGCAAGGGTTCGCGGGAGTACCGGCCAGGTAGTAGAAGTTGTTCTCCAGCGGAATGTTGGAAAAACTATTGGGATTGAAAGCGAAGTTGCCGGTAACCGGAGTTGTGGTGATTTGGCAGCCGCCAGTGAGAGGATTGGTGCCGTAGTTATTCACCATGATGGTGCGTTGGTGACGGGGATCGAACTGCTGGATGGGACCGATTACGGCCGCGCGGGAAAAGTATGGATCTCCGAGGCCGGACGAACCGGGATTCAGAGGGTCGTAGCTATCGGGGAGGCTGGCGGAAATGTCGAAAGGAAATCCGCTGCGCCAGGTCACTATGGGATAGACGCTCCAGCCTTTGGTGAGGCGCTTGGGGCCCGCGGCCCACGCGCGGTCAAGGGGAAGATCCCAACCTCCGCTGAAACTGATTCGGTTGCGAACGTCGTTATCGGCGGAGGCGTAAAATGCACTCGGATCATTGGCGGGCACGCCGAAGTTGCGCTGCTGGAATCCGGAAACATTATCGAGGTTGTGCGAATAGGTGTAGGACAAAGTGAAATAAGCGGTGCCCAACCTGGTGCCCTTGGGCTGCCTGGTTAAGCTGGCCTCAAAGGCGTTGTAGTTGGCGTTGGCGACGTTCTGGAATTCGGGAAGGGTCGCGAAGCAACTCAGGCAACTGCTGTCCAGCTTACGATTCACGGTGCCGAGCACCATCGGATTTACATCTTTGACCGACGTCAGACCATGCGATGAACTGCCGACATAATTCGTTTCCAGAACAGTGTCGGCGAAAAGATTCCGTTGCAGGCTCAGGTTGTACTGGTAGACATAGGGCGTGCGTAGATGTGGATCGACCAAAAAAACAAATCCGGTGCTATTGATGGGCAGGTACGGGGTGAAGTCGACGTTTGATGGCGGGGGCCGCGAAGGAAATGTGTTTTGTATGCCTGCCGCTCCGAAGGGATCCGCCATAGACGGGGACGCTCCGCTACCGGAATAATCGTTGAAATAAAAACCGGCATTGCTGACGAAGGGTGGCTGGCCGTTATATTGCAGGTTGTCCTCGCCTTTTAGGATGTCGTAGAAAACGCCGATGCCGCCGCGAAGGCTGGTTTTGCCGTCCCCTTTCGGATCGAAGGCGAATCCGAAGCGGGGCGCGAAGTTTTTCTTGTCGGGAAAATTAGTGCCCCATGGAACGCCGGGATCTCCCGGGAATACCATGCCGAGCGGAGCGTTGGTGAAGCGCTTGGACTGCTCGCCGGGAATGACAGTGAAAAGCCGGCCCTGAGTATCGGACTTTGGCGTGTTGTATTCGTAGCGAAGTCCGAGGGTGAGAACAAGATTCTTGCTGGCGTGCCATTCGTCCTGTCCGAAGGCATAGGTGGTCTTGCTGCGAATGTTCGAAGGGGCGTTAGCGCCCTGAAAGTAGCCGTCCGGGATGCCGAGGAGAAAATCGGCGTACGCGTTTCCGGTAGCGACGCTCGTACCGCTGTAAAAATCAAACTCGCCGTTTACGTAGTAGGCGTAGCTCAGATTTTCCTGATAGGGCGAGAAGCCTGCGCCGAATTTCCAGTTGTGCTTGCCTTTGGTCCACGAAACTGAATCAGTCCACGAGAAGGTGTTTTCGATGTAGCGCGTGGGACCGTTCTCGCTTGGTCCGACTTGCAGGCCGGTGTCGAAGTACAGGTTGGTGGGACCGGTGGCGATGTCGGGAGTGATGCCGATCCCCATCTCGGGTCCGGTGGGCAATTTGGCTGTGGGCGTGTCCTGGAGGAAGTTGCTGCGATGGCCCACGAAGTGGAATTCGTTCAGCAAAGTTGGCGAAAAAACGCGGGTATAGCCGACATTGAGGAAATAAAAATTGGCTGTCGTCACGCTCGGAAACCCGGGCACGGTGGCGTAGGGAAACGGATTGGAAAAAGGCGTGCGGTTAAATCCGATGGTGGCTGAAAGTTTGTCTTTGGAACTGAGGTTGAAATCGAATTTGCTGGTCAGTTCATCCGCGTTGTTGTATTCGCTGAGGGATGCGGAAAGCAGACCGGTGGGACTGGTGGGGATGAATTTATCTTTAATATAGGTTTGCGAAATACTGTTGATCGCGTTGGGATCGATGATGGCGTTGGCGGCTTTTATGGGATCAGACTGGAAAAAAGGATTCGCTTCAAGAAAACTCGCTACGCCGGAATCGGGCCCGCCATTCACGGCTTGGGAGAAATCTCCGGCTAGTTCCGCGGGAGTGAAGGTGGGAATGGAATTATCGGGGACGGCTTGTACCTGACGTTGGCCCTGGTAAGCGACAAAGAAGAAGGCTTTGTCTTTAATTATGCGGCCGCCGAAGGTTCCTCCGAACTGGTTGCGTTTTAGATCGAGTCGAGGAAGTCCCTGCTGAATATTGAAATAGTCGTTGGCGTCGAGCGATCGATTGCGCAAAAATTCGAACGCACTGCCGTGGATCTGGTTGGTGCCGGATTTCACAACTACGCTGATAATTCCGCCGCCATTGCGACCGTACTCTGCCGTGTAATTGCTGGTGAGCAGGCGGAATTCGGCTATTGAATCGGGATTGGGATCAAGGAGATTGCTGTTATCGAGTAGATCGTTGTTCAGACCGCCATCGAGCAGATACGTAATAGAGTCGCTGCGGCCCCCGGCGATGCTGTAGTTGCCGGCTCCGGCGTTATCGTCGTTGCTTTCCGTTACGCCGGGCTGCAGCAGCGCGAGATCGAGAGTATCGCGGCCGTTGAGAGGCATATTGGTAAGCGTGCGGCCAGTGACCGATTGGCCGAGAGTGGGATTCACGGTTTCAACCGCGGCTGCTTCGGCGCCGACGTCGACGGTTTGCGTGGCTGCGCCGACTTCCATGCGAATATCAACGCGCAGGGTCTGGTTGATGAGCAGCTTGTATTGATCGCTGAGGACGGTGCGAAACCCCTCATGCTCGGCAGTGACTTTGTAATTGCCGATGGGCAGGGCAAGAACCTGATAAACCCCATCGTGGCCCGTGGTTGTGTCGCGAGCTACCTGCGTGGCGATGTTGGTCACGGTGACGTGCACGGCGGGAAGCACCGCTCCCTGAGGATCGGAGATGGTCCCAGTAATTCTGCCCGTCGCATCCTGGGCAAAACACAATGCAGGCAAAAGAAGAATCGTTGCCCATAAAACCGGTATTCGCGACAATCTCATCGGGCCCCCTTAACTTTCACTTCGTAAGCCTTCACTTCGACGGCAGAGTCAGCATGAGCCTCTGCGAAAAATTGGTAGAGATGTTTGTAGTTCATCCGCTGAATTAGGGCTGACGGACCCTGCACATGTCGAAGGCGAAAGTATTCTACATGACGAACAACTTTGGCCAGTGCGATTTTGTGCAATGTTTACGGGGCTGCGAGCAAGGTCGAGGTGGTGTCGAGTATGACTGATGGGCGTAAAAAACGAAGTTTGTAAAGTTAGGTCACCGAAGTATGGAAAGCGTGCGACATTACGGGTTACGTCCGAAGGTTGTTGGCGGGTGAGGGAGAATCAGGTTCACCGCATCTGCAATAGCGGGGGCCTGTATTAATCCTCTACCATAGAAGGTAGACTTCGCCACGGTCTCGTATCTAGCTGAAACATGATCGGTCAAAAATTCAGTCACTATCGCATCATCGAGCAGATTGGCGCCGGTGGGATGGGCGTGGTGTATCGCGCCCGTGACGAACGCCTTGACCGAACGGTAGCGATCAAAGTGCTGCCGGCAGGATTGCTGGAGGGCGAGGTTGCGCAAAAGCGTTTCCGGCAGGAGGCGCTTGCACTTGCCCGGGTCAACCACCCCAATATCGCTACGCTGTACGATGTCGGATTTGAAAATGGCACTGACTATCTGGTGATGGAGGATATTCCCGGGGTCACGCTGGGAAACCACACTCAGAGTGGTGGATTGCCGATCGACGAGGTTTTGTCGCTGGCGATTCAGATGTGCGAAGGACTGGCGGCAGCCCACGAGCGGGGCATAATTCACCGCGACTTAAAGCCGGGAAACATGGTGCTGACGCCCGATGGAAGGCTGAAGATTCTCGACTTCGGGTTAGCTGAGCGCGCGCCGGCGGCGAGCCAGGACGGCGCCACGATCACGACCACGAAGACCCACGAAATGAGCGGCACCGTTCCCTATATGGCGCCGGAGCAGCTCCGCGGCCAGCCCGCCGATGTTCGCTCCGATTTATGGGCGGCCGGAGTTGTGCTGTACGAGCTCACTTGCGGCCAACGTCCGTTCCCGGGAAGTGTGGCCACCGCGGTTGCCGCCGACATTATTCACAAGCCGCCAGTGCCGCCGCGATCGCTTCGTCCGGAAATCCCTGCCGGACTGGAACGAATCATAACCAAGTGTCTGGAAAAGAAGGCGGCGAGCCGTTATGTCTCCGCCCGCGCATTGCTGCAAGACCTCAAAGAGTTGAGCGCTGGAACGAGTTCGTCGCGGCCAGTTATCGAACCTCCAACGCCTTCTGAGCTTCCGTCGATGGAGATCGCGCATGTCCTTTTTATGGGCATTGTTTCTTTCTCCAAACTGCCGATGGACGAACAGGAGCGCGTTCTGCGCGAGTTGCAGGAAAAGGTGCGCTCGAATCGCGAGTTTCTTGCCGCTCAAAACGAAGATCGTCTGATCCGCTTGCCTGCGGCCGACGGCATGGCTCTGGTTTTCTTCGGTGATCCCGAGGCCCCGGTGCGTTGTGCTCTTGAGCTGGCGCGAAATCGCGGTGACATGAAACTTCGGATGGGCATTCACTCCGGACCTGTCTACCGTATTCCTGGCATCGATGCTTCGCAAAGCGTGGCGGGCACGGGGATGAACGTGGCGCAACGCGTGATGGAGTGCGGTGATGCCGGCCACATCCTGATTTCTAAACCAGTGGCAGACGTTCTTACCCAGCTCACCAGCTGGCGGCCGAGCCTCAAGGATCTTGGCGATGTGGAAATCGATCATGGCGTGCGGGAACAGATCTTCAGTCTGCGGAAAGACGACGCTGGCAATCCCGAAGTTCCGCGCAAGCTTCGGTATGCAGCGATTCGGCGGCGTGCCGCGACATTTGCCGTGGCCGTAGTGGTGGTGGGAATCGTGGCCGCATCCTGGTATTTCATTTCTTCCGCACGCCCTGGAGCCATCAAGGGCGGACCGCGCCGATCGATTGCGGTTCTCGGCTTTCGGAATCTCACCGGCCGGGCGACCGATGAGTGGATGTCGACGGCCTTGTCGGAGATGCTGACCTCCGAATTGGCGGCGGGCGAGCAACTGCGCACGCTTCCCGGAGAAGATGTCTCGCGCGCCAAGCTCGACCTCAGTCTTTCTGAAAACGATAGACTCAATGCGGGCGCACTCGCGCAGTTGCGAACGCGGCTGGGCAGCGACCTGGTGGTGGTTGGATCGTTCTTCGATATGAATGGCCGGGTGCGAGTTGATGCGCGCCTGCAAGATACAAAAAACGGCGCGACGCTGGCCACCGTTTCCGAAACCGGCACCGAAGATCAGCTATTGGATATCGTGGCACGGATGGGCTCCTCTCTGCGCGCCCGTTGCGGAATTCGCGATCTGAATTCGGCGCAGTCCGAAAATCTTCGCGCAGCCCTACCCTCCAATTCGGAGGCCGCTCGCCTCTACGCCGAGGGCCTCGATCGCATGAAGGAATTCGATCCGGCGGGGGCCCGGGAGAAATTCGAAGCCATGGTTGCCACCGATCCAAAGAACGCTCTGGCCCACAGCGCGCTCTCTTCGGCATGGTATCAACTTGGCTATGACAGTAAAGCTGTTGAGGAAGCGAAAAAAGCGTTTGATCTTTCGCAGAATCTTGCCCGGGAAGACCGCTTGTCGATCCAAGCTGCCTATTACGTGGCCGCGAAAGAATGGGACAAATCGATCGAGGCTTATGGCAGCTTGTTCGCTTCGTTCCCTGACAATCTGGAATATGGCTTGAGTCTTGCCGACGCTCAGGTCTCCGGTGGAAAGGCGCAGGATGGGCTCGCGACCGTGGGCAAAATGCGGCAAGGGATCGCACAGAAAAGGGAAGATCCGCGCGTCGATCTGGCGGAAGCCCGCGCTGCCGCTGCGCTTTCGGACTATCGCCGGGCGCAGACATCCGCCGGACATGCGGCTGAAACGGCGGTACGTCAGGGTGCACGATTGGAGCGGGGCCAGGCACTGCTGCAACAATGTTCCGCGTTCCGGCATCTCGGCCAATTCGAGGATGCGAAGCGCACCGGCCAACAGGCTCGAGAAATTTTCGCCGACAGCCGTTATGCGCGTGGCCAGGCGCGCAGCCTGACATGCATTGGGAATGTGCTCAACGACCAGGGCGATACGGTTGCGGCACAACAGATGTATGAGTCGGCGCTGTCTCTGGCACAGAGTATCGGGGCACGCATCGACATTGCCGGGGCCCTCAATAATCTTGGCAACGTGCTCAGCGAGCAGGGCCGACTGGAGGACTCAAACTCCAAGTATCAACAAGTGATTGCGGTAGCGCGCGATATTGGCGACCAATCGGAAGAAGAGGATGCGCAAAGCAATATAGGGAGCAATCTGATTACTCTGGGACAGTTCGCGAGCGCTCAAAAGGCGCTAGAAGGCTCGCTGACGATTGCCCGCGCCACCGGCAACCAGCAGGGGACTGCCGATTCGCTGATCAACCTGAGCCTGATCTCGTATTCGCTTGGCGACTTGCAGAAGTCAGAGCAACAGTTGAACGAGGCACTGGCACTATCCA
>Ga0209006_10001956_pt1 | contig 18684 bp, 11 predicted proteins | sample JacPin_JW_Ref_O2_FD_188567 | JGI IMG/M metagenome (GOLD analysis project Ga0209006, IMG submission 188567) | Forest soil microbial communities from Algoma, Ontario, Canada - Jack Pine, Ontario site 1_JW_Ref_O2 (SPAdes) (version 2) | ecosystem: Environmental > Terrestrial > Soil > Boreal...
CGGGAAACAGCGACACCCACCACTGACCTAGTGCCATGAACTTTGCGCCACCGGCGATCATGGCTCCGAGTTCGGGCGTCGGCGGACTGACGCCCGCACCGACGAAGCTGAGCCCGGCCGTGAGAAGCACTGCGAAACCCACGGTGACGGACAACTGCACCACGACGGTCGGGAAAGCGTTAGGGAGCAAATGCACGAAGGCCAGTGACAAATCGGAGCGACCGATGGCTTGGGCCGCCTCGGCGAACGGACGCTGACGCAAGGACAAAAGCTCGGATCTTACCAGCCGAAGGAACACTGGAAAGTTCACGAAGGCGACAGCCATGATGACGTTTTCCGTTCCGGTGCCTCGGATTGCGACGAGGACCATGGCCAGGATGAAGACGGGAAAGGATTGCACGACATCGAGAAGGCGAAGCACGCCCTCTGCGGATAGCGACACGATTCGTCTCGAACTGGATTCGAAAAATCCCGTCAGGACGCCGAGCGGAGCGCCAATTAGAACGGAAAGAAGAGTGGCGACCAGCGCGATCGTGACGTCGGTGCGTGGCGCAGCCACGAGGCGCGAGAAAACATCCATGCCATTTTCATCGGTGCCGAACCAATGCAGCGTGCTAGGCGGCAACAGACGCTGCGCCGAATCGGCCGACATCGTTGGATAAGGTGCAAGCCATGGTCCCGCGACCGCGATGACGACGACCATGAGAAACAAAGCACTGACGGTCCTGTCGCCGGCTGACAGACGTTTCCATGTTCGCCCCGCGCGCGAAGTACGTTGATCGCCCCCATTCGCAATCGATAATGAGGTCATTGGTTTGCGCCTCGCGAGACACGTGGATCGATTGCGAAATAGGCGAGGTCCACCAGCAGGTACACGAGCATCGTGAAGACGGCCGAGAGCAGTACGAAGGCCTGGATAGGTGCATAGTCGGCAGTCGTAATCGCCTGGACTGCGTATTGTCCGAGCCCGTTGAGGTTGAACACCGTTTCGATTAGGACCGCACCGCCGAGGAGATAGCCGGAAACGACGCCCGTGACGACGATGGATGGCGGCGCGGCGTTGCGCATGGCGTAGAGAAGAACCGTGCGTGGCCTAAGACCGATCGCTTGGGCGTAGACCGTGTAGTCCGCCTTCAGCGCGCCGTCGAGACTCGAGCGAACCATCTTGAAAATCGGCGCGCCGTATACGAAGGCCAGTGTGATCGCAGGAAGGATCAGATGCGAAAGGGCCGACCAGAATGTCGCGAGGTCACCAGCGATCAGGCTATCGAACAGGTACATGCCCGTTACGTAGTCGGGCGAGACATCCATGATTCCTAATCGTCCCTCGGGGCCTGGTGCCCAGCCAAGCAGGCTGAAGAAGACGAAGACCAGCATTAGTCCAAGCCAGAAGTCGGGCAAAGCGCCAGCCAGGAGGCCGTAACCGAACGCGATTTTCCGTGTGACAAGGCTGAACAGCCCTCTGCCGGGCATTGCCGATATCATTGCGATGGGAACCAGCACTACTGCAACTAGAAACATGCCCAACAGGATCAATTCCATGGTGGCCGGCAAGCGCACGGCAAGGTCGGCTGACACCTCCGTCGAATTCACCCAGGAGCGTCCGAGATTTCCGTGCGCGAGCCGGCCCAGATACGCCACATATTGTTCCGGCAAGGGACGGTCGAGCCGCAGTTGCTGACGTAGCTGCTGCACTCCTTCCGGTGGCGCCAGCGGTCCAAGCTCCAACCGGGCGGGATCGCCGGGCAACGAGCGGATCAGCACGAATGTAACGACCGAAATGAGGAAAAGCTGCGGAACCAGCAAAATTAGACGGCGGCCGATATAGAGAAGATTGCGCAACATTGGTTCCCATCGGTATCTGAATGGTCGGCGATTAACTTTAGCTGGTGCCGCCAGAATTTGTCATATCGAACATATTCCGGGGCTCGATCTGGCGCTTCTGTCCAATATTTTGGTCGGTTGTCCCGCGCAGGAGTGCGTATGTTTGTAATAACCGACCACACGGTCGGGACGCGCGCCGCAGGGGTACGAACCACGAGAGCGCCAGACGGTCTGCTGAAGGATCCATGGTCATGATAAAGCGATCAATATTTGTTGCCGTTAGCCTTGCAGTTGTGGGTCTCGCCACTCCAACCGCTAGCCTTGCCAAAGACACGATTGTGATTGCCATTCCCGGCACCCCGCAAGGTATCGATCTCGATCGTCAGGCGGGGCCGCAGAGTTGGACGATGGCCGGACAGGTGATCGAACTTGGAGCCGAGTGGGCTCCGATAGCCTACCCGTTCAAGCCGGTCGCGGGCGCTGATCCGACCAAGATCCCCGGATTTTCTTACCCGAATTTTGCCAGCCAGGAGCTTAGTCCGGCACTTTTCGAAAGTTGCGAATTGTCGCCCGACGGTCTCTCCGCGACTTATCACTTGCGCAAAGGCGTGAAGTCCGCCGCCGGCAATGAATTCGACGCAGACGACGTGCTGTGGCGCGTCGAGCGTGCGCACGCGCTGAAAGCGATCGGCGCCTTCCTGCAAACGGCAGCAAATGCCAATGACCCGGCGCAATGGAAGAAAATTGACGACCATACAGTTCGCATCACGGCTGAAAAGCCGATGCCGCTGGTGTGCAAGATCTTGGCCAATCTTTATTGGTATTGGTTTGATTCACGTGAGGCAAAAAAGCACGTTACGGCTGATGATCCCTGGGCGACCAAATGGATCTCGACCGGAGGCGTCGGCTTCGGACCTTATGCGATTGACAGTTGGGAAGCTGGCAAGCGTGTCGTCATGAAGGCAAATCCCTACTATTGGAAGGGAGCCCCCTCAATCAAGCGGATTATCTATCTTGTGGTTCCGGATTCCACCAACCGTGTCGCCCTGCTGCGTCAAGGTAAGGTCGATCTGGTGGAGGGAATCTCGCCCGACGAGGCGATGGCGTTGTCTTCAGATGCTTCCTTGCGGGTGGCGGCAGTACGCGGCAATCAGTCCATCTACGCCGTGATGAATAATACCAGGCCGCCGTTCAACGATCCGAAAGTCCGGCAAGCGATCAACGCGGCGATTCCCCGCGCCCAGATCGTCAACGACATCTATCGAGGATTAGCAGAACCCTGGCAGGGAGTCATGCCGAGCACCTATCCTGGCTACGTTCCGATGAAGCGCTACGACTTCAATGTCGAAGAGGCAAAAAAACTCCTCTCGGAATCGAAATCGCCGAGCGGATTCAAGGCCACGCTGGCGTACAGCGCTGGCGACCCGGTGCAGGAGAATATCGCGGTGCTTCTCAAGTCGGTGATGGCGCCAATCGGAATCGACATCGCGCTGCAGAAGATGCCGGTCGCGGCACATTCCGACCAGGTGCAATCCAAGAATGCGGATTTCGCGCTATGGATTGATTTCCCGATCCAGCCCGATCCGAATTACTCGCTCGGCTTGATGTATGGCAGCGGCAATGCCGTGAACTATCAAAACTACAGCAATGCAGAAGTCGACCGCATTCTAAAAGAGGGAACCAGCATCGTCGATGGCGCCAAGCGGAACGAATTTCATGCTCCAGCAGAAGATCAGATAAGCAAAGATGCTGCGATCGGATGGATCGCGGAACCTTATTACGTCAATGCGATGACTGCCAAGCTCTCCGGTTGGAAGTGGTTTACCACGCAATATTACAAGGTCTCGGAAATGCAGGTCGGCGACTAAGCCGAATTGTATCCAAGTCGCTAACCCCAACAGCATAACCCATACTTGGTCCGACGCCCGGTCGGCCCCGGTTTGCGAACAAACGCGAGTACGTTGGCCATGAGCTATCGAATTTCAGTCGACACCGGAGGAACCTTCACCGACGTCGTCGTCGCTGATTCGCTGGGGCGTCTGCACATCGGCAAGGCGCTGACGACGCCGGAGCGTGCTTATGAAGGCTTGTCCGCCTCGCTCGACGATGCAGCGCGGGCGCTGGGGCTGACACGAGCAAGTCTCTTGGATCAGACCTTTCTGTTCACCTACGGAACGACTCGTGCCACCAACGCGATCGTTGAACGAAAGGTTGCGAAGACCGCCCTGCTCGTGACGGAGGGATTTCCCGAAATTCTCGTGCTGAAGGAGGGAGGTCGTTTCGATCCGCACAAGTCGGATATGGATTTTCCCAAGCCGTACATTCCACGTCGCTACACGTTTGAAATCCCCGAACGCATCACGTCGGAAGGAACGGTCAAAACTGCGCTCGATGAACGTGCGGTGCGGACAATTATCGAGCGGCTGCGCAAGGACAAGTTCGAAGCAATCGCAGTCTGTTTCCTTTGGTCGGTGGTAAACCCAGAGCACGAACGCCGGGTAGGTGAACTACTTGAGGAGATGCTTCCAAACATTCCTCATTCCCTATCGTACAAGCTCAACCCGATTCTGCGTGAGTATCGGCGTGCATCAGCGACGGCAATTGACGCGTCCCTGGCTCCCATCATGCGCACGCATCTCCGTGACCTTAGCGACGATCTTAGCGCTGACGGTTATCGGGGCGAGTTACTGGTCTCGACGTCGTTCGGCGGCGTAATGCATCTAGACGATATCATCAACCGAACTGTCTATATGACGAAATCAGGGCCGGCGATGGCGCCGATCGCAGGCTATACTTACGCGGCCGCCGAGGGTCTCGGCGACAGCGTGATAGTTTGCGACGCGGGTGGAACCACATTTGACGTGTCGTTGGTGAGTGGAGGTGAGGTGAAGTTCACCCGCGAGACATGGCTTGGGGGACAATTCACAGGTGATTGCCTCGGTCTTTCCTCAGTGGACGTTCGCTCGATCGGTGCTGGTGGCGGCTCGATCGCCTGGATCGATACCGGCGGGCTGCTTCGTGTCGGTCCCCATTCGGCGGGCTCGCAGCCAGGACCTGCGTGCTACGGATTGGGCGGAACGCAGCCTACGGTGACGGATGCGGCGCTGGTGCTTGGCTATATTGACCCTAACTATTTCCTCGGCGGCAGAATGACACTCAATGTCAAGGCGGCCCAGGACACGGTTCGCAGGGTTGCCGAACCGCTTAGCAAGAGCCTTGAAGAAACGGCTGCCGGTATCATGTCGCTCGCCAGCGAACATATGGTCAAGGCGATCCAGGAACTCACCGTCAATGAAGGTCACAATCCAAAGGACAGCGTTATCGTCGCAGGAGGCGGATCATGCGGCTTTACCGCGGTAGACATCGCTCGCAAGCTTGGTTGTCCGCACGTGATCCTTCCACGAACGGCAGCAGCTCTCAGCGCATGCGGCGCTCATTATTCGAACATTGCATTCGAGCAAACCGGCAGCGCCGTAACGCGAAGCGATGCCTTTGACTACGCTAAGATCAATAAGACGCTTCAGGACATTCAGGACGAAATCGACCGCTTCGCCGACGGCGTGCGCGAACGCGGGGTTACCAAGTCGAAGGTGACTTTCTTTGTCGAGGCCAGATATCTGTTCCAGGTCTGGGAGCTTGAAGTTCCACTGGCCAAGGGCAGATTCGAGACGCCAGACGACGTGGAGGCGCTAGTAAATGCCTTCCATGAGGCGCATCAGCGCGCCTTCGCGGTCAAACAGATTGGTCAACCAGTAGAGTGCCTGAACTGGAAGGCGCGCTATAGCGGCGAATTGGAAACCTTGCCGCCCGAGCGCATCGCCGTGGTAAGCGACACCAAGCCCGCTCCCCGTCAGAGGCGCGACGTTTATTTTACCGGCGTTGGTCGCGCCTCTGTTGCGATCTTTTTGGGCGAACATTTGTCGCCCGGCGCCATTGTCGAAGGTCCTGCCATCATCGAGGAGCCGACAACGACGCTTGTTGTCAACCCCGGCACGACTGCGCGTGTCTCGCCATCAGGCAGCTACGTCATTGACGTTGCCCAGAGCACCAAGGCCTCAAACAACATCACCGGCATACAAGCGCCCGCCCTTATCGGTTCCGAACTGGATACGGTAACCCTTGCGGTGATGGCTAACCGGCTGGACGGCATCGTGCGAGAAATGTCCAACACGTTGTTGAAAGCCGGCCGCTCGGCGGTCATCAATCAGGCCCGCGACTTCTCGAACGCCATCGTAACGGCCGACAATCGATTGCTCTCGGTGGCCGAGGGATTGCCGGTGCACATTTTTGGCGCGCATCTGCAGGCCGCGTCCATTGCCAGGTTTCACACGCCCAAGGAAGGCGATGCCTATCTGCATAACGATGTTTATCTCGGCAACACGCATCCGGCGGACCATACCATTCTGGTTCCAGTTTTTGCGGACGGCATCCATCTTTTCACGACGTCGGCGAAGGCCCACCAAGCGGATATCGGAAATTCGATCCCCACGACTTATTTTGCGGAAGCCAAGGACGTCTACCAGGAGGGGTCAATCATTTTTCCCTGCGTGAAGGTGCAGGAAGACTTCAAGAACATCGAAGATGTGATACGGATGTGCCGTGCGCGCATCCGTATCCCGGATCAGTGGTACGGTGATTTCCTGGCCGGACTTGGCGCGGCGCGTATCGGTGAGCGCCGCCTGCAGGAATTCGTCGCTGCTTACGGACGGGCAAATATCGAAAGATTCGTCGAGCAATGGTTCGACTACTCCGAGCGCCGCATGGCGACGGCTCTTGCCAAGCTGCCAAAGGGGAGGGTGGTGAACACGACGGCGCATGATCCCACCCCTGCTGTTCCGGAGGGAATTCCGATCAAAGTAATTGTGACGACTGATCCGGCCAAGGGCCTGATCGAGGTTGACCTACGTGACAATCCGGACTGTCTGGATTGTGGCCTCAATCAATCCGAGGCTTGCGCTGTCAACAATGCTCTCACAGGCGTTTTCAACTGCATCGATTGGGACGTGCCAAAGAACTCAGGGAGCTTGCGCTGCATCGACATCAAGTTGCGCGAGAACTGCGTAGTCGGGATCCCGGAGTTTCCGCATTCGTGCTCAATGGCCACAACCAATCTCGCCGACCGAATCATCAACGTTACGCAATCAGCATTTGCGGAATTCGGAGAGGGATTCGGATTGGCGCAGGGCGGCAATGCGATCGGGGCGCCTAACGCGGTAGTATCCGGTCTTGATGCCCGCCGCGACAATCAACCCTATGTCAATCAGCTGTTCTTGGGAACCAATGGCGGTCCGGCCAGTCCCGTCGCCGACGGTTGGGTAACGTATCTGCTTCCCTGCTGCAGCGGCTTGATCTACCGGGATTCCATTGAGCTTGACGAAATCAAGCATCCACTCGACATCTGTTACCAGAGGCTGGTCCCTGATGCCGGCGGCGCGGGACGCTTACGCGGGGCGCCAGGGAGCGAGGTGATGTATGGGACCAAAGGTCTGCCCATGACGATTGTGGTGCCCTCCGATGGACAGTACAATCCGCCTCGCGGCGTGCGCGGAGGTCATGATGGCGCTGCGGCGCGGACGTACAAGGTTCATGTCGACGGGAGGCGTGAGCAGATGCCGAACGTCGCAATGTTCGAGATTGCGCCCGGTGAGCACGTAATTGGAATCGATAACGGTGGCGGAGGCTATGGTGATCCGCTCGACCGTGACGTCCAGCGGGTTCGCGAGGACGTCATCGAGCGCTGGGTGACTCGCGGTTCTGCCGAGCATATCTACGGCGTTCTGTTCACCGGCAAAGAGGAAGACGAAACGCTCGCTGTCGATCTACTGGCCACCGCAAAACGAAGAGATGAACTGCGCCATTGTCGAGATAATGACCGGGCAGCTGAATGAATTTTGTTTTTGCGCGCCCGCTCCGCAGAGGGATGGGCTTCAGGCGATTTGCCCTTATTCATCTGCATTAACTTCCCCAGGCCGGGGAGCTTCGTCACGGTAGCTTGCGGGTGTCTGGCCGGTTTCCTTGCGGAAAACACGGTTGAAATATGCTGGGTCGGCGAAGCCGACCTGAAATCCAACGACTGCGATCGAGCGTCCACGGCATCGTTTGCTTCGCAACAGCTTTTGCGCTTCTGCAATTCGGCGAGATCGGATTACCAATGACAGGGTCTCGCCACGCTCCGCGAAAATCCGCTGTAGGTGGCGTTCCGATACGCCGACCAGTTCAGCGATCCGTGATGGGGAGAGATCAAAATCAGCAATGCGCGCATCCACCACTCGGAGGGCGCGTTGTCGATGCGCTTCGCGCACGGCCGTTTCCTGGCCCTCGCCGATCTCGCTGGAAGTAGTGAGGGCTAGGACCAGAAGATCGATCAGGTGGCCCGCCATTGTCTCGCCGGCTTCTTCATCCAGCGTTGCTCCGTGGCGGCAAAACGAGCGGGCGAAATCGAGAAACATAGCGACCGGTGCGCGGTGGGCGGAAAAACTCCGGGCGGTCCAGTCGTCAATTCCCAAGACCTGGTCGCGCAGCAATGAGCCAGGAATTCTGAGTGTGGCGGAGGCGCTTCGGGTTCGCTGTTCGTAGGTATAGATATCGCTGGTGCCGACGATGGCTAAGCTTGTTGGTACGACGAGGGCTTCGCGGCCGCGCTGATGGAGCCGCAACGGCAAATCAAGTGGCATGGGAACAAGATAGTAGTCGCTGGACCTTGAGGCGAGATGACTTCTTCGTCGATGTACGAGCATTGGGTCCGATTCAACCCTGCCAAATCTTAGGCCGCCGACGTCGGTGCTGCGCAGGTAGCCAAATGTAAAATCACTGGACGGATTTTCGACATCGAGCGGATAATAGAGCTCGTTTAGCTTATCGGTCCAAGCAGACATGCGCCGGTCTGGCCGAATGGCCTTTACATCGAAAGGTGGCAGAGCGGAATGAACAGGGATGTCGTCCATATTCAAATCCTTTTGTTGTGGGTTGTCCCGAAAGCGAAACTTTGTCGGCGTTCATGCATTTGCGACTGGAAATCGCAGCAGATATCGGTCGGGCGGCCCCGCTAGGCTTCATGAGGTTTCCCGTAGCTATGGCAAAAAGGGAAAAGTGCAGACGCCGGCGGTCCCATCGCGGGGACCGCAACGGCGACGGCGGCCATCATCAACGTCGACGAGCGTTCAAGCACAAGGAAAAGACGGATAGCGGCCTCGCGCTCGCCTGCCTGCTTCAGCGCGTGTGGCACGTTGTCGGTCGCCGCGGTGTGATCGGCGCCGAGCGCGGGATAATGCTCGAAAGTACAGGACCGCGCCACGGTGCCAATCAGCACTGGCTGGCCGCAGATGATCGTCAATACCCAGGCAAACAAATTCGGTTCAGAGAGCAGCGCGAGCAGACGGACTAGCCGTCCGCGAAATTTATCGGATTGTTGGAGCGGAGATGCCCATTCAGTCGCTGACATAGGTTCTAGTCTATCTATCGGATCAATATCTGTCACCGTGACCGGCAGATTTCTTTTGATTGACCTACCTATCGAAACATGATGCCTAAACCTCGCGCAACCTGCTCTCGTTGAAGGCACAACATTGGTGCCGGCCGCAAAAGTGGCCCTATTGATAACTGCTTCTTGCGTGTCAGGCCGGCACGAAATATCGGCGCGGCTGTCGCGAATACGGCCAGTGTTTGTGGCGCCGTCCTGACCTTGAAGGATCATGGCTGGCGCCGGAAGGGTTCTCTCCTAGACTTGAGCCGTGCCAGTTTTGATGTTGGCGCGGCCTCTTTCGTCGGAGAATCCAATTCTTGTGATGCAAAGCGACCTCATTCCATAACAATGGATACGCAACAATCGAAGGCTTAACGAGATTCCGAACATTCGATCCGCGCACTATTTGGGTCCGCACTTTCAGACGGTGCTGGCACGATTTTCTTACGGTCAACGAAGATAAAGCAAGAAACGACGCGTTTATGGAGAATCCCCTTTGGGAAGCGCCACGCATTCACGGCGGACTGATCAATCGTTATTTTGCTGCTCATCCGCCAGATGAACGCGCGCAGCTTCGTTTCGATCTGCGGTCACCCTCCCTAGCAGCGAAAGCCGGCCCGGTGCCAGCGCACGAGCGCGCCGGGCTGTGATTGTGAGAACTTTCAGCATTGATGGAAGCGAGCGATACCAGCTGAATAAAGAACCGGCGATCATTGTTCGTGAGCTGGACGCGACCAAGCAGCCTACGCCTCACGGCATTCAACTGATGTCGAAGCATCGCGTTTTCAGCTTCGGGCCGCAACTTCGACTTGAGTGGCGAGGCCAAGACGGCCAGAACGAAACAGAGCAGCCCGATCATTCCGCCAGCTTAGGCGATGCCTCGGTACACGTTGCCCACGATCGCGGGCTGTCTCAAGCTGACATCCACCAGGCGATCAAGGCAAATACCAGGACAACCAGATTCTCGATCGAACCATATTCGGCATTGGCGAACCGGTGTGGCACGGCATGGTAGCTCGTCGGGCTAGCTTAGATAGCCGGTCATTCAATTTCTATGGGATACATCGAGCGCTGGTTCAGGGTTTCGGTGAACCAAGCCCCTGACAAAATCTATAAAGGCCTTTGTTTGAGGCCTGACCAGTTGCCGGTGAGGAATGACGGCGTAAATATTCTTTGGCATCACGGTAAAGTCATTAAGAACCCGAATAAGACGTCCGTTCTCCAGGTCATCTTTCACATGGAAAAGATAGAAATTGCCGAGGCCTGCCCCTAAAACGCAGCTCTGTCGCAGAAGATCCCCGTTATCAGACAGAAGCCGGGGGCTGATATTTAACCCTTCCCAATCACCCTCTCGGCTCACATTCCATGTCTCTGCGAGTTCGGAGAATCGACCAGATAGGCATTCGTGGCTCATCAAGTCAGACGGTACCATAGGCACGCCACACCGTTGAAGGTAGGAAGGCGAGGCACAGATGGCACGCTCGCTGGATCCCAATAGAAAGTGCGCGAGCTTTGATTGTGGGGCTTCCTGCAAAATAACCGCCACGTCGACGCGATCCCTGACAAGGTCTGGAACAGCGCTGGTGACAAGCACATCTAGCGCGATGGACTTATGCGCCGTCAAAAATTCATGGATGTGCGGACCGAGAACGGCAGCGGTAAATGATGGTGGCGACGTAACTCGCAGACTTCCAGCGATGTCCTTGGTTGAGACTACCGCCGCCGCGCCGTCAATGGACGCAAGGATATCGCGGCATTGATCATAGAACCGCTCACCAGGTTCCGTGACACTGATTCGACGAGTAGTGCGGTAGACCAACGCGACTTTGAGCGACCGTTCGAGTAGTTGAACGTTTTTTGTCACGGATGACGCAGAAATCCGCAGCTGTCTTGCAGCCGAAGAGAAACTTTGCGTTTCTACCACGGCCATAAAACACCGTAACGATAGCACGCTGACGTCGTTTAAAAGGTCGTTTCGTGCGGCTGTCATCACAATCATTGGCTCCATTTTGGAAATAATATCTTTCTATTATTCCTGATTGTCAACATTTCGAGGGCGCCGCATTCTCCGCGGAAAGGAACGAGTGGCACTCGTTAGCCATAGAAAAGAGCTTGTTAGATGTGTCGCGATGGCGACCACCTCAGCAGGCAACGGAGGAATAATTGAAGCATCGGGCCTTTTCACAACAGACGATCGTTCTGGCTATTTTTGTCGGTATGTTTCTAGGCTTCTCTATTTTTTTAAAGGGATTTTCTGACCCGTCGAACATCGTCGCGTTGCTCCAAAACGTCGCGATATTGGGAATTCTCGGACTGGGAATGGCGCTAATTGTCTTGGGCCGAGGCATCGACCTTTCGATGATCGCGATTCTTGCTGTGCCGCCAGGCTTAGTCCTGCAAATGGTGCAGAACGGTCACAGCATTCCCATCGCATGCTCTGTAGCGCTAGCGTTGGTGCTGGTCGTTGGGCTGATCAATGGCTGGTTGATTGCTTATGCCGAGGTACCTGCGCTTTTCACGACACTAGGCACAGGTATTTTTCTCGCTGGTCTAGGTCAGGCAGCGTTCTTCCAGGTCGACGTCGTGCAATGGCCGTCGAATCTGGACGTTATCTCGTGGTTTGGCCGAGGCGCACTTGTTGGCATTCCAATGCCCATCGCAATGTTCGGCATCGCCGCAGGATTGACCGCGCTCTTTTTGCGCAGGACTAGGTTAGGCAATTATTTTTATGCCATCGGCGACAATCCGTTTGCAGCGCGCACAACGGGCGTGCCAACCCGCCCGGTTATTGTCTTGCAATATGTTCTAGCTGCACTTCTGGCTGCCTTTGCAGGCATGGTCATGGCCGCTTCGATAAATAGCATGCCAACCCGCATCTACAACTCGACACTTATCTACGACGTTGTCCTGGTCGTGGTTCTAGGTGGCATTGGCCTCTCCGGTGGAAGAGGCGGCATCGGCAATGTTCTAGCAGGAACTGTCTTCATAGGCACCCTAATCAACGGAATGACGATTCTCGATGTCTCGTTTTCGGGCCAGAACCTCGTCAAGGGGTTAGTTCTCCTAATCGCCCTGCTAATCGACTCATTGGTCAACCCACGAAATGAAGAGACGGCGCAGCAAAGCGATATTTAGCCGCCTATCAATTCCAAACAACAAAAAATATCCGCTTTCCCAAGGAAGGAACTGCAATGAAAATCGGAAGACATTCGCTGGCTGTCCGTGCTGCGGCGGCTCTGTTTGTTGCCGCGATGAATACCTGCTGGCCTGCGACGACCAAAGCTCAGAACGCGGGTTTGGAAGACAAGGCGCGTTCTACCTACCTAGATGCTATGAAGGGTAAGACGGTGGCTTATCTGCCCCTGGCATTGAGCTTCGACTTGACGCAGGGTTGGCTCGAAGGCCTTAAGCGTGAACTCGAGCCTCTCGGCGTTAAGATTGTCGTCCGCGACGCAAACTGGGACTCAAATGCTGGCGCGCAAGCACTGACGACGCTCATTTCGCAAAAACCTGATGCCATAATCGTCCATAACCCTGACCTTCAGACCTACGCTAAGCTGATCAAGAGGGCGGAAGACTCCGGCATCACGATAATCCAGGTCAACATGCAGTCGCTCTATCCCTCTTCCGTATTCGTTGGTCCGGACTGGGTCGAGCTTGGCGAAAAGACAGCTGATGCGCTGGTCGGAGCATGTGTTGGTAAATCAAATAAGATTGCCATTGTTCAGGGCCCGACTTCGTCAGCCCCTAGCGCCTATCAGCTCAAGGGCGTTGAAAACGTGCTCGCTAAGCATCCTGAGATCCAAGTTGTATCAAACCAAGCGGCGGACTGGGATGCTGCGAGAGCCAAGGGAATTACTCAGACCGTGCTCCGTCAGCATCCAGATCTTTGCGGCATAGTGGGCTTCTGGGATGGTATGGACATTGGATCGGCAGCAGCCATCAAGGAAGCAGGGCTTACTGGCAAGGTCTTGTTAGTTAGTTCCGGTGGCGGCGAGCAGAAAGGCGCCTGTGATCAAGTGGCCGCTGGAGCCTATGACTTTTATTACAGCTTCGACGTGCCAGCCCAGGCTCACAGCATGGCCGAGTTTTTAAAATACTTCTTGCAGGCTGGAGAAAAAGCTCGCGGGGCCAAAGGCGTAATTTACTCAAATCTTGTTGCGATTACCAAGGCCAATTCTGTCGTGGCAGGCACTTGCTGGAAACTTGGCGCCTCCAAATGATCGTCGACTGACGGCTCGCTTCATCTGAAAAAGGCGGGCGGCTCATTGCTGCCCGTTACCTAGAGTTGGTGCCATCAGATCCATCTCTTGGCTGGAACAATGTAATGAACATTATGGATACAAATATTGCCACTGCGGCAGTCGAGCGGCCGCGAACGCCTCGTGGTTTGCCTAAGCAGGAAACGTTGGGCGATACACTGGCGCGCTTGCGTTACCGCTATTTTCCCGACCACGTTATCGGAGAAATTCTTGCGAAGCGCTGGATGGAGACGGCGATCCCGGTGATTCTCTTGATCGCAGTCGTGGTTGCCTTCTCAATTGCAGTTCCTGGGTTTCTAACCCTCAACAGTATCGCAGACATCTCAAGACAGGCCGGTGAAATTGGGTTTGTGGTCCTTGCCTTGACTCTCGTCATGATCGTTGGCGGCATCGACTTGTCTGTAGGCTCGACCTTCGCACTGTCCAATTTGACGGCGCTCTACTTTATAAACGTCGCTGAAATGCCTATTTGGGTCGCTATTCCAGGGACCCTCTTGGTGGGAAGCCTTCTTGGGGGTGTCAACGGCATTTTGATCGGCTATTTTCGGTTGCGTGCCTTCCTGACTACTCTGATCACCTTAATCGTTTTCCGTGCCGCGTACGATCTTCTGACTTTCAAATTTGCAACGGCAATCGCGTCAGGCTTTCCAGACGCGCCCGTTTGGGATTTCATTGGCAGTGGCAGCGTTTTCGGAATTCCGACCGTTGCTTGTTTTTACCTGGCTGTCGCAATTGCCGGCCACATTTTTCTTACCCGCCTGCGGCCGGGTTGGCACATTAACGCAATCGGTGGCTCCAGACGTTCAGCCTACAACACCGGCATTGCAGTACGGCGAACGGTGGCGCTCTGCTATGTCGGCAGCGGCGCCCTCACCGCACTCGGCGCCTTGTTCTTTGCCTCGCGATTGAATTCGGCCGGCGGCGACATCGGGGTCGGTCTCGAAATTACAGTGCTTACGGCAGCCGTGCTGGGAGGCATTAGCCTTGGGGGCGGAAAGGGCTCGGTCACAAAGGCCGCTGTTGGCACCTTAATCGTGCTCATTGTGATCAATGGCTTGGTTAATCTGGGACTGGTTGGTGGCATCAACCGCATGGTGTTGGCCGCCACGTTACTGACCGCTGCCGCTGTGGATATTCGTTGGCTTAAGAACAAGCATCGTATTGTCAGCAAGGTTTATGTGAGTCCAGCATATCACAAACTGCCGCCTCTTATATCGACGAAGCCCGACAGCGGCACCGCGTGGGCTCTCAACGACAAGCTACATGATGTGGATGTGATCGGTCTTGGTCAAGTCGAAGGCGCGGAAGACGTTATCCTCGATCGGCATGACAATCTTTATGGCGGTTCCCGGCTTGGTGACATCGTTCGCTTTTTTCCGCCAGATTATAAGCGCATGGAAATCTACGCACATATCGGTGGGGGCCCGCTGGGTATGGCGTTCGATAAACACGATAATCTTTACGTGTGCGTTGGCGGCATGGGTCTCTATCGAGTTACGCCAGACCGTAAAGTGGAGAAAGCGACGGACGAAACTAATCGCAGTTACTCCTCTGTCAATGATGATAGTCGCTTGCGACTGGCCGATGACCTCGACATTGCTGATGATGGCAGGATCTTTTTCTCTGAGGCCACTATGCGCTATGAGATGCATGACTGGCCGGTCGATGGGCTTGAAGCGCGTGGAAACGGCAGAATCATCTGCTACGACCCGAATACAAACAAGACCCATACTGTTCTGCGCAACCTGATCTTCCCGAACGGTGTATGTATCGGAACCGATCGCCAATCTTTCCTGTTTGCGGAGTCATGGAATTGCACCGTTAAACGGTATTATTACGAGGGACCCAAAAAAGGCCGGCTTGAGGTCGTGCTTGAGAACCTTCCAGGCTTTCCAGACAACATCAACACGTCGTCCGATGGCAACTACTGGATGTCCCTGGTCGGTATGCGTAGCCCAGCGCTCGACCTAGCCTGGACCATGCCGTCCTTTCGACGGCGAATGGCCAAGCGCGTGCCGCAGGACGAGTGGTTATATCCCAATGTCAACACTGGTTGTGTGTTGAAGTTCACCGACAAAGGCGAGGTGCTCGAGACCCTTTGGGATTTGCACGCAACCAATCACCCGCAGATCACGTCGATGCGCGAGCACAAGGGTTATTTGTTTCTCGGAGGGCTCTCCAACAACCGCATCGGTCGCTACAAGCTACCCGACAACGCGGATCCAAAATTCGTTCAATATGACGCTCGCTGGAAGGCAAAGAAATGATGGAAGCTTTATCGCGTATGCGGGACCGCTTCTTAGGCCGCGGTGATGCCGCGATTACCATCCCAATCTTCGACGGCGCGCTCAAGCCAAACCGCGTGCTCGAAGACGCTGAGCAGATAATTCATGTGCCGTCAGCAGAAGACCTGGCGACAGATGGAACCAAAGTGTTCATCGCAGATGGCCCGCGGGTCTTGCGCTTAGACGACCACTCGCTGGAGGAGGTTACGAAATTTTCACACGACATTGCGGCGCTTGCATGCATGCCCGGCGGTGGTTTTGTCGCGGCGTTGAAATCCGGAGAGCTTCGCATTTCTGGAGGGTTCGCAGATGGCGTCAAATGGACGAGTGTTGAAGGAAGGCCGCTTCGCTCGGTCAATTCTATCGCGCTTCGTCGCAATGGACGCTTGCTTGTTACGGATGGCTCGATGCAATTCGACCAGGACCACTGGTGCCATGACTTGATGTCGCGGGGCCAAAGCGGACGTCTTATCGAGCTCAATCCGATTGATCTTTCCTCGAAAGTCCTAGCGAAGAACCTGAGCTACGCCTTCGGCGCCTGCGAATTCAATCAGGACGTTTGGGTTTGCGAAAGCTGGAAGCACCGCATCTTACAATGTCAGGCAGGCAAGGATAGCGGTGTTGTTCTTGGCGGTTTACCGGCCTACCCGTCTCGGATATCGGCTTCAAGCGACGGCGGTTATTGGTTGACTGCTTTTATCGGCCGGACCCAATTGGTCGAGTTTGTGTTGCGAGAACCCCACTATCGTAAGCGCATGATGGCGGAGATCGACCCAGAATACTGGATTGCGCCGGCCTTGAATTCCGGCAATTCCTTTCTTGAGCCACTCCAGGGCGCCGGTATGAAAATGCGAGGTGTCTTGAAGCCATGGGCACCACCACGTTCTTACGGGCTAGTGATCAAGCTCTCCCCGTCCGGAACAGTACAGTATTCATTCCACAGTCGCCTCGACGGCGCCAACCACGGCATCGTTGCGGCCGTCGAATGTAAGGGCGACTTGATCGTACTTTCCAAAGGTAGCGGCCGACTCTTGCGCCTGCCTGTGGCCGAATCAGAGAGGCTGGTGATGCAATGACCGCGCCAATTCTGGAGCTCAGAGCTGCAACAAAAAGATATGCCGGGGTCCCTGCCATCGATGGTATCGACTTTGATCTGGCTCGTGGTGAGATCCATGCCATTCTTGGAGAGAACGGCGCTGGAAAATCAACCTTGACCAAAGTTATGGCTGGAGTAGTCGGACTTACGTCCGGTCGCATGTTTATCGAGGGTAAGGAAGTCCAGCCCCAAACGCCGAACCAAGCCCATAAACTTGGCATCGCAATGGTGTTTCAAGAAACAAGCCTTGTTCCGACCATGACGGTTGCGCAGAATCTCTTCCTTGGAAACGAGCCGTATTTCAACCGGCTTCGTGGCATTTACATTGAAGCTCAGCAGTTTCTGCAATCATTGCAATTCGATGTAGACCCAACGACTGTGGTGAGTCTGCTTGGCGCAGCCAAAAAACAGATGGTTGAAATAGCGAGAGCTGTTCTAAATAACGCTAAAATAATAATTTTCGACGAGCCCACAGCCACGTTGACGCCAGAAGAAAAGCAACACTTTTTTCATCTTGTCGGACAACTCAAGTCGCGTGCCGTTTCCGTTATATTTATTTCCCACGCTCTGGAGGAAGCCCTCAGCATTTCGGACCGCATAACAGTTCTTCGTGACGCCAAACACATAGTAACGGACCGAACTTCCAATTTCGACCGCGACAGGATCATCAAAGCGATGGTTGGCCGAGACCTATCGCAAACGCTGTACGGCCAGCATAAGACGTCCGTACGAAAAGCGGGTCGACAAATGTTGTCTATTCAGAACCTCCGTATGGCCTCGTTAGTCAAAAACAATTCACTTTCGGTGTTCGCCGGCCAAGTAACCGGCATGTTTGGACTCGTCGGCTCCGGTCGCACTGAAACCTTCAAGGTGGTTGCTGGTCTCCTAAAGCGCGACTTTATGCATGGCGGCGAAATCGACTTTAATGGTCATGCCACACGCTATATGGTGCCATCTCCCGCCGTTCGCGACGGCATCGCCTATGTCACTGAAGACCGCAAACTTGAGGGGTTCTTCGAGACAAAATCGATCGCAGGCAATATCTACCTGGGACTGCTGGCGAAGCTTCGCGGCAAGCGCAGCCTGGTTTCGAATCGTGAGGCCGGACGTGTGGGTGAGAACTGGATCAAGCGCCTCAACATCCGCGCGACGAGCAAAGACGTCAAGGCCGTCGAATTGTCCGGCGGCAATCAGCAGAAGGTTGTCATCGCCAAGGCGCTCGTGCAAGACCCGGAGCTGATCATTTTCGACGAGCCTACCCGCGGCGTCGATGTCGGTGCCATTGCCGAAATTCATAAGCTGATCAACCAGCTTGCCGATAGCGGCAAGGCAGTAGTCGTTATCTCTTCTTACCTTCCTGAAGTGATGTCGTTGTCCGATCGGATCCTTGTGTTCCGGAAAGGCAAGGTTGTCGAAGAATTTTCCGGAACAGAGGCTACCGAAGAGAAGATTATGTACGCGGCAATTCACTAGGAAATCACAAAACGTGAGTTTTATCATGATATCCGAAATCAAAAAAAGCCAATCTAAGCTTCAAGATCGTTATGCTCTTGTTTTCGGTGCCGGCTCAATGACGTCTGCCGATATTGGTTGGTCGCGTGGGGCTCCTACTGAAAAAGGGTTAGGCGTTGGTCAAGCCACGGCGCTCATTTACGCCCGCAACGGCGCTATTGTTACTTGCGTTGACAGGCACCTCGACGCTGCCCGTGAGACCGCCGCGCTTATTGAGTCAGAAGGCGGCCGAGCATTGGCTTT
>Ga0209006_10001957_pt1 | contig 18681 bp, 20 predicted proteins | sample JacPin_JW_Ref_O2_FD_188567 | JGI IMG/M metagenome (GOLD analysis project Ga0209006, IMG submission 188567) | Forest soil microbial communities from Algoma, Ontario, Canada - Jack Pine, Ontario site 1_JW_Ref_O2 (SPAdes) (version 2) | ecosystem: Environmental > Terrestrial > Soil > Boreal...
CCCTATGGGGCGAGGACGTGAAGGCCGAAGGTGAGAGCCGCATCACCTGGGAGATCGAGCCGGTGGGTGACTCGTGCCGGCTGACCGTCGTGCACGATCAGCTCCGCGAGGGCGCCAACGACCAGCTGTACGGCGGCTGGCCGATGATCCTCTCCGGCCTGAAGACCTGGCTGGAGAGCGGCCAGCTCCTGACGACCCCCGGCTCTCTGATGTACGCCTCCTCGGAAGGAGCATGGAAGTGAGCACTGCAGCAATTACCGGCATCTACACCGTCGGCGTCCCAGTGACCGACCAGGCCAAGGCGCTGGCGTTCTACACCGGCACCCTCGGCCTGGCCACGCGCGTGGACGCACCCATGGGCAACGGCTCCCGCTGGATCGAGGTCGCCGCCGGCGGCGCGCCTACGTCGGTCGCGCTGATCCCGGCAAAGGACGCGGTGCCCGCCGGCGTCGAGACCGGCATCAGGCTCGGCACAAGCAGCGCCGACGAGTTCCACGCCCGGCTCGTGGCCGCGGGCGCCGACGTGGATGAGGTGTTGCGTTGGCCTGGCGTGCCGCCGATGTTCGCATTCCGGGATCAGGATGGGAACGGGCTGGAGATCGTCGAGCAGTCCTGACAGCGCGCAGTCAAGATTCGGCGGACCGGGCATGGCCCGGTCCGCCGAATCTCGTTCGGTTTGCCGATTGCCGGCGTGATTGGCCAGGAGTAGCGTCCGAAATCGGGATGCGGACCGGCATTGGCGGAGGTAGAAGTTGGCCCTGGACGAAGCGACGACTGGATTCCTGGCGCAGCTCGCAGCCAGCGACCCCAAATCCCTCACCGAGATGACTCCGCCGGAGGCGCGCGGTTTCTACGCAGAGCTTGGCGCGCTCTCCGGACCCGGACCGGAGATGGCCAGCGTGCGAGACGAGGAGCTGGCGGCGGCAGACGGCTCGCCTTTCCGGCTGCGCGTCCTGGTGCCGCCGGGCGAGATCGGCGGCCTCGTCGTCTTTTACCACGGCGGCGGGTGGGTGATCGGCGGCATTGACGAGAACGACGCCCTCTGCCGCACTCTGGCCGTCAAGCTCGGCGCCGCTGTCGTGAACGTCGACTACCGGCTGGCCCCTGAGCACCCGTACCCGGCCGGACCGGAGGATTGCTGGGCCGCGCTGCGATGGGCCGCCCAGCGGATGCCGGAGATCGCGGGGCATGACGTTCCCCTGATCGTCATGGGCGACAGCGCCGGCGGCAACCTGTCGGCCGTCATCGCCCAGCGCGCGCTGCAGGCCGGCGGCCCCCGCATCGATTGCCAGGTGCTGGTCTACCCGGTGACCGACTCCGATTTCGAGACCGACGGCTACCGGGACCCGGCCAACCAGCTGATGCTTTCCACTGACGCCATGCGCTGGTTCTGGGATCACTACGTGCCGGATCCGGCGGACAGGCAGGACCCGGACATCGCTCCGATCCGGGCCGGGCGCCTGGCCGGGCTGCCGGCGGCTGTCGTGCTCACCGCCGAGTACGACGTGCTGCGGGACGAGGGCGAGGCGTACGCCGCCCGGCTGCGGGACGCCGGCGTGCCGGTCGAGCTGCGCAGGTTCGCCGGCCAGATGCATGGCTTCTTCACCATGCTGAACATCCTGCCGGGCAGCGCGCAGGCCATCGACTACATCGCGGAGCAGCTGGGCCCGCTGCTCGCGGCCGGATCGCGGCAGGAGGCACCGGCATGACCGGATCTCAGCGGGTCGATGCCGTCATCGTCGGCGCCGGATTCGCCGGCCTCTATCAGCTGTACCGGCTGCGCGAGCTCGGACTGACCACGCGGGTCTTCGAGACTGGCGATGACGTCGGCGGCACCTGGTACTGGAACCGCTATCCCGGCGCACGCTGCGACATCCAGAGCCTGTCGTACTCCTATTCCTTCTCCCCCGAACTCGAGCAGGAGTGGGAATGGTCGGAGAAGTACCCGACCCAGCCCGAGGTGCTGCGCTACCTCAACCACGTCGCCGACCGCTTTGACCTGCGCCGGCACATCACCTTCAGCACGCGCGTGACCGCGGCGCACTGGGATGACTCGGCCGGCCGGTGGCAGGTCGAGACCGACACCGGCGAATCGGTGAGCGCGCAGTTCCTCATCATGGCGACCGGGTGCCTGTCCGCATCCAAGCTGCCGGAGGTGCCGGGGCTGGAGCGCTACGAGGGCCGCACGCATCACACCGCGCGGTGGGGCAAGGAGGAGATCCGCTTCGACGGCCTGCGAGTGGCCGTGATCGGGACGGGCTCCTCGGGCATCCAGTCGATCCCGATCATCGCCCAGCAGGCGGCTGAGCTGACCGTATTCCAGCGGACGCCGAACTTCAGCGTGCCCGCAGGTAACCGCCCGCTCGGCGACGACGAAGTCGCGACGATGAAAGCGAACTACCGGGAATGGCGGCAGGCCCAGCGGGTCTCGGGCTACGGCGTTCCGTCGGAGGCGCCCACCGAGATGGCCCTGGCCGCCTCGCCGGAGGACCGGGCCGTCGCGTACGAGGCGGGCTGGGCCAGGGGCGAGATCGTGGGCCTGATCAGCTGCTACGCCGACACCCTGATCGACCAGGCGGCTAACGAGACAGCGGCCGAGTTCGCCCGCACGAAGATCCGCTCGGTGGTCCGCGACCCGCACACCGCGGAGGCACTGTCACCGCGCACGTTCCCCATCGGTACCAAACGGATCTGCCTCGACACCGGCTACTACGAGACCTTCAACCAGCCGAACGTACGGCTGGTCGACCTGCGCGCGACGCCGCTGACCGAGTTCACCCCGGGGGGCCTGCGCACGTCGGAGGCTGAGTACGAGTTCGACGCCATCGTCTTCGCCACCGGCTTCGACGCGATGACGGGCGCGCTGGCCGCGATCGACATCCGCGGCCGTGACGACGCGCTGCTCGCCGACGAGTGGCGCGCCGGGCCGCGGACGTATCTCGGCATCTCGGTCGCCGGGTTCCCGAACCTGTTCACGATCACCGGGCCGCTGAGCCCGTCCGTGCTGAGCAACATGGTGGTCTCGATCGAGCAGCACGTGGAATGGGTCGCCGACTGCATCGAGCACCTGCGCGCCAGCGGACTCGGCGTGATCGAGGCGACTCCCGAGGCCGAGGCGGGCTGGGTGCAGCACGTGGCCGAGGTAGGCGCGGTCACCCTGTTCCCGCAGGCGAACTCCTGGTACATGGGCGCCAACGTGCCCGGCAAGGCGCGGGTGTTCCTGCCCTACCTCGGCGGCGTCGGGGTTTACCGGGAGCTGTGCGACGGCGTGGCGGCCAGCGGTTACCAGGGCTTCACGATGACGCCGGAGCCCGCGCAGGCTGCGGTGTAGCCGGCCGCGGGCGGCAGGAGTCACGCGCTCGCGCCCGGGTACGCTCGCAGCGTGAATCCCGTCACTCCGGCCGGCCAGGCCGGGCTGACCGCTGTCGTCAATGATCCGCGGCACGCGCTGCTGGCCTTTGACTTCGACGGCGTGCTGTCGCCCATCGTGGACGATCCTGACCAGGCGCAACCGCTGCCAGGGATATTCGACGCGCTGGCCGCACTCGGGCACGAAACCGGGCCGGTCGCGATCATCACCGGCCGGCCCACGGCGTTCGTGACCTCCCGGACCGGCTTCGCCACGCTGACGTCGGTCCCTGACTTCGCCATTTACGGGCAGTACGGCCTGGAGCGCTGGCCCGGCGGCGGACCGGCGGCGCCCCGCGATTCGGGCCGGGCCGACTTCGCGGCCGTCCGCGCGGAGCTCGCCGACCTGGTCCGGGGATCAAGCGTGGCCGCGGAGTCGTGGATCGAGGACAAAGGCACGGCCGTCGCCGTGCACACCCGGCGCACCGCCGATCCGGCCGCCGCGCTCGCCGCTCTCGACGGGCCCGTGCGCGCCCTCGCGGCGCGCCATCAGCTGCACGTCGAGCCGGGGAAACTGGTGCTGGAGATCCGGCCGGGCGGCGTCAGCAAGGGCGATGTCCTCCGCGAGATAGCCGGCGATAAGGGAACGGCCAGTGTCCTCTACGCGGGCGACGACCTAGGTGATCTAACCGCATTCGCGGTCGTGGACGATCTCCGGGCCGCTGGCGTCCCCGGCGTCAAGGTCTGCAGTGCCTCGGTGGAGGCGCCGCAAGTGGCGCAGGCGGCTGATCTCGTGGTGGCCGGGCCCGTAGGCATCCGCGATCTGCTGCTGCACCTGACCCGCCAGATCGACGCCCGCTGAGCCTACCGGCGCCCGCCCAGCCCACCGGCGCCCGCCGAGCCCACCAGCGCCCGCCGAGCCCACCAGCGCCCAGCGCCCGCCGAGCCCACCGGCGCCCGGCGCCCGGCGCGACCGCGGATGGGGCCTCCCCCGGCCGGGCCCGCCCGATCCGAACAACAGCTTTGTTGGGTTCACTGTTGTTAGAGCAACAGCGAACCCAACAAAGCTGTTGTTCATTTGCGCCGTCAGAATCCCGGCGCCGACCTGCGCGCTTGACATATATCGCGACGTGCTTGGTATAGTTTGCAGCGTAAGTCAGTCGAGGAGGACCAAATGTTTGACACCCGCGCTGTCGCGCAGGAAGTTCAGGACCAGTTCACTGCCGCCATGCACAAGGGGCACGAGCAGATCCGCAAGAGCCGCGAGAGCGTCACGACCGCGGTTCGCGCCGGCGGCCAGATCGCCGATGCGGTGAAGCCGAATCTGCCCAAGCTCCCCAGCGTGCAGGTGAAGCTGCCGTCGCTGAGCGAGATCACCAGCCCGGAAAAGCTCCGCGCGAGCGCGCATGAGCTCGCCAGCCAGATGCTCGCCACTCAGCGGAAGCTGACTGACCAGGCCCTCGCCTCGCAGCGCAAGCTCGCGAGCCACGCGCAGGACCTGGCCGAGCAGGCTGTCTCCAGGCAGCGGAAGCTGGGCGACCGGGCGCTGGAAGTGGCAGGCCCGTTCATCACCGACGGAGTCGCCAAGCTGGCGCAGGCCGCCGGTACCTTCGTTCCCAGCCGCCGGACCGAGCGTGAGGACCACGCAGAGTCGCTGACGCGGGCCGGGACCGCAGAGCCGGTCGCAGCGGAATCCACGGACGCCGAGAGTGCACCCGCCGCGGACTCTCCGGTCGCGGCCGAGTCGGCCACTGAGGCCAAGGCAGGCGCCAAGCCGCGATCCACCAGGGCCGCCGGCACCGCCAAGACCGGCACCGCCAAGACCAGGACCGCCAAGACCAGCACCGGCAAGACGGCGGACCCGGCCAAGACCGGCACCGCCAAGACTGGTGCCGCCAAGACCGGCGCGGCCAAGACCAGGACCAGCGCCGCCAAGTCCGGCGCGGCCAGCAAGGCTCGCCCGACCCAGAAGTAGTAAGGCCGGCGGCCGGGTAGCCATCGCGTAGTCGTGGCTGCCCGGCCCGCAAGCCAGCCGCCGGGCCTTGGGCTCGGCGGTTTCGAGCGTCCGGAGGGACAAGCATGGCCGAGCCCTGGGACTCCCAGATGCAGACGCTGGGCGCTTTCATCCGCCGCCAGCGCCAGCAGGCCAACCTGTCGCTGCGACAGCTCGCCGACCGGACGAAGCTCTCGAATCCATACCTGAGCCAGATCGAGCGCGGGCTGCACCAACCGTCCGTGCGCGTGATCCGGCTCATCTCTGACGCACTGAATGTCTCGGCCGAGACGCTGCTGGCCCAGGCCGGCCTCCTGCACCACAAGGAGACCGCCAGCGGGGAAGGCTCTCCGCCACGGACAGTGTCGGTCGAAGACGCCATCCAGGCGGAAACTCGGCTCACCGACGAGCAGAAGAACGCCCTGATCGCGGTGCTGCGGAGCATGCTGCCTGCCGAGTAGCGCGAATCGGCGAGACATCCGGTTAAGGTGCGAACATCCCAGAACGTTGTCCGAGCACTCAGCAAGCCGATTACGATACGTCAGCGTGACAGACGAGAGCCCGCACTCGGAGTCCGTTCCGGTGCGTCAGCGGCTGCCGCAGCGCGGTGAAGCGCTGCCGCAGCGCGGTGAAGCGCTGCCGCAGCGTGGCGACGTGCTGCCGCAGCGTGGCGCTGAGTCCCTGCCCCAGCGTGGATCTGTGCCTCTGCCGCAGCGCGGGGCTCCCCGGCCGCAGTCCGACGCGGAGTCCTTGCCACAACCCGACTCTGAGCCCTTGGCGCAACGCGAGGCCGAACCGCTGCCTCAGGGCGGCGGCCAGCCCCTGCCTCAGCGCGGCACCGAACCCGTGCCCCAGCGTGGAGTCGAAGGACTGCCTCAGGGCGGCGGCCAGCCCCTGCCCCAGCGCGGCACCGAACCCCTGCCCCAGCGCGGCGGTCTGCCCCTGCCTCAGCGCGGCACCGAACCCCTGCCTCAGCGCGCAGGCGAAGGACTGCCCCAGCGCGGCGCCCAGCCCCTGCCCCAGCGCGGCGGCGACGGTGGTCTCCAGTCAGCTGATCCCCTGCCGCGCCGCACGGGCCGGACCCGGCCCGCAGGCCGGCACCGCAGCCCGCACCGGCTCTCGGTCGCGTCCGACGCCCCGGCGCTGGTCATTGCCGTTCCAGGCTCCGCGGAGAACGACACGGCCGACGTGGCGGCCGACGTAGCGGCCATCGCCGAATTGTCCTGTCCCGGCGTGGACATCCGGGTCGGCTACCTCGACGGAGACGCGTTCACGCTCGCGGACTGCCTGCGTTCGGGCACCGGCTCGACCGCATCGGGCCAGCCGGACGGCGTCATCGTCCCGCTGCTCCTCAGCCCGAACGAGCGCGCCGATACCGCCGTAGCCAGGATCGCCGGGCAGAGCCAGGAAAACCTCACCCTCGGCGGGCACCTCGCCCCCCATCCGCTGGTAGCCGAGGCCCTGCACGCCCGCCTGGCCGAGGCGGGCCTGGTCCGTCACGCCCGGGCCACGGGCCTGAGCATCTCGGCCGGCGGCCAGGGCATCGTGGTCTTGTCCGATGTCGGCGAGGAAGCCGCCGCCGCCGCCTCCGTCGCGGCCGTGCTGCTCGCCTCGCGGCTGTCGGTGCCAGTTCTCCCGGCGTCACTCGGCGACCCGGAAAGCATCGCCAACGCAGTCGTCCGGCTCGGCGAGTCCGGCGCCGAGCGCCCCGTGCTGGCCCCGTGCCTGATCGGCCCGGAGATCGCCCGCGGAGTGCTCGAGGACCTCAGTGCCGCGCTCGGCGTGCCCTGCGCTGCGCCCCTCGGCGCGCATCAGGCCGTCGGCCAGCTGGTGGCGATCCGCTACGGTGCGGCACTGGCGCGGCTCAGCCTCGCGGGCTGACGATCCTTTTCTGCCGTTCTGCCGCCCCGCACACAGGGTGTTTCCGTACGTAACTTTCCGTTGACAGCAGGTGTTTCCATGCGATGGGCTCCCTACTGAACGCACACTAGTTCTCTATTCGAACGTAGGGGCCCTGAGAAAGGTGACTGGCTTGAGCGAGTGGAACGCCATGACCTACGAAGGTAAGGACACGATCCTGCGGGTCGTCCGCGAGGAAGCAGCCCAGATGTTCGCGCTAGCCGAGCAACCGGGCGCCTGGGAGGCACCGACAGCGTGTGAGAGCTGGAAGGTCAAGGACGTCATCGGCCACGTCGTGGATACGACCGAGGGATACTTCGCGGCCTTCGAGACAGCCAGGAGTGGCGCGGAAGCGGACGCCCCGTTCGGCCTCGCCGGCATGCACGAGCGGGCCGGACAGTCGGCGCAGGCATTCGGCATCATTTCGCAGCCCGACATGATGGCCAGGGTTCGCTCGGACCTGGATCAGATGATGGGCATCTTGGAGCCGCTCAGTGCCGAGGACTGGGGCGGGCTGATCGTTCCGCACTTCTACATGGGACCCGTCCCGGCCTTCATCTATGCAGCCGGGCAGCTCATGGACTACGGCGTGCATACCTGGGACATCCGGCAGGGCAGCGGCCAGGCCCACGCGTTGTCCGCGGACGCGGCGGACCTGCTCGTTCCCTTCATGTTCATCATCTGGCAGTCAACGATCCGGGCTGACGCGGACCTGTCCCCGTTCAGCATCGGCATCCGGGTCAGCGGCCGCAATGGCGGCGACACGCGAGTGTCGATCAGTGATCAGGGCATGGCCTACGAGCCCGGCGACATCTCGGACCTGCCGGCCGTGCTCGAGTTCGACCCGGGCAGCATGGTCCTCACCGCATTTGGCCGTGTCAACGGCGGCACCGCCAGCGGCGACCAGGCCGTGGCCAACCGTTTCCTCAATCTCTTCTACCGGATCTGAGCTTTCGGCGGGAACGGGGCGGCCGGGCGGTCGCGGTATCAGTCGCCCGGCTGCCGTTCCTGGCTAGTCGACGCCGGCATCCGAAACCGCGGTATCGGACCCGGCAGCAGTAGCAGCGCGCCGAACAAACCGCCGACCACGGTGATCCACAGCGTCGTGCGCAGCCCGATGGCCGCACCGAGCAGCCCGCCGATCACCGCGCCGACCGGGCGGGTGCCGTAGTTCACCGCCGTGAACGCCCCGGATACCCGCGCCCGCAGTTCTGGCGGGATCACCGCAGCGAAGATCGCCCCGATGCTGATGTCCAGCACCATCACCCCGAAGCCGCTGCCGAACTCGGCCGCGAAAAGCATGGCCAGCACCAGCGGCCGCGGGCCGCTCGCCAGCGGAACCAGCGCGACGGGCACCGCGAACAGCGCGCAGCCCAGCGTGTAGGCCAGCCGACCCCGATGGCGTCGCAGATGCGCCTGGTGACGGCCGCGCCGACCACCCCGCCGATGGCCGCCGCCCCGAGCACGAGGCCCAGCTCCCCCGGCCGGATGTGCAGCTGCCTGACCACATACAGCAGGTACACGGCCATGAACATCAGGTTGAAGAAGTTGATGGTGCCGACCGCCAGCAGCGAGGACCGCACGATCGGCGACGAGATGATGAACCGGGCACCAGCCGTGACGGCGTCCTTGTCACTGCTCGCCGGCGGTTCGGTGGTCCTGGCCCGCACCAGGAAGAATGCCGAGCCGAGGAACGACAGCGCGTCCGCGAGGACCGCCATCGGCGCGGACAGCAGCTGCACCAGCAGGCCGCCGAGGCTCGGCCCGGCGACATAGGACAGCGCCCGGCTGCCGTGGATCAGCGAGTTGCCCTCGACGTATTCATCGGGCCGCAGCAGGGACTGGAACAAGGTGGCGTCGCTGACGTTGAACAGCACGCTCAGCGTGCCGGCCAGGAACGTCACGATCAGCAGCTGCGCAAGCGTCAGCACCCCGAGCAGATAGCCGACCGGCAGGCTCGCCAGCAGGACGAACCGGCCCAGGTCGGCGGCGATCATGATGGCTCGCCGCCGGCCCGACCGATCGACGTACGCCCCGGCGTGCAGCCCGAACATCAGACTCGGCAGCCATTCCAGCGCGGTCAGGTAACCCATCTGCGGCGCGCTCGCATGCAGCACCAGCACGGCCGCCAACGGGATCGCGATACCGCCGATCTGGTCGCCGAGCATCGAGATGCTCTGCGCGACCCAGTAGCGCCGGAAATTGGTCCCGGTGAGCAGCGGCGGGAGCCGGCCCGACGGCCGCCGGCCGCCGCGCCGGGGCGCGGTCGAACTCTCGGTTCGCGTGCTCATGGTGCCGTCTCCGTGCGATCCTCGGCCGCCCCGGGCGCACGCAGATAGGGGTGTGCGACGTGCAGGAAACTCACCAGGCGCGCGCCCTCGGGCCTGCGGCCCGGGTCAGTCAGCCGGTCGAGGTACTGGTCGACGAGCTCTTCCACCTGATGGCCGAGCTCGGCCAGTTCCTCGGCGGTGACGTAGATCATGGTGTCGCCGAACTGGGCGGCACGCTGCCACTCCTCGGGCTCCTCGTCTCGTTCCGCGAGCCACCGGCGGACCGAAGCGAAGTAGTTCTCCGCGACGACGCCGCGCACCAGGGCAGACGCCGCCGCGACCTTCGGGTCATTGGTGATGACAGGCACGTCGGTGAACAGCTTTGTGGCGCGCCACGGCCGCTCCCGGCCCTGGCCGCCACCGGTCTCCTCGACGAGCCCGTACTTCGCCAGCTGGCGCAGGTGAAACGACGTGCTCGCCGAGCTCTCGCCGAGCAGCGCGGCCGCCTTGGTCGCGGTCAGCGGCCCCTCGGTGCGCAGCAGGCCCATCAGTGACAACCGGATCGGGTGGGCGAGAGCCCGCAGGGCCTTCGGGTCGGTGACCCGGACGGCGGGCCGGCTCGGGTGTTCGTCCTTCATGCTTCCAAAGATAGCTTTGCAAAGACTTCTTTGCAAAGAAGTCTTTGGAACACCGCGCACCGCTCGTATGACCTAGCAGACAAGCGCTCTCGGCCCGATAGAGGAGCACACTGGACGTGGGAGTTATCTACGGCCAACGGAGGTCGGGATGTTCTGGGCAATCACGGGTGGCATTCTCGGAGGCGGCGTCGCCCTCGCCGCGCTGTACGACTTCATCACCAAGCGGCACGGGCAGCAAAACTCAATCTCGGCGGCCGGACCGACCAACAACACTGGTGCGACCATCAACGCGCTGCACGACGAGTTCAACCACCCGTAAAAATCGCGGCCGGCCAAGCCACGCCACGCCCACCGGGCCGCGGCGGCTGCGTCCCGGCGGGGAGCCAGCCGGACCGCTGCGGTTTACGCGGACGCAGGCGGTATGTAGCGCACGGCGTCGTCAGTCTCGCGGTAGATCGACTCGCCTACCGGCGTGCGCATCTCCTCAGCCAGGTGGCCCAGCAGGCCGGCCGTCCGGGCCAGCAGCGCGAAGCCGCGCAGCAGGTCCGGCGGGAACCCGAGGTCGGCCAGCGCCGCGCCGCACACGCCCGCCCCGTTCAGCGGCAGCGTCCGGCCGAGGATCTCCGGGTGCACGCGCCCGACCGCGGCGAACAGCCGCAGGTGCGGTCCTAGCAGACCGGCGTCACCGGCGATCCGGAAGATGACCGGCGTCCGCGGGTCGCCGTTCTTATGGATCGGGTGCCCGAGACCAGGCACGTACTTTCCCGCGGCGCGCTGCGCCGTGACGGCCGACCGGGCCAGCTCGTCCCAGCCCGCGTCATCGGACGGCAGCGGACCTGATGGCGCGGCCGTGGCCAGCGCCTCGGCCAGGAACCGGCCGCAGTCCTCGGTCACGCCCAGGTACCGGGAGCCACCGCCGAGCAGCCCGGCCGCGAGGGCGCCCTGCAGCGACTCCGGTGCGCCGGTCAGCGTCAGCCGGGCCGCGATGGCGGACGGGGTGAAACCGTGGTCGGCGAGCGCGACCAGCACCGCCTCGAACACGGCCAGCTCACCGGGCGTCGGCCGGCGCAACGCGGTCAGCCAGAACGCCAGCTCACCGAAGCTGACCTTGCCCATCAGCTCGCTCGCGACGTCATGCCCGAGCAGCGTGATCGAGTCGGCGTCCGACGTGCCGATCGAGGTGGGGTATTCAGGCATCTGCGTCAAACTCCTCTGCGGGATGTCCGGCCGGGAGCCGGTGCTTGGCAATCCTGGCAGTCGGGGTGCGCGGCAGCTCGGCGAGCTGCTGCCAGTATCGCGGCACCTTGAACGCGGCCAGCCGGGCGGTCGCATACGCACGCAGCTCAGCGAAGTCGAGCGCGGTGCCGGCCGTCCCGACGAGGAACGCCTTGACCTCCTCCTCGGACAGCTCCGACGGCACGCCGACCACGGCGCACTCGACGACAGCGGGGTGCGATTCCAGCACTTCCTCGACTTCGAGCGGCGACAGGTTCTCACCGCGGCGGCGGATGACCTCCTTCACCCTCGACACGAACGTGTAAGTCCCGTCACCGTTGGCCGTGACCAGGTCTCCCGTCCGCAGCCAGCCGTCCGGCCCCAGCACCGCCGCGGTCTCCTCCGGCATGCCCAGATAGCCGCGCATCACGACGGGATTGCGCAGCTGGAGCTCTCCGGTCTCGCCCGTCCCGAGTTCCCGGCCGTCCTCGGCCGTGACCCGGACCTCGTTCACTACCCCGAGGTCCGGGTGCTGGCGCACCGCGCCGAGCGTCCCGTAGGGCCGGGTGCCGCGCGGCCAGATCAGCCCGTACGGAGACTCAGACATCGCGTATCCGACCACGATCCGCAGGCCGAACCGCGCTTCTATCTCCAGTTGCCGGTCCCGCTCGGGCGCCGGCCCGGTGTAGCACAGCCGCAGCGGCGTGTCCGCGTCATCGGGCCGCTCCGGCTGCCGCATCAAGATCTCGAGCATCGCGCCGATCGCGTTGAACTCGGTCGCGCCGTGCCGCCGGGCCGTGTCCAGGAAGCCGCTCGCCGAGAACCGGTCGGCCAGCACCAGGCCGGCGCCACAGGCCAGCGACCCCATCGCCGAGTAGGCCGGCGCGTTCACGTGGAACAGCGGCAGTGTCGTCATCAGCCGGTCGGCGGACGTCAGCTCCATCCAGAACGGGAAGCCCTCCCCGGCCATCGCGTACGCCCGGTGGGTCTGCGCGACGAGCTTGGACCGGCCGGTGGTGCCGGAGGTCGGGATCAGCACGGCCAGGTCGTCAGGTGCGGGTGATGCTGGGAACGAGGCGCGTCCGGCCTCGGCCGCCATCGCCGCGCGGTCAGCCCAGTTCGCGGGCACCACGGCGGCCACGTCCGCGGTTCGCACGGGACCCGGCCCGGCGGCCGCGGCGACGACCCCGGCCACGCCGGAGTCGGTGATGATCAGAGCCGGCCGGACCTGGCCGATGAGCCCGGCCAGCTCGGCGGTCGGGCTGCGCGGGTTCACCGCCACCGCGACCGCGCCCATCGACGTCAGCGCCAGCCAGCTCAGCAGGTACGCGGGCGTCGTGGCGGCCGTCAGCATGACGAGATCGCCGGGCCCGACCCCCTCCTCCGCCAGCACCTCGGCCGTTCGGCCCACGGCGGCCACAGCGCCGGCGAACGTCAGCTGGCCGTCATCGCTGCGCAGCCAGGTCCCGTCGGGGTCGCGCTCGGCGGCGGCGAGCAGCAAGCGCGGAATCGTGCCCTGATAGCCGGCGGTGGTTACCTGCGGCCCGGCTGCGCTCACGCCGGCGGCCCGACCCTGACCATGGTGGTGGTCATCACGTAGTCCTTTCCCGGCCCCCTGACTCGCCATCGCTCGATGTAAGCACCCGGGCTCAGCACCCGGATCGTCACCAGGTAGCTATCGCGGCCGCACGGGTGCTCGGCCGAGCAGGCTCCGGACCGCAGGTCAAGGCGATAGAACGGCCGGCCGTCGGCGAACCGGACATCCACTGCACCGTCGGATCGTGGCCAGTAGAGCAGGCCGCGGCTCGCCGGACCACGATGGGCGCCGAAGTTCAGCTCGCCTTGCTCCTGATAGCTGAGCGCACCGGCCGACCCGGCCGGCGTCTCGGCGCAGCGGGCGGAGCCGGCGAAGGAGCCCGACTGGCCAGAGCGGAAGTCGGTGATCGCGCGCTCCACCTGCCAGCGCCCGCGCAGGTAGTCCGCAGTGCTGCCCGGCAGCCGCGATTCGACAGTTTGGCCCACGTCCGGCACGTTACTACCTGGTGCTTGAGGCGCCGGCGGCCGCCGCCAACGCTCGTGGTAGCGTCCCTGATCTCCGGCCGCAGCCCCCGGCGGCCCGCACCAGGAGGGTCTCCCCCATTGTCTGTCTCGATCCCCCTTCAGCGTCCGCGCGGCCTTGTGCTGGCCGATCTCATCGCCAGCCGCCGCGGCCGGGTCACCCGGATCGCGTGGGACGTCGTGCTCGTCGTCGGGGCCGCAGCGCTGGTCGGAGCCCTCGCCCAGGTCTCGATCAAGCTCTCCTTCACCCCGGTGCCGATCACCGGGCAGACCCTCGCCGTCCTGCTGGCGGGCACGTCGCTCGGCTGGCGCCGGGGGGCGGCGGCCCTGGCGTTCTACGCCGTCGCGGGCGTGGCGGGCGTCCCGTGGTTCTCCGGCCACGCGCACGGCTATGCGGCCGTCACCGCAACGTTCGGGTACATCATCGGATTCATCTTCGCGGCGGCAATCTGCGGCTACCTCGCCGAGCGCGGGGCTGACCGCAGCATCATCGGCTCGGTGCCGGCGATGATCGCGGGCGAGATCATGATCTACCTGTTCGGCGTGACCTGGCTGGCCGTTGACCTGCACGTGGGCGCGGCGAAGGCGCTGAGTCTCGGGTTCACCCCGTTCGTGATCGGCGACGCGATCAAGGCGGCCATCGCCGCTGGGCTGCTGCCCGCCGCCTGGAAGCTGGCCGGTCGCGGCCGGTCAGGCGCGGCCCGGCCCGGCGAGTCTCGGCCAGACGACGTCGTCTAGCTCGGCCGGACCGGCACCAGACCGCGGGCCAGCACGTCCATGAGGTCGTCGAAGACGTCATCCGGCACCCGGCCGCCGGCCGTCCACTCGGCCCAGCGCATGCCCACGAAGTGCCCGATGCCGGTGTAGATGTAGGCGATGACCTCAGGGTCGTACCTGGGGTCGACCTCGCCTTCCAGCTGGGCGACGCGGACCCCGCGGGCGTAGCCGCGGGCAAGCCGCTCGTAGTAGGCCTGGAACTCGGCCGGCGCGAGGAACTCAGCCTCCCGGACGATCCGGTACACCCAGGGCCGCTGGGACATGAGGTCGAAGTAGGCGCGGAACGCCGCCCGTTCCCTGGCTCGCTGGTTATCCGCACCGGACGCTTTCAGCGCCCCGGCCATCGCGGCCCGGACATCGTCGTTGATCCGCCGGATCACGCTGCTGAAGATGTCCGCCTTGGAAGCGAAGTGCGCGTAGAAGCTTCCGGTGGCGATGCCGGCCTCGGCGCAAATGTCGGCGACCGACGTGCGGCGGTAACTGCGCTCGCCGAACAGCCGCTCCGCGGCCGTCAGCAGACGCTCGGCCGGCGGACCCGCCGTCGCGGCAGCCTTCCGGCCCGGGGAGGTAACCACGGTGACCCCTGACTGCAACCCCTCCGGTTCCGGCCACTCGCAGCACGTGCGAGCGGCCGGAACCCTGACGGCGTCAGGTTACGGTATGCCGTTGGCTGGTGCCGGCGGCTGAGTACTGGAATCGGTGGAAACGGGCCCGGTCGCGGTGTTGTCAGTGATCTGAGTTGGCCCGAGCGGGACGAGCACTCCGTTCTTTACCTCGGCCATGTAGGCGCCGGTAATGCCGTCATGGTCAGTGGCGGAGTAGGCGTAGGGCGCTACCGAGACTCCCTGCGGCAGCCCGCCGTTCACGGCGTTCACCAGGTCCTGCCTGGTCGGGTTGCGGCCTGCCTTGAGCATGGCCTGCACGAAGGTGTAGGCGACCGACATGCCATACAAGACGTTGCCATCCAACGGCAGCTTGGGAAGATACTGGCTGTGGATCTTGGTGAACAACTTGATCCAGCTGTCGTTGCTGCTGCCCAGCGACGGCAGGTAGCTGTCGGTGATGATCCCCTGGATCAGCCCGCTGCCGAAGGCGCCCGACTTCTTGGCGAAGCTGTTGAGCAGTCCCGCCAGCGTGATCGGGTCGGAGCCAACATCGCTGCTGACCAGCGTCGGGCTGTAGCCAAGGCTCAGCTCAGATAGCCGGAGCAGGGCCATGAACGCCGGCACCGCGAAAGCCACCACGACCTGCGCCTTGGACGCCTTCAGGGCCGCGGTCAGGGTGCCGACCTCGCCTGCGGGGTTGGACGCCGCCACGTTGTAGGGCTCCTTCGCCACCACCTGCGACGCCGGGATCTCGTAACCGAGTCCCTTGATGCCATCCTGGCCGAACTCGTCGTTCTGGTAGAAGTAAGCGATCTTCTCGCCCTTGAAGTGCGACGCGATGTACGCGCCGAGGATCTTGCCCTCGCGGATGTAGTTGATCTGCCATCCGAACGTCTCCGGCAATGAGGACGCGGCGTTCCAGCACGCACAGCCGGAGGCGACGAACAGGTCGGGCACCTTCTCAGAGTTGATGAACGGGGCAACGGCCAGGTGGGTTGGCGTGCCCAGTCCGTCGAAGATCGCGAATACGTGGTCCTGCAGGATCAGCTGGCGGACGTCGGTCGTGGTGATCGACGAGTTGTACTGGTCGTTGAGGTACTTGTAGACGATCTTGCGGCCGTAGACGCCGCCGTGCGCGTTGACGTACTGGAAGTACGCGTTCGACGCCGGGGCGATCTCGTCATAGCCGGGCGCGGCGATGCCCGTGAGCGGCTGGTGGCTGCCGATCGTGATCGTCTTGGCCGTCACGCCAGGGGCCGAGGCCTGCAGCGCGCCGGAGGAACTCGAGCCGCTGTTGCCGCACGCGGCCAGCAGCAGGCTCCCGGCCGCCAGCATGGCCAGCGGCGCCAGGCCCAATCGGTGTGGTCTGTTCATCCGAATCCTTCCTTATCCACTCCCTTAGTGGTGGTCAGCTCCGCGCCGACGTCTTGTCCGCCGACTCGCTTTCTGAGGCCGTGCCAGTGCCGGCCAAGTGCGCTCACAGGCGCCGTCGCGGCAGGCGCGACCGGGCCGAGTAGCCGCCGCACGCCGCCCTGTACCCCGCTCGGGAACGCGAGCATGACGATGATCAGAACCAGTCCGTAACCGGCGATCGGGAGGCTCGCGCTGGCCGAGGCCAGGCCGTGGCTGGAGGCGAAGTTGCTCAGGAACGGCGGGACGAGGACCAGGATGATGCCGCCCCAGACAGCCCCGGCCAGGCTGCCGAGACCACCGAGCACCACGGCGGTGAGCAGCTGGATCGACAAGGCCAGCGTGAACGCTCCGGGCGTGACGTTGAGCATCGTCATCGCGAGCAGCGAGCCGGCCACCCCGGCACACGCGGCGCTCACAATGAAGGCGCGGACCCGCAGCAGACCCACGTTGAGTCCGGCCAGGGCCGCGGCGGTCTCGTTGTCGCGGAGCGCGCGCCAGTTCCGGCCCACCCGGCTGCGCAGCACGTTGGCCAGCAAGACCAGGACGATCAGCGCGCAGATACAGCAGACCCAGGCCTGCCACTCGGTCAGCTGAAAATTCACCCCGAGGAAGCCGGGCGAGGTGACGGTGAAATCGAGACCCTGGTCGCCGCCGAAGACGCCCTGCCACTGATAGGCGACCGCGGGCAGCGCGACCGCCAGCATCAGCGTCGCGCCGGCCAGGTACGGGCCGCGTAGCCGGGCGGCGGCGACGCCCATGATGGCACCGGCCACGCCAGCCACCACGGCGCTGGCCAGGATGACGAGGGCCAGGTTCCACTTCAGGTGCATCACGATCAGCGCCGTCGCATAACCGCCGACGAACATGAAGGCACCATGGCCGATCGAGATCTGGCCGCTGACGCCGATCAGAATGGTCAGCCCGGCCACCGCGACGATTGTGGCCGCTACCTCGGCGAGCTGATACTGGCGGTACGAGTCGAGCTTGCTGCTCAGCACGAGCAGCACGACGCCCGCGATTATCGCGATTCCGGCATGCCGCAGGAGAGTCATCGGCTACACCTGCCTGGTTGCGGTGGAGGCGAACAAGCCGGACGGGCGGAACATCAGGACCAGCACCAAGATCGCCAGTCCCGCTAGCTCGGGCAGGTTGCTGCCGACGTAGCCGGTGACGTAGTTAAGGACCACGCCGAGGATCAGGCCGCCCACAATCGCCCCCACCGGGCTGTCCAGCCCGCCGATCACGGCGGCGGTGAAGCCCAGCACGAAGATCGAATCCATGCTGTTCGGGTACAGAAACGTCTGCGGCGTGACCAGCATCCCGGCCAGGGCCCCGATCAGCCCGGCTAGCGCCCAACCCAGCGTCGTGATGCGGCCGACGCGGATCCCCATCAGCTGGGCTACGGGGGCGCTGAACGCTGACGCCCGCATCCGCAAGCCAACGGAGGTGTACCGGAACAGGAGCGCGAGTAACCCGGCGGCGGCCAGCACCGCCGCGGCGGTGAAGATCGCGGTCGGCGACGAGCCGGGGCCGAGGGCAAAGCTGCCCGCCTTCGCGCCGACGATCGAGAACGGCGCCGGGAACGACCGGTTCTTACTGCCGAAGATGATGCCCGCGACGCCCTCGATGAGGATCAGCAGCCCGATCGTGATGATCACCGCGTTCAGCGGCGGCTTCCCCAGTGTCGGCCGCACCACGGCACGCTCCAGCACCGCGCCGAGGACCAGTCCAGAAGCGAGAGCCACGGCGAAGCCGAGCCAGTAACTGCCGGTGGCCGTGATGACGAACAGCGCGAGATAGCTGGTGAACATGGCCATGCCACCCTGGGCGTAATTCAGCACCCGAGTGCCGCGCCAGATCAGCACCAGCGACAGCCCGATGGCGGCGTAGATCATTCCGTCGCTGATCCCGCCGAGGGTGAACTCGACGAACTCCTGCATATCGGCCTCCCGCTAGAAACCGAGGTAATGCCGGCGAAGCCCGACGTCGGCGGCGAGTGCGGCGGCGTCGGCCTCGGCGACGACCTTGCCCTGGCTGAGGACCGTGCCCCGGTCCGCGATCGACAGCGCGCTGCGCGCGTTCTGCTCCACCAGCACGACGGTCAGCCCCGCTTCGTCGCGAAGCGTCCGGATCAAGTCCATGACCTGCGCCACGACCCGCGGCGCGAGGCCGAGCGACGGCTCATCCAGCAGCAGGACCCTGGGTGCCGAGAGCAGCGCCCGCGCGATCACCAGGATCTGCCGCTCACCGCCGGAAAGCGTGCCCGCCTGCCTGCGCCGGCGGTCGGACAGGATCGTGAACCGCCGGTAGGCATCCGCCAGCGCCGGGCCGCGATCAGGCCGGCGCCGCAACAGCAGGCCGAGCCGCAGGTTCTCCTCGACGGTCAGCTCGGTGATGACACCCTGGCCCTCGGGCACGTGCGCGACACCCGCCCGGGCGACGTCGTCCGGCGCCAGCCTGGTCAG